>Ga0163217_1005306_pt1 | contig 13396 bp, 8 predicted proteins | sample SynspAceP_FD_185933 | JGI IMG/M metagenome (GOLD analysis project Ga0163217, IMG submission 185933) | Saline lake microbial communities from Ace Lake in Antarctica - Synechococcus sp. Ace-P (PacBio error correction) | ecosystem: Environmental > Aquatic > Non-marine Saline and Alkaline > Saline ...
AAAGAAAAAAAAAAAAAAAAAAAAAAATAAAAAAAAAAGAAAAAAAAAAGAGGAATAATTAAATTGGGCCCCCCCCCCCTTAAAAAACAATTCCAAAAAAAATTTTCCCCAAATTGGGGGAAAGAAAAAAATAATTTATGGGGGAAAATAGGGCTTAATTGGAAAAACGGGATTTGGGTCCCCCCGTATTAAAAACAAATGGTAACTGAATACAGTATGGGCCCCTAATTTTCTGGCATCATGCTTAGCTATAGTGGGCTTCAAGATTTTTGAATTAAAACCATTGTGAAATTTTTTTCACAGGCGCGGCAACCTCCCATTTTCAAGCGATGCGAAATTTTTTTTCTGAATGCTCGGGAAAGAAATTTGAAAAAAATGACTGGCAGAAATTGGAAAAATTGGCGAGCAAGGCTAAAAATCTAATGGCAGTCCCTAATCCTGTAAACCCGAAGTATGTATTTTTCTCAATCAATCATGCTTTGAAGAGGATAATTCGTGCCTTAAAAAAAGTTCCAAAAGTGTGCATTTCGATGCTTTTGAAATCTGAAAAACTATCCTCCACTTGCAAGAAATCAGGAAATTCGTGGATTGAACTAACCATAACAGCAGTGATCCGACCGGCTTTGCAATCGCCAGAAAGAAAGCTAATCCATTCGAAGGTAAACTGGAATAACTAATGTGATGGTTATAAAAGCCTTTTTTTCCAAGGGAATACGGAAAAATCCTGATGATGCCCTTTTGCTATTCCTGAATTTGAAAAGGTCGTGCTTCGAAACTTATTTGTTTATTTTTCTGGATAGCCAAGTGAAAAATGGTTTATTCGAATACTGCAGCGCTGGCAAATCAAAAAAGGGAATTAAAATACTGAAATCGTGTCCCCAGATGTATTGGTGGTAGGAGTAATCCAAGAAGATTATGAGAACGAGTTAAGGAGCTGTTAAATGTGGGAGTAATCAAATGGTGCGGAATATGACCACGGAAAGCAAATCGATTTACAAAGCTGATGTTTTTTTTTAGGTCAAAGAAAGAAAAGTCTAGCGGAAATGTCGAGGCAGAATGCGTATGATTCCACTCGCTGGAAGTGACAGCTTAATTAGATTTCCTTCTATTTTCTGGGAAAGATTTGGAAAGGGAGATAATAATAATTTTCTTTGGCACTCCGGTTTTCGTAATTGAGCCGAAAATCAACACAGAGAGGTGTTCCCGAAAGTGGCTGAAGGGCACGCCTGAAAAGCGTGTAAATACTCGTGGAGGTATCGAGGTGTTCGAATTCCCTCTCTCTCCTGCATCGAAAAGCCAATTTCAGAGAATGACAGTTGGCCTTTTTTATTCACTTTTTAGGAAAACTATAGAAATGCCTTTGTCTTCCTAAGTTTCTGCTTATTTTTTTGAATAAAGAAATCATGGGATGTTTCCCAAAAGTGATTTAATTCGACTTCCGACATTGAAAGTTTCCACATAATTCATTGAAAAACCTTCCTGGAATTAATGTTTTATAGACAATTTGATCAGAAGTTTGAGTCCAAATTCCTCAGTTGAATAAACTTTCCGTAGAGATCATTTTCAAAACTCCTCAATGAATTGCAATTGAAGGCTCGAGGTTTTGTTTAGGAAGATCCAAGCAGAGTTGTTGTTGGGCCACCATATACGGACATAAAGAAGCCATTTTTGAAAGGATGAAAATTCGAGATCTTTTTAAAACTATGAATTTCTTTTGAAAAAAATGCCTCTGCTTCTGACTGCTTTGTCGGACGAAACTGAAGTCGGTTGTTCTTTCATGGGTAATGTAATTTTCCAAAGTCAAATTGTGAGTGTCTTTCAAAATATCCGTCCTGACTAAAAACCTGATGGAATAAGAAATTTTCATCCTTAAAATTCAGAATTTGCCCTGAATCAGGCTTTTTTTTGAAAACCCTAAGGGGAAGGCAAAGGAATAAAAACCGCTCTGGCCTTTCTTCATGAGGCAAAGTAACGTCAATGTAATCACATGATCAGAATACCGGTGAAAAAGTTTGTTGATTTATACCTTTCGCCATGGTTGATTATGAACTAGTGTAAAGTTTATCTCCAAAATAAATGTCAAATTAACAACTGAAACTTTCTCTTCCGAAGATCAATTTCCCTGCTCGATTGAATTTTTAGGATAGCTTAACTTATTCGACGTGAATAGACCAAGAATAAATCCTTCATGAAAATCCAATCAAATAAGCTGAACTCTCCGGGACCATCCCCGAAGTTTGAATTATTTTCTAAACTTTCCCAATCCAATTGAATTCAAACACAACTTAGCGTCCTCTCTGCTCTCGGGCACAAGAAGCGATCTTCAGCGAAAAATCCATTTTGTATGAACATCAATTGGGTTTTCGTCAGAATAATCAAGTAATAAATAGTCGAGAGGTTCGTTTCCCAACAAAATTCCAGAGGAGTTTGCACTTCGACTGTTCCCGAAAATTTTAAATCTGTATCGAATTATTTTTCATCAGTTTGAATAGAATCTTTAGCATCCTCCTACCTAAAAAAGAAGAGAAAATAAAGTGGGAAAATACCTGAAATTTGAAAAAGCGAAAATTCAAACTTGGTCATATAAAATTTAAGTCTCGAATCTAGACTAAACTTATTTACCTTTAATTATCTTCTTCAAACTATAATAAGAAATCTTTTATACCTTAGTAAATTCTCCTAAAACCTGAATGATTGAATAGGCATGTTTTGCTTTATACATTTTTAGTCGTTTTAAAAAAAGGTTCCTATTCCAGTTCTTTTTATTTTTCTTTCTGCAAAAAAAATAAAACCCTTTACGGAGGAGTTTGACAGTAATGCCTTATTTGGAGTCAAAGTTCGAAGTTTTACCGCTCGTGTAAAACCCCTTTTTGGTTTTAAATCAAAAAATTTATGTTAATGGGTCAATTTAGAAAAAATCCTAAAGTAGGTTATTCTGTTTTTTGAAAATTAAAAAATGTATAAACTTTAAAACTCGATTTTTAACTGTAAAAACCATTTAACCTTTATCAAAAGTCTATTTAAAAATTTCCAAACGATTATAGAAAGTTAAATCGCTTTTGTTCATGCTTGCATGCATCTTATTCGCGTCCTGCTTTCGCTATACGCACAAGAAGCGCTGATTCAGCAGCTCAAAAGAATCCACCCCCTGTAGTAGAGGAATCCTGCTGCATCTCCTATGATTGACGATGAAAATTCGTTGGCAGAGGAGTTAAGTTTCCAAACATAGTAGTTAAAAGAAGAAATTTATTGAGGGAAGATCCTCTTTAATAGACTCCGGTACTATCTGTTTTTGATTCTTAGGTCTAAGCAGTAGCTTTGGAAAGAAGAGCGACGTGCGTGGAATTCTTCAAACGACCAACACCAAGAAAAATTGTTGGCTAAAGTTGAAGAGCTTCTTACCTCAATGTGGCATGAACTGCAAAGACGGTGACCAAGAATACTAAAGGTCCTGTCCGCTTCTATTTTCACTCAAGATTGATGAAGATATCAGAAGGTATTGAGAAATGGTAAGAAGAAATCCTATTATTGCATAACGGATCTGTTGAAAATGGGTAATTGGAAAAAAGACTAATTTGGATCTCTTTGGTCATCTCTCTAGCTCCTAATGCTGGATCATGTACTGTAATTGGTATGATTGAGCATTTGACTCGAGAATCGAAGCTTGCAGGTGATATCTCTCCTCGTTGGTAGCAGGTGTATCAAAATCGCCTCTTTTAACGACGTTGCTGTTTGATCGTTGCGATTAATCCTTCATTGTTTTTACAATACCTTGTATCTAAAATCGATTCTTTGGTGAATGACAATGGAAATGCTTTCCATCTTCTTTTGTTGAACGTTTTGGTAAAGCAACAAGTTGACTGCAAATAAGTCCGATCTACTGCAGATTTTTCAAAAAAATTATCAATTTAACATCTAATAAGCTACATCATGGATACTTATACAATCTTATTATAGCGGAAGCTACTTACTAAGATCTTATCGGAGCATCCTGCGGTTTTAAATGCCATTTGGATTAAAATCTTTGGATGACCCAAAAGTTTGCCTTCTTTGAGCAGCGGTCTAGTAATTGTAGGGATCGAGTGTTGTTCTTCATCTTGCAGATTCAGTTTCAAAGCATCGAAGTTTAACTTCCAAAATTCGAAAGCCTGAACCTTTCAATTTGAGACTCCTCAAGGATCTCAAGTGGTAAGGGGAATGCTTATTACTACTTTACGTTCTTTTCACTAGTTGCTATTACGGCAAGTATCTTTAGTGACTGAAGGTAAACAAAGCAATAAAATAACATGGGCCGCTAGAAAGAAAAAAATAACCAAGTCAAGAGGTCAATGCAGGTTTCTAAATGGCAAGATATCGCTTCTTTGCTCCTGATCTTTCTTCTTTGTCCACTACTAAAAAATCGCTTTCGGATGAAGGGTATTTTGAATAATCTCCCTCCGAAACAGGAATCCAAATGATTCCCTGCCGCCCAGATAATAAGTTAAAACGACGAATATATCTTCACTATCTTATTTCAAAGTCGAAAATGATTCAACTTCTAGTTGAAGGGGAAATACTTCCTGATTACGGTGGTTTAGATATAATAGGTGAAAAGAGTTCATCTAAACTTGGAAATCCTACGGACGATGAGGCTGTGCAACTTTCAAATTCATTGCCTCCATCTTGGAAGGCATTGGCAAGGAGGATTCCAGAATCATCTGATTGATCCGGGAGAAGCTGTTGTGTCCTATCAAGAACAATAGATGCACACCTTAATCGACATATCTTGAAGTGGGTTGGACTTATTGTAAAGAAACATATTATCGATATTTAACGCAGAAAGAGAATCTTGAAAACCGATGAAGTATCCGAGGTTTGACTGGAAAGGATGACTGCTGAGTTAAGTCTTCAACGATCGTGGAAAAGAGGAATCCCTATGGCGATTTCAATTGCAGAACGCAGAATAAACTAGGAAGGATTAATATGCTCAAAGTTTAAGAAAAACCCAAGACCGGAAAGCCAGTAATTTCTAAACTTTCGCTTCCCGTATTGTTTTTCATGCTTCTCCTTTTTCTTTGTCATGGTACTAACTGTGCTGAGAGAAGCAAGATATATTGGTAAGCAAAAATTCCCTGCTGCAACTCAGCTACAAAAAGCCTTTCAGAAGAAGACCTTTGATATCTTAATCTTCATTGGAAAAACCTAAGAATACGCGCTTTATGAGTTGAACCTCGAGTTTCAGGCAAACGATGCTTTGCCAATCCTGCCGATATTCGTCAGTGGTGAATCAAGTGAGCGCGATTAATGCTTTCCTGAAGCCGATGAAAGGTTTGAGCACGATTTCGATCAAAAAGCAGATAGAGACGTTTAAAAATGTCCAATCTCTGATGTTCAGTTTTGAACTTAGAGAAGGCAGATGCTAGACGAGTTCTTATGCATCTTATTGGAAATAGTTCAAAAAGGACTAAAATAGAAATTAATTATTTATATTTATAATCTATCCGAAGATTGGATAGCTTTTTGTTTTTAAATGCCTATGCAGAATTTCTCTGCTCCTAGTACCAAACGTGTCAAAGCCTGGCAATGTAAATGATTGGGCAAAATTCCAGTCTATAGCCCTGGTGATACTTCCACCATTTTCCCCCAGTTTATTACAATAGTGTCCCACTAAAAAGAATCGAATGGTTCCGCGGTTAAGTGAATTTCTTTGGGTTTTGATATTCGTCAACATCGGCCAGTGCTTTATTCGTATTCTATCCATTTTTCGTTTTGATGAGTGTGCGTGAGCTTCCACTTTCTTTCCCCGAATTTGCCCAGAAATGGCGAAGTTAAAAAGCCTGCAATTCATGAATGTTTTTCCGCTACCTGGATCAAAAAATAGCCTGTATTGATTATTTTTCTTTACAGTGACCGGATAATCTAGAATTTGGGATTGCCCTGAGTCTCGCGAGTATTTGGGATATCTGGAGGTATGTTTTTTTATAATGCCCTTCCCTTTCTTGAGATTTTATCGGGCTCCACCCGAAAGGAAATCCAATTGAGCCACAGGGATTTGCGCCACTTGTGATATGTTGGGGGGTAGTGTTATTTGTGGTGTTTTAATTCTTTTGAAAATGCATCCACTTTTCCCAAGAGTGTTTGGCAATCTCGAATAATAAGCCCCTTTCGCCGCCGATTTTCGGTTCTAAATTACGGGGTAGGTGGGTGGTTCTTCTCAGATTGTCCATTTTCGTATTACCGGCCCCAAAAAAATTTACCAAACACAAAATTAAAAAAGAGAAATTTCTGGCCCTTATATATTATCAGGAGATTCATCAGTTTTCAATATGTGAAAAAAAAATAAAATCATGTCTCGATTTTGGCCTCCTTCTTTTTTTTACTCGATGGTGTGCAAACCGTCATGTAACCTTGCTGCTACTTTTGGGTGAATAAGTAGCTTGGCATTCCAGCATCAAATTGAATTATACAATCTTAATCATTCAAAATTGTAGAATTGCCGGAAGTTTTCTTTTTGCCCTTTATTGTTCTAAAAAAACTGGTAAATAGAAATTTATCTTCAGTGATCATGTGTTTTTATTTGGATCGATCTGGATTTCAAGCTTATTATGTCTATACGGTTTTATGAGTTCTTTGCTCCCTTTGCTTTTGTAAGTTGGTTGTGTAATGGAGGGAATTCAAGCTATTCTAGATCTACTTCAACCAATTGATTCCCAAGAAAATCTACAAAACTGCTTCGTATTTTCAGCTTATGATGTCACAGAAAAGATTGCAATTTGTAATAGTCACTGTTTCCTATGTATGATCGAACAATATCAAATGTAAATAATGCGAAACAGTGCGCTTTCACTAGGGTATTTTCCTTTCTTGTGGAATTAGGGTTTTTGCTATTAAGTAAGCATTTCCTAAAAAAGATTTAGAAACCCTCTTTTGGCGAATTGAATGCAAAAAATTTATCTGGTAATCAAGTAAAGCATTTAGACGAAGTATCCAATGACAAGTTTTCGTATGAACTAGTCCTTGAACTAATGAGATAGCTGCAATTGAATTTGTGACTTTGGTTTTTTCAGGTGAAAATTTTGAGAAAGACTTCGATTCTTATTGCAGTAGGGACTTGGAAAATATGTGAGATGGGTTTCGCCCAATAGCAAGGCTTTGGGGGTCAAAGCAGATTAAATTATTCTAATACGATGTGGTGATAATTTATGAATTCCATGAAAAGTTGAGTTCTAGAAGAAGTCAAAAATAAAGAATTATTACCCTAAGGATCCCTTTCCTTTTGTTTGGGATCATTTGAAATGTAAATTCTGCAGATATCTTGAATTGGAATTGTTATTTAGAGTAGATGTAAAGGCCGCTCCGAAGAAAGGCAGTAGCTAAAGGATTAACATGGGATTAAATCAAGGGTCCAAGGAAAGGTTATCAATTTTGACTTGCCTTCTGGGCCTTGCCCTTCAGAAGGAGTGATTTGTAAGCGGCGTCATGCCAGATGTGACGGACCTTTTTCAAATTTCCCCAAATTATCCTTTTTAGTGCCTGAAAATGCAATGTGTCAGTGCGCTCCTTGTGTCTTACCAAATTGTAGATTAACAGTTTAAGAACTCCAAGCAATTGCTTACCAATTCGTACTTACTTCAAAGCTCAAGACTAAAGCCTATACACCAAATATTTAACCGCTTAAAGTGTGAAAGAGATTTTGTAAAAGTATTGCTCATGAGGTGGAGTTATGGTAAAAATGGGGGCAATCCACTAACCTTGCAAAAGTGCATTGCGGACAGGAGCTGGCTTGGTGACTCTTGTGGAATGAAAATTGAATGCCTCATTCTCCAGACTGCTATCCTGAGGTTCCATGATGTGCATCGCAATAGCTAAGGTAGATTTTGTCAGGGTTTATTCCATTGGATTGGGCCAGCTGGGGAATTACAAATAGAAAGAGCCTATTATCCAATATTTGCGAAGAATTAAATAATGAATGCCCATTGTAAATGACGCTGATGGGAATAAATCTCTTGCGGAAAAACCCGAATTGATTCGGTTTAATGCCCTAAAAATTCAGATTTTGAACTCCTCATTATACGGTGAGATTTCCAAAGACTGGTCGGTGCTTCCCAAAAGAATTATTTTTGATCGATCGAAAAGGCAAAAAAAAGCTTTGCGGTAGAAAAATGAACTACAATCGTGCTTAAAGGGGCTAAATTCGAGATCGCATTACCTGATGGATTCAAATTTTTTAATTCTTCAGGAACGCAAGTAATGGGGACCGGCGGGATCTGGGGGATGTTGCTGACTGGTTTGATTACAGCTTTACTTAACAATGGGCTACACTCCAGAAAAAAAGCCAGCGCTTGCGGTCTTGCATCAATGGACTAGCTGGAGAAATAGCTTGGAAATCAAATAATGGGTTTGATTGCCTCCTGATATCATCGAAGCCATACCTCATACACATTATCCTTGACTTCGGTATTTCCTAAAAGTTCTCTTCTTCCAAACTTTTTTATTTTCCCCTTGGGGTTCTTTTCTAGTAATTTTTTCAAAGATGCAAAAAAGAAAAGCTCATTCCTTTGGTACGGCTACCGCAGGCCAATTAATTTTCATCATATCTGTTGATTTTCATGATTCTATGCGCTAAGGACGGTCATCTCATGCGGATTTTTATGAGATCTACCCAGAGAGTTTGGACTTTTGGTTTCATCCATATACCTTTAGTGGCGGGATTTCCTAGCTTTTGGAGCTTTTTTTGGATCGATTTGATCGAAGAATAATTTTTTACTTTGGTTTTATGTGGGTTTTTGCAAATCCGCTACATCCAGCTGTGCACTTTCCCTCCTAATTACCTCATATACTTGCTTGTCAAGATTTCCTTTTCAGGAATATTTGAGGCTTTGACATCTGCCTTGACTTGCAATTATCGTAATGTAGTTCCTGACTCCCGAAGAGGAAGGGCAATTGGGCTATGATGGCTGCATTTGCAGTCGTCTTCAGTTTTTGGGAGTTCCAAATGGTTTATTCTTAGCAAATTTATCGATTGCATACCACGTTTTAATATACTTACCGGACTTTCGGTTTTGAGTTTGGGGAATGATTATTCTTTATATTCCCAAATATCACGGAGCATTTTGAAGAATGATTTGGTTAGATCCTAATCCTATGGTGGTGACCGTAGAGTACGATAACTCGAATCAAAAATTGCGGCATCAACGTTGGTCAGTCATGATGAATGTTTGGGCAGTTTTATGAATTATTTTCCATTTTGAAGTGCTTATAACCGGGTGCGAATTGTCGGCTTTACTGAGATGGAACTTTACGTAATGTCTATATGTGCTTGGGTGCTTTTAACGATCTTCTCCACTCACGTTGGTTGGAAGCTTTCTGATTAAATATGGAACTCCGGATTTTGAACCATTTCCAATTTCCTGAAATGTGATCCGATAGCCATCATTACGAATCTTGAGTAACCCCTCCATTCCTTTTTGTTTTGATGGTTTTCAACCATTGTTTTTGTGAAACTTCTAATGGTCGATACGTGCCACGCCGCTGCTATCATTACTGGTACAGCGAGGCCAGAAAATCGAGAAGTTTCTGAGTTTTTAACTCTGCCAATTCACAGATAGCACCGGTTTGCCTCGCTAATAGCTTGGTAATTATTAATTGAGAAAAATGCAGCGGGAAGTTGCCTAACTATAATGTAAGTAGGTGCCTATATCGCAATCGTAATTTAAGTCTTCTCTGTATTTCCTATTGCTAGGAGAATTAAAATGTCACTAACCCAAAAATCCCGACTCGAAGCCGGGATTTTAGTAGAATTCTCATTTCCGCGTCCTCGAAGGCTATGACGTCCTCTGGATATTGCCCATACCAGTGACAACGAAAACCATGCTCTCAAACCTAATCCAAAACCTCATGTGGATGGCTCCAAATCTCTAGTAAATCGAGTCCCACCCAACATTTCCTCTTGAGGAATATCATTCCCTCCCCCATTCGCTTGGTAAGAACTCTAATCGCTCTTCTCGCTGGAACCTCCCAACTATCTCACCAAATGCCCTGGTAACAAATGTCCATCGCCGCTACGTTTTCCCCCCATCCTCGTTTTGACGCATGTAGAAAAGATTGATTTCTTTAGGATAATTTCGTAAGATGACCGCCTTTTTGAAATGGCTTCTCCACTAAGAACCCTTCGTGCTCGACTGTAAGTCACCACCCCAAAATCGATCAATATTGAATTTCTTTTTCTATTAGGATTGGAATTCCTGCATAATGTCGATAGCCTCGATAAGGTGATCCTGAAAAGATCATTTTCTGAGACAATTTTTAATTTGTCAATAATCCCAACCTTCTGCCCGCTGATCTGCAGGCTTTGCACTTTCCTCTTCAGCTAACCTTCCTATCAAGAAATTGAAGTCTTCTGACAAGTTTTCCAAAGCAATATGATCACATACTTCCAAGAAATCCTCAGCAAGGTCAGCATTGTCTCCCCATCAATAGAAAAGCCATCTCAGTTCAATCATCCAAAACTCAGCGAGGTGACGGGTGTATTCGAGTTCTCTGCTCGGAAGGTATGACCGAAGGTGTAGATTTCTGCTAATGCCCATTGCTGCTAATCTCCCTCTAATGTGTCCAGAATACTGTCAGGTTTGCTTTCCCCGTTAAAAAAATCTTGTTTATAATCAATTTTAACATCTGCTGTTTTTGGAGATTAAGTCAAAGTTCAGTGTATCACCTTGATGTCTCCCCTGCATCCTTTGCATCAGAGGGCAGTGATAATTGGCGTAATGGATATAAAAGAAGCCTTTATCGTTGAAGATACTTTATTGAACAGCGAAAGCCAACATGCCCTCACACGGAATACCGCACTAAGGTGTTTGGGCGCATTCCAAATGTGCAATCTTCCCGAAGAAATTCAGTGAGTGCTTTTTGGTTGCAATGGTATTTTTCAGGATCTGCCTCCCCGAAGGATTTCAATAGCCGAGCGAAATTAACTCGGAACTTTGGCCCCTGATCCTGTGATGCATTACCATTCCGGTAGCCTTTAAAATGCAGGCACCGTTGAACATTTTTTCAAGACTCTTCGCTGAAATCAAAGGAAGGATCCGCCACCACTCTGATAATTTGGTAAGAATGATCCCGTCGTTAGTGCAACCGAAGGACAAACGTTTTTAATTTTCCTCTTTTGGTCCCTAAACCATCCCCATATAGTATTACTTCTGATCCAATTGACCTGTTCTAGGATGTTTTTGATTTTTGCATCCGCTTGTTAAATGCCATGTGTGATTAATTTTTCGGAAGGTAAGATTTCCTCTAAAATATGTATGGACCAGCAAAAAAAACGATTAATAAGCTTTTTATCAAAAAATTGCTCCTTTTTCCTAACTTTTGGCATGAAGCTTTTCAAAATGAAAAGCTTTTTGGAACCCGAATCAAAGGTTTATTCAAATTCTGAAATGCAAAAATTAAATCTACCATCACTTTCCAAAAGCTTCTCCTCAGCAGATGTCATTTATTAAAACTGCTGCAGGGTACCTACCGCAAAAGAAAAACTGATACTCGAATCGAAGAAAAACTCGAAATAATCCTGCTTTGAAAAGGAAAACTGAGAAATCAGGAAAGCTCAGGATGAAGAAATATGAAGGATAATGGGTGAAGAAGATTTTTCCTGTACTGAAGAAAGTGAACGTAAATCTTGGATATTACCTCGACGATGATTACGGTGTACAAAATGCAGGAGATGGCAACTACTCTCCTGATACAGATGACCGTAAATGCCCGATTTCAAAGTAATAGCTCTTTACACGAGCAGTTTGATCTCTCAATAAATTTTTTAAGAATCGATAGAGTCAAAAACAAAATTGGAGGCAGCTAATTGGAAGCATTGAAAATGAATGGATATATCCGAAGGGATTTGGAAGCGATCATTAACGATCTGGCCCTTCAGCCCAAAAATTGAAACGGATTCGAATACTGGAGGAAATTCTCCCGAAAATACAAACTTTGATCGCAGCAGGAATTGCTGCGCGAAACCTCACAAAGGAAATTTTGATGGATTCAATGGAGCGTAGAGAGCATCCCGAATAATCCTGCTGTTCGTCACGCATTGATGATAAACCAAATTGCTTCGAAAGAGTTTACTAAAAAGGCATTATTTCAAAAAATTCAAAAAGTAGTGGTTCTCAGGATGAGAATTAAGATGCTGTGCATCTGATTACTAGACTTAATCTAACCAGGGCCACGGAGTTGCAAGAAGGCTTGGTAAAAAACCGCAATATATGTTATATGTTCGCTGACTTTATCTCGATCAGTTGGAGGCATTTTTAGATTAGCTATTCAAAAATGCACTGTGAAGGTGAGCGGAGTGGGCAGAGAGTAAATTCGCTTGGGTGAGAAAAAGAATTTGATTTCCCCGCCGGGACGTATTTCAGAATATGGTTTGAAGTTGGCGTATGGGATTAGAGTTGATAGGAAGGGATAAAAAATTTAAAAAGACAAAACAGGTACACTGTTCGGATGAAGAACCACGAGTTACCATGAACGACATTCGAGTGCTCTTGAGATCGGGCGGAGACTCTGCTCCGATACGTGTGTGCTCAACACGAACGCGCGCCCCTAGAGCGCGAGAGCGAGCGAGAGCGAGTACGTTCCTGGCAGCTGGTGGCTGTTGTCTATGATCAGGTCGGACGATTTGCCGTCTCAATTGATTTTTCGGAAAGAATAACAAATCGGCCATGTGGAACGAGATTGTGCGAACAGAGTTTTACTCGGGATCAGAGACACTTCTGATGGTTCCGACGGTCGCCGAATTTTGAAAAATCGAGTCTTTTTGCACAGATTGAATCACATTCGTTGTTTCCTAAACATTCAAGCGAGACCAAATGGGTCTTATTACACAGGACGACTCTCTCATCTGTGTCCTGCGATCGGGAACGAATTATAGCCTTGATGGGAGGCTTTATATTAAACTAATATATGAGTTCAAAGGAGTTTTTTCTTTGGATTGGGGATGAACAATCTTGAGAATGATTCCAAGTGGGATCCCACTTTTGAAAATATTGCGGAAAGGAAATTTGAATGGACATCTTCCTACAGGAGACCGGTCTCTCGAGTTCGCAAATAGTAACGGCGATACACAGAGTTTTGGGGTATTCCCGCTAAAATACTTTTCTCCTGAGGGAATAGCTACGGATAGTGGGAGGGATGTGAGTAATCGCGAGGTTAAATCGTATGCAGCAATGGTAAAATGAGAATGATAAAATACGTCCACTTCTGATGATAAATTAGTAAGCCCACTTTTGAATAGCTTGGATATATAATATTGCTCGAAGAACGGTGCCTAAATACCGTGGAGCACTTCAGTTTCCCGGAGTCGATAAGAAAAGAAATGTATGAAGCGAAAATCCCCCCCCCCTTTTGCCCCTACTATTTTTCCATT
>Ga0163217_1036355_pt1 | contig 13396 bp, 12 predicted proteins | sample SynspAceP_FD_185933 | JGI IMG/M metagenome (GOLD analysis project Ga0163217, IMG submission 185933) | Saline lake microbial communities from Ace Lake in Antarctica - Synechococcus sp. Ace-P (PacBio error correction) | ecosystem: Environmental > Aquatic > Non-marine Saline and Alkaline > Saline ...
AGAAGAGAGGAATCGGAGCTGGGAAAAAAACGGGGGGGCCCCCCCTTTTTTGGCCCCGAGGAAAAAAAAAAAAAAAAATAAAAAACCAAAAAATTCCCAACGGGGAAAAGCTTTTTTCCCCCCTGGGGTTGGGGGGATCCTGAAAACCTGGCCCCCCAGCGCCCCCTGAAGGAGGGCGAAAGCCCCCTGGAAACTTGGGGGGGCGTTTGGCACTGGCCGCTTTGCAAAGCCAGTTTTTGGATCAGGGCTTTTCCCGCAGCTTTTGAATGCCGCAGGCAAACCGTGAGCGGAATCCGGCGGGGGGGAGCAGGGCCCAGCAGGGCCCCCAGGAATCAAAGGGTGGGCCCCCACCAACCTTGAAATGGACGAGGCAGGCCCCATGGCGGACCTTCGCTTTTCTTTGCTGTGGGTTGCCTGAAATTTTAGTGTGGGGCCATAGGTTTGTGCTGGACATCGGGCCTGCCAAAGACCCCCACCCATCACCAAAAAAGAACAGCAACGGTGGAAGCCTTGGGGACAGTGTCCCTGTATGGAGGCCGAGCAAGTGGATGCCCAACCCAATGGAGCCCAACCAAAAGCGGCGGTTGCCCAGCACAGGCCGGAAGTTACGCCCTCGCCCTGGCAGAGGGTCGGCGTTCAGTTCCCAGGGCCTGCGGCCTGGCTGATCTCGATTGGGGTGAATGCTGGATCCTGTCCGGTTGCGACCTAGCCAGGCCTGCTTTCGTGAATCCCCGGCTCGGCAAAAAGCGTCCGCTGAGCGGCAACTGCGGGTCCGAAGGGGGCCAACTTTGCCCAAGGGGCGCTGGATCTTGGGCGCCGACCATCTTTTGGCCTTCAAGCAACGGGCTCCCGCTGCATGGGGCCGGATTTTTCCGGCTCACGGCTGCAGCGCTGAATTTCAGTGAAGGCCCATGAATGCATCGCTGCTGCCTGCGTGGCGTGGGTCGCCGCTGGCTGCTGGCTGGCATAAAAGGCCGGGCTTGGTGGGAGCGGATTTCAGCGCCGCGCTCGACAGCTCACCGATTCTCGGAGGCGCCGATTTTTTTTCAGGCGCCGACCCCTCAGTTATGCGTATTCAAGGGCGCCCAACTTTGCTGGCAAGCTCAGCTGCGTGGAGCCCCTGCCTTTAGGCGCCGATCTCAGGCAGAACCACCTGGCGCAGGCGGGACCTGCGGGCTGCGACCTGCTTGATTTGCCAAGCTCAGCGGTGCAGCTCTGAACCAGGCCCAGACTCCGACGGTTGCCTTGCTTCAGAGGGGCTGGCAACCAAGGGGAAACCGCCAACCCTAGAAACAGCCGTTTTCAAGCCCGAATGAGCCAGCACTGACGGTCCGCTGCACACCTAGGCAACAGGCAACCGCAGGCTGCTCAACCAGGAACAGCCCCACCAAAAGAGCCCGAGGCACCAAGAGGCAGGCCATGTAAGCCCGCCGACGGCATGAACACAGCCCCCGAGAAGCAAGTCCCCAGCAGGCGGCCCGCCGCATTGGCCATGTTTAATAGAAGCCCACGTTGAGGCTCACCGATTCGGCATCGGCATAGGCCAGAACCATGTAGCTTGTGAACGAGGAATTCATGCGAAAGACGGCTGCAAAGACTGCAGGCCCACCACAATCACCACGCCAGGTGGGTCGGCCCGCGACAGAGCGCCACGGCGATCAGGGCTGGAACGGCGGTGAAGCAGGGCGCTCCAGAACTGCAAACTGCTGCAGGCCCGGCGGGCCGCCGCTGCCCCAGGCCCGTCGCAGGGTTTGGGCGGCGGCCCTGAACGAATCCGTAGCCGATCAAACCCAGAGGCCCATGCAAGCCGCCCACCTTCCCAGAACGCGCCCAGCCCAAGGGTCGCCGCCCGAGGCACCGCCAAACGCCACCACGAAACAGACATCGCGGGCACCAAAGAGAAAGAAACGGGCCAGCGACAACCGTGTTGATAGCCGGCGGCTTCGTGGAGAAGAGGCTCAAGAAGGCCGGCTTCTGCTTCATGCGGCCCGATCCTCGGCGGGCAAGCACCAGGTGCGAGCAAGGTGGAGCAGCAAGCCGCCAGCCATGGCCGCACCGCGCGGAGAAGCCGATGCTGGTGAGCAGCAGAACCGCCGAGGAAGAAAACCGACGCACCTTGAGGGCATTCTTAGCCGGTGAGGATCGCACCCAGCGGAACAAGTTTGCTGCTGCCCGCGTCCAAGGATCCTCCGGGTTTTTCCGGCACCATCCAGTTTGTGATGCGCTCTTGGCGCTCATCTTGTTGAATCCTTTGGCGATTGCCGCTGATCGCCTGGGCGGCCATCACGTAACCCAGCGAAAACACGGGCCAAGCTGGCTGAACACCGCACCAGCAATCACCCAGCGGCCAACGATCTGCACAACCAGCCCGGCCCAGAGGTGAGTCGCAGGCCGAAGCGGGCCCCGAGCCAGCCGCCAGTGAGGTTGGTGACGATGCCGAAGAATTCGTAAGAACAGAAACAGAAGGCGAATTTCCAAAAGAGGAGTAACCGAGCTGGTGGAAGTGGAACAGACCACCAACATCCCGCAGGGCCCCGTCAGTGAGCGTGAAAGCCCAGTACGACGCGGTGGATCAACCGCGTAACCTGCCCGATCGGCCGAGAGATGATGCGGCGAAAGGCTTGGGGCCGAGGCTGGAAAATCGGGACGGGCCCAGTGGCTTCAGCGCCCCTCCACATCGGCCACATGGCAGGCCAGATCGGCCAGGCGGCAGCTGTAGGCCCACTCCGTGTTCGTACAGGCGTAGACCTTGAGCTGGCTGCGCCGGTCACCAGGGTGGAGAGACCCGTCGAACGATCGCAACTCGGGGATCATTGACGTAGTCGCAGGACACCAGGGGCTGGGTTTCGTAAAGCCCAGGATTCCCTGCAGGGGGGCCGTTGCGGCGGCCTCAAACGCGGCATTCACCTGGCCAGCACTCCCCTGCTGCTCCAGCTCCAGGACCACATCGGTGAGTGAGGCCGTTGAAGCAAAGGCAACCCGACGCATGGCCGCTCGAGGCTTTTGCCGGCCAGATCGGGGAAAAGATCAGGCCGATCGCCCGGGCCGATCCGGTGGTGGGTGGGGATCAGGCTCTGCAGGCCGGAGCGGCCCCGGCGCAGGTCGCTGGCGAAAGCCATCGACCATCAGCTGGGTTGCCGTGACGTCGTGAAGGGTGGTGATCGACCCGTGGCGGATCCCGAAGGAATCATGAACACCTTCAAGCAGCGGGGCCAGCAGTTTTGGTGGTGCAGGAAGGCCGCGGTGAGCAAGGCGGTGGCGGCTGGGGTCGTTAAGAGCCGGTTTGGTTGATGCCCGAAACACCAACGTTCAGGGCTTTCCTCGCCGGCATATCAGGCCACCGCACCGGACAGGCAACGATCACCCCGTTGCAGGCCAGCTGGCCTGAAGTAGGGCTCAGCGCCGCTGGAGTCTTGAATTGGCCCACGCACTCGAGCACCACGGTTCCACACCCGCCTCCCTCCATGGCACGGGCGGTGGGATCGGATCACCGCGCTGAAACCAACGTTCCGCCTGATCCGCCGCCCCGAATCAGGAGACCGCGGGCACCGGGAGCCGGCTTGGGATGCACGGGCTGGGACCAACGGCCATGAACCGAGTCGAAAGCTCAGCAAGATGGGCGCACTGACGGTGGTGGCCTTGGGGTCATTGAGGTGGGACCACCGAGAGACCTGGCCGCCCCAGAGGGCCCGTAAAACCAGGCGCCCGATCCGCCCAAACCCATTGTTCGGTTTTTCTGGAGGTGTCCCGCCCGCCGCTGCGACAGGGGCGCGACGGCGTCCAAGCCCAGCCTCGCATCAATCAAACTTGATGGATTATGCTCCGGTTAAGCCAGCCCAGCCTCTGCCTCCCATCCCCTGAGCCCGCCCCAGTCACCGGCCCAACTGCAGCTGCCAACCGAACTCGTGACAGCCAGGCCCGCCAAGCTGCTCAAGGCCCCTCGGCGAATCCGCTTGCGGCTGCAGGTGTCCAGGCGCTGGCGACAGGGGAGCCGCTGCGTCTGCGATCTCAACCACCGACCTGGACTCTCCAGTCACGTTGTCGTTCCACCCAAGGTGCTCAAGGCGCCGGGCCCTCTTAGCGACCGCCAACGGGCGCTGGATCTACTACAGCTCAACCTGAGGCGCTTGAAGGCTGGCGGGCAGCTGGTTGGGCCCAGCTGCAGGAAACGCTTCCTGCTGCCCGCCGAACCCCTGCCCCTAGATCCCCCTTGGGCAGCACCAAGCTCCATCACCGCCCACCGCCGGGGTGGTTGCGCCCGCGCAACCCGTCCACAGCGTGGGTGATCGCGAATCTGCTGCACGATCGCCAAACCAAGGCCAGCTGCCCGCCCGGTGGGAGCGGACCCGGGAGGATCGGCCGCGATAAAAGCGCTCAAAAACCATCCGCTTCGAGGTCGTCCGTCGTTGAGCCGCAACCGTGTCGCGGATCCTCCAGCTCCACCACTGTTCGCACCCCAGACAAGCCACCTCCACCACACCGTGATCCGGGCTGTAGCGCACAGCGTTGTCCACAGGTTTAGCAGGGCCCGGGTGCAGGCGGGAAACGAATCCCCCCAGAGCAGGCCTGAAGGTGCCTCGGGAAAGCTAGGCTGTACGCCGCGCTGCTGCCAGGGGCGGGTTCGTCCAGAACCTCCCTGCAACCAGTTCGGCGAGATCGAGCACCTCGTAGCGCCGCTCATCACCGGGGCAGGCTGTTCTCCAGCTAGGGAGAGTTGCGAGAGATCGCCACCAGGCTCTGCAGACGTTGCGTTTCCGCTGCAGGCGCTCGAAATGCAACGGTCGTTGGGGCCCCTTGGACTGGGCCGCCAGGCCTTGTCCCCAGAGCAACTAGCAAATGAGGTGAGCGGTGTCTTGAGTTCGTGGGCCCATCGCTCACCCAGCGGCCTGTTGGTCCAACTGCTGCGGATTCCAGGGATCGGTCGGCTGTTCAGCCACAGCCGCCATCAAGATCATCCGCCTCCCGGCAGCAAAGGTGACGCTCGATCGGGTCCTCGCCCAGGGACCAACTCCCGCGCTCCGGCAGCTGGTGCCGCAGACGCTATGCACGGCCTCCCTCCAGATCGCTTGATTGGACCAGTCACGGAAGGGCCTGCCCGCGCACGCAGCTGGCCGGTTGGAATGTTCAAGCAACCGCTCGCCTTTGCAATTGATCGAATGAACCTGGAGGTCGTCATCCCAGCACAGCCAAACCCCAACGGCGCCGCTCCACCACGCTGCAGTTGCCCCCGGCGCAAGCATCAGGTCGGTCCCAAGGTCCGGGCCGACGGCCCGGCCCGATGCCGCCCCCCGGGCGAAGCCAGATCCCGAAGGCCAAAGCCAGGCCCAAGCCAGAGGCCCAGCCCGGCAGCGATCACGGCTGTCAATGGCAGGGATGCTGTCACCCGAAGCGGTAGCCCGAAGCCCCGCACGGTGAAAGGTATGTGCAGCGGAGCGGAGGGAATTGGCCTCAAGCTTTTTTTCCCGTACCAGCGGAATATGGACATCCACCGTTTTGGTGTCCACGCAACGTAAATCCGTTCCCGCAGACCTGGAATCGATCAAGCTGGTTGGGTTCCAAGACCCGGCCCCAGGGTTCTGCATGAAAGAAATTCAAGCAAGCAGATACTCCCTTGGTGCGAAGAGAACACAGTCCTGACCGTTTCGCGTGACGCGGACTCATCGGGATAGAGGTCCAGCTCCGCGTGGGTTGAGCACGGCGGCCCAGCGAAATTTTTCAGCACTGTGTTTGGAACGGCGCACGGCACGGCAAACGGGCCACTAACTCGCGCAAGGCCAAAACGGTTGATCAGATAGTTCGTTCGGCACCAAAGTTCAAAAGGCCAAAGAACCCTGTCCGTTTCGGTGTCACGCGCACTCACCTATTCAGAATCGGTGTCAGGAATTTCAGAGCGGCCGCAGATGGCGGCAAGACATCCAATCCGCCCAGGCCGCGGAAAGCAATCAGAATCTCGCAAAACAAGATCGAATCTTGCCGTTTCCCTGGGCCTGGCTGGCATCGAATTGCTCAATGCCCTGACGTCCGTCAGCAGCGCAGGCCGACATCGAAACTTCGTGCTGCAGAAGAACGTCCGCCAAGGTGGTGCGGGTGCAATCGTCATCATCAACAATGAGCCAGCCGGCATGCAGTCGCAATCTGATCCTTCAAGCCCTAGGTGATCCCATCTGCCGCTTACTCTGCTGCCAAATCAGCTCTGTTTGGCCAGATGGCTGATCACCAGTGACGTTTGGCCCATCCATCTGAAGCCAGCCCTCGTCTTTGAGTAAGACCAAGCAACCCGGGTCACCGTGACGCGGGTGGTGCAGAGGGCACTCGCTAAGTTTCCTGGTGGGTGAGGCGAAGGTTGAGCCGGCAGACCCTGCTCGCAGACCTGGCCGTAATCCTGGGCCAGCGCTCCAGAAAACCGCGAATTTCGCTCCTCAACCCGGCGCAAACCCTCAGCAAGGACAACAATCCGTTTCCGCCTGGTGATAACGGCTGACCACTGCCTGCATCCATCCGCCATGGGAAATGGGGCGATTTGCTCATCTCGGCACAGGACAAAACGAGCAATGTCGCTATCGCAGAGCGTGAACGCTTCAAAGGCCAGCACGTTGGTAGCGGTTCACCGAACGGCTCCATTGGGCCCCGCCAGCCCCAGCAACAGGGGATCGCCATGGATGGTGACGGCTTTCCAAAGCTTCACCATTCCCCGCAACCACCACCAGATGCATTCTTGAGCAAAGGGAACGGGCGCTACCTGCTGTGATGTGCGCAATTGTGATTGCGAATACTGGTTTCAAGGACATCTCGAATCGCATCCTGCGACCGGTAATGGCGAAACGGAAACCTCCGTGGACCATGGGTCTTCGTAGAAAGACGCTCAAACGACTGTAATGGAAGGAAAGACGACCGTTTAAGGCAAAGGGGCGATGAAGCGCTTTGGTTAAACCATGGCTAAGAGGGCTCCGGCTCCTTCACCAGAGGGAGCAAAAAGGGGGCCGAAGGCCCCCGACAATCAGCGCACGCTTGGCCAGGCTTGCCTGGCCCAGCCACCAGGTCAAGGTCAGGAGCCCGATCCTTCACCCGCCTTTCTTGCGTTGTTTTTGAGAATGGCGCCGCCCGCAAGGCACATAGCCAAGGTCGTCAGCTTGCCCTGGGCGACTGGGCTGAGGCAGATAGCTGATGGCTCTGCGGATGTTGCCAGCCTTGGCAACCATGCCACTCCGATAGGCCAACACCCAGGTAAGGGTGGAGATCGGTAAGCTGTCAGCTCCGGCGGGGGTTGGGTTCTTCCCCAGCCCACATAGCTTGTTGAAGCTTGGATGTTATTGAGAAGCAGCGGCCCCTCTTGAGGTTGGGAAGCACGAAAATTTACGCGGCCTTGTTCTGATAACGGCCCGCCGCTTTGATCTTGCCCTTCACGAAAGCTGGTTGAGGTAGCCGATCGAGCCCGGCGTGTTCTGGATCACACCGGAACACTCCTTCGTTTGCCTTTGCCGCCCACAGCCAAACCGGGCCACTTGACTGCCTTCCCCCTCAACCCACCTTGCTTTTTCCAGGTTGGGGAAAGGTGGAGAGGAGTTGGTGAAGGCGAAGGTGGTACCGGAAGCCATGCCGGAGCGATGCAGCCACGTGGATTCTTACCGGCAGAGCAATTCAGTGCTTTCCAATCGGTGATCACACCGAAGGAAGAAACATCCGCCACTTGCTTCCTGGTGAGCCTGAGGTTGCAACCAGGCTTGTTGAAGGCAAATGGGCAATCGTGCCGCCAACGGTAGGCAACTGACAACGCCCTCGGCGTACTTTGGCAGCATCAGCCGAGCTGATCGGTTCAGTCGGTGCGGCAAAATCAACGGTGCCAGCGATGAAATTGCCGGACTCCAGCTCCTGACCCACCGACCTTGGTAGTTCACCTTGGGACCGCCTTGAAATGGCAAGATCTGAGAGGCGCGCTGATAGAAGGGAGCAGGGAAGCTTGCACCAGCGCCATTCAGCAGAATTTGGGACTGAGACCGTTGCGGCCCGTGCCAATAACGGTAATAACACTGAGTACCAGAGCCTTCGTTGCGAAGGTCCATCGAGCAAGGAAGCCAATCCAATCAATAGTTAGCAGGAAATCCGCAAGATTGCATTATATGAGAGTTAAGAAAAGATATCAAGATTGAGGGTTAGGCATTAGTCGCAGATTTCGCCCATCAACGAAAGATGGGGCGGTCCAACATGGCCCAACGGGTGGCAAGATCAAACCTCTGTCCACTGGCCTGTAGCGCCCACCTGATGGCTTTCCAACCTTCCTTCCTGCCAACCCCTGCCGCCCCCGCCAGACTCTGCAAGGAAAAGCTGCTGAGGTTGCGGCCTCTGCCCGCAAGCCCACCCAGCTCTGCATTGGTCTTGCGAGGTGCGGCGTCGCAGGGCAGACTTCACTCGCCAAGAGCGCCAAAGGAGCGGCGCGCTTACCTGCGCGGCAAACCAGTGCCGCTGTGCGCAGCGCCAGCGAGATCTCTGGATTCGAGCCGCCACACCGCCTGGCGGTCTGATCGCGGTCGATCCCGCAGCCACCACCTTCGGCTATGTGGTTCTGCAGCTGGAGAAGCAGCGATCGCCTTGAGAATTCTGCAAGCCGCTCAAAAGACGGGCCTTGGCTCTACTCACGACGCCCGTGGTCGCGGGCCGCTTCCGCCCGAAACCTGCCCACGGGCCTGGCAGATCTTCCAAGGACGACCCCTACCCAGCCTGTCTGGGCCCTCAAACAAGAAAACGGATCGCCGCGGCGCGTTGATTCTTTCCATGAATTTCGCTGGGTGCCTGGCTGCCGCAGCCAGGAAAAAAAAAAAAAAAAAAAAAAAAAAAAAAAAAAAAAAAAAAAAAAAAAAAAAAAAAAACAGCCTGCCGCCCCCCTTCCCCCCCCCGGAACCTCTCCCCTTAAAAAACAACCTTGAAAAAAAAAAAAGCCGGCCCTGCCGACCGCCAGGGCCCGTTCCTCCACCAGCCGCGTCCCCACCTGGCGGGCTGGCAAAACGAACCTTCCCGACTAAAAAAGTCCTGCTTGACCAAGCGACTTGGCCGGTAGCTCGGCGACACTGGCGATCCAGCTGGCCTGGGGGCAGCCGCAGCTGGTCAGCCTGCTGGTATATTGCCGGTTTGCACCAGCAGCCAGCCAGGCCAGCAAAGCCAATCGCCCCGATCACATCCGCCTCCAGATCGTCGCCCACCATCAGGCATGCTGGGGCGGAGAAATCGTCGACGCCACCAGCTCGCATAGAAGGCAGCCGACGGTTACCACAGCACCACCGCCGAAATACCGGCGGCCCATTCGATCGTCTGAAAGAAAGGCGCCGGCGTCGAGCAAAGCCGCGCCCCTTCGCCGGAATAGCGATTCCGGCCGATGCCGATCACGGCAGGCCCGCTGAAGAGCTGGAAGACCCGGTTCAAGCCCAATAACGAAACCGTCGCGGGCATCGGCCAAGCAGAAACGCAATCCGGTGGATCACCGGCCAGATCCGCGAGGCAACGGGCAATGGCTTGGATGCAACCAGAAGAATGGGGGTCTCAAGTGATGGGCGCGCCAGGTAGTGCCGGGCGGCCAAATGGGGCCGTGAACAGCTCAGCGGCTTCGAAGGGCTAAATCCCATCTCCGCGCAGCATCACGCAAGATAGAGCCATGGCCCCTGGTGGCCGTATTGGTCACGAAGCGAAGCGGTCAGATTCCCCCTTGGCCCCGGGCCTCGCTTAAAGACCTCAATGGCGCCGGGATCGGAGCCCTGGTCCCTCGACCAGGACTCCGTTGATATCAAGAAGAGTGCCTGCATCACGAGGATCGAGCGTGGGAACCCCAAACCCATCCGCGTCTGGAAGCTCCACACTAACGATTTAAAAGAAATGGCGCAAAAAATGGGCCTGGCCGGCCATGCCGATCGGAAGTTTGATACAAGCTGGGCGAGCTAAGGAGTCTTCACAGCAAAGCGAAAAACAGCCTGGCGTTTGCCATTGAAGAGAGGCCATCGATTGCACATTGATAACGAACCAATTCAAACATCAATGCTGACTGGCACCGAAACTGTTGAGCAAAGTCAAAGGAACTTGGCGATGCTTTCAAAATCTGACTGGTGCGTTTAAGCTTGCGTTACCTGAGCTCAAGAAGGATGGCAGTGAGCGGCTCAATTTCCCGCGTTCTTGAGGCCCTGCTCGAAGCCAAAAGGGAGTCACCCTTGCAATGGCAAACGGTGGCGGAAGTTTGGTCTCAAGCTGGCCGCAAACTCAGCTACATCGCCACGGTTCAAGGGCAAATGGAAATCTGCTGGTCGGCAAGGCCTACACTGGGCTTCTCGACCTCAATCGCCGTGATGAGTTCGAACTGAAGCTGGGGCCAAGCCAGATTCCGCCTGTCCCTGTCGGCAGCGAAGAAAGCGACGAAGACTGAAACGAACAAGATCGTCAAGCCCGCTTGAAACGATCCAATTTGCCTGCCTGGCAACAGGGCACAGCTGTCAGGCTTGGTATCTGTTTTCGTGGCGTTTCTCGGATGGGATTTCCGCAAAGTGGCTTGTTCCCGGTTTGATCACCGGCTTACTTAAGCCTTTTGGTATTGGCGTTGTTCCCTGGGCCAGTGATGCCCTTGCCCCCGGGAAACAACGCCCGCCAACGCTGCAAGAGCGAAAACAAGATCCCCAAGCCAGCGGAACAGCCGAACGCAAACCTGCTGTCCGAAGCAGGGAAGACCACCGGGCTGAAGGATCCTGAAGCGCAAAGAGAAAGAGCTGCTCCGAGCGGATCCCGCAAGCTCAAGGCATACCGCGCTGGCGCAGTTTTGGCCCCTGTCCGTACGCACGGAGTGCTTAGCGCCTAAAGCGAAGGAGCGTGCGTTCCACGAGCGTGAAATTGTGGCGATTCCCCCGGTGCTGGGCAGCGTGGCAAGTTCATTGCGCAGGCCTGAAGCCTGAACCGTCAGGACGGGCACTGAGGCCTGCAAGGGGTGGCGCTTGCCGCTTCTCGCATCGAAGAGTCAAGACCAAATGGCGCGAGGAACGGATGGCCGCAACGCTCTGCGCCAACGCCCAGCCAATCCCGGAGCAGCCGGGACAACAGCCTCACCCAGAACACCCCCTGCAGTCGGCGAGCCAGCCAAGGCCAGCCAAAGGCACCCTGATTCAGGGGAAGCCAGCAGCAAAGGCGCGGGATTCCGTACAGATCGCAAATGGTGGTGTTAAGGTTGATGAAGTCCACCCACCTCAATCCAATGAACTGAGCCCACCTCCCGTTTGGCTTCGTTGAATTTTGCCGAAACCTGGAATGGCCGTTCTTGCCATGCTTGGTTTTTGTGATCCCTCGGCACTGAAAATTGCTGACCGGCCAAGGCATCCTGACTCAGATCGGTCTCGGCTTGAATTTAAAGCATATTTTCAAGTTGCCAGTTTCCACAATTTTTTTGAGGGGCTGGCATTTGCTTGGATCAATAAATTGGAGTATGCCAGGACAGCAGAAAAGGCCAAAAGAAAAATTGGCAACTTTCAACAAATCTAGATCGAGTGAATCGCAAATCAAAAAATACGAAATGCAGAATTGCATATCAAAGCAGCCTGAAAAAAAAGCCAAAAAAATTAAGCTGTTGCCAAATAACCACCTAATCTACATACAGAATTAGACCGCACTTCAAACTAATTAAGTAACATTGAGGCGCAAACTACAATCCTGTGATCTTTAGGAGATACACTTTGCCAAACAAAATAACAATGAATGTCAAATAATTCCGACTTTGTAGCTTCAAAGAAAAAGCTATTCATCTATTAGTCACGGAAAGAAGGCTTAGCTGGCTTTTTTCATAGAGACGCTCAAGGCGCTTCACCGAACTGAGGTCTACATACATCACCGATCCCTTCAAGAGGGTGCTTCAGGATGGCGATTATTCGTCTTGGCCCTTCGATTTCAAGCCTGTCTGGTCAATGCTTTTGGCGCAAATCAAGAGCAAATGCCCCACCAAGCCATCACGGCAAAAGCAGGTGAAAGTAAACAATTCGAAAAGTGCTCCCATGGTCAGTTCGTCTAAAGTTTTTTCCATCCTATGGTAAAAGATTGTCTACCGTGTCCCGCGCAAGCCCCTCTGGGCTGCCAATCCCAAATCAAGCAGTTTTTCTGCTCGACATCGTCAGAGCACCATCGGGTAAAGGCGAGCGCAGGCCAATTGGCCTCCCCCAGCACATCAATCACTGATAGGTATGATGAAAGCCACCGCTATCATCGCCCGCTGATAGGCCTTTGTTCAGGGTTGGCGTCCTATAAAATTTCCAGTGCTGGCGGATGTCGTTCTAGGAGCATGGTTGCCAAGTCACGGCTGACCCCATGAACGCACAAGAATCCTTTGCACCGGTAAGCTCTTCGCAGTGGGCGGGCAGCAGGGTAGGCCGGCACTTGCCCAGCCCCTGACCCGCAAGCGGTCGGCCCAGAGAAAGCAAACTGAATCCAGGCTCTAATCCCCGGCTTCAATCTCCCCACCGCACAACGCTGGAATCCCGTTAATCAGGAAGCACCTCCATAAATCATCTCAAAAGGGTCCGACTTGCTGTTTCAGTAGCAAGATATTGGCTGGTTTCCATAGCAAGCCATATGATTTTTCGATAGCCTTCATTCGCTAAGGGCAGAAGTTCGTACGCGTGACTGCCAAATCACCTGTCCCGCCGCGACGCGAAAAATTAGAGCGCAATAATCTTATCCCACTCTTCTCTCTCCGCACACGTACTTCGACTGCCAGAGAGAGACCATCCTTTGCTCAGGCAGAAATCCTCAGCCTAGCGACCCTGCATAGATGGAATCAGCACCAGCCCCAAAGTGGGCCCAGCCCGAACTTGGTGGCCCGAGGCATTGATCGAACGGACCCCCTTGGCAAACGAAAAGTCCCAAAGAAATCCGGGAGCAGAAGGGGGCGAGGAAGCCGCCACTGGCCGCATCATCAACATGGAATCGGGATGTCAAGACCTGTCTTCGCCTGGTAGGCATCCCAAGGCGATCGATTACAGCTCAACAGGCTCATAATTCTCCTGTGAAGGTTTACTCCAAGAGGTTGGCACGCACACCGATCGTAATTATTATCGCAGCGGGCAAATCAACTTCGACTCTGTCCAAATAATTCAAGGCGGCCCTCTTGCCATCGGGAATCTCCCCCCGAAGCTTCGACATCGCCAGTAACGGGCGAATTTATGCGCAACAGCACACCTGCCACGGAACCGGTGAATGCAAGTTGGGCCTTCTCCGTAGATTTTCCCAACTGTTTGCGGCTGGCTTCCAGCGACGCTTCATCGCATCCCCCCCAGTCATCGCTGCTTCGCTGGAAGCCGGCTGTTGGACGCTGCCCGATTGGAATCCGGTGACCCTTGGTGCATTCCAAGATCCGCAAGCATCAGAAGGCAGCGATCGGTTCACA
>Ga0163217_1094553_pt1 | contig 13396 bp, 16 predicted proteins | sample SynspAceP_FD_185933 | JGI IMG/M metagenome (GOLD analysis project Ga0163217, IMG submission 185933) | Saline lake microbial communities from Ace Lake in Antarctica - Synechococcus sp. Ace-P (PacBio error correction) | ecosystem: Environmental > Aquatic > Non-marine Saline and Alkaline > Saline ...
AAATCTACATCGCTTGAATCGGCCCAGTGCTGGACACTGGCCAACCGCCAACTGGAAGGAATTCCGGCAAGACGAGAACGGTGACGGGACGTGGGACTTTAACCAGAGCCGCACGGCCCATACGGTCAACGAGATCACCGACATCATAACAACGCCGAGCGACATCTCTGGGCCACGCCAGCGTATGATAAGAAGGTAACACGACAACGACCCACGGCCTGACCTGGGTACTCAATGCACGATGACGGCGACCTTCGATGCGTGAAACCGAATGAGCGAAAACTGGTCGACCGATGCAACGTCGAACGTTCTGCTGGAGAAGCGTTCGACGGTCGCAACTTCCGGATCGTCGCCAAGGAGTTACGCGACGGGAAACATCGACCAGACAACGTCATTATACTTCATCCGAAGGCTGGCAGTGTTGGTGGAGGAACGAGTCGACACCTCGAATACCACAAACGCCGCCAATATGTGTGGGGGATGCCGTTACATTGATGACCCGTTTGCACGCGACCGGGACATCTCGCCCTCGGGGGCCGGGTTCCTTGGGTGAGCGTCTGTACTTCCTCCGATGCGAACTGGAACACGACGGCGGTGGTGAGTGATTCGGGCAGCGTCCAGGAGCGCTACGAGTACGACCCCTCGGCAACCTGAGTGTCTTTTGGAGCCGACTTCACGAACCCGCTCCACCACGCAGCTACGCTGTGCACTAAACACCTACACCAGCCGCGAGTGGACTCCGACTGCGGTCCTGTACTAACTTCGTAACCGGTGGTACGACCGCAATTGGGTAGATTTTAAAGCTCCGGACCGATTGGGTACAAAAGTTCCAACTTAGCCAATTTAGAATACGTGCGTCAATCCGCTATTGATTCCTCCGATCCATCTGGGCTGTGTGGTGAACGCCTGAACCCAAAAAGTGCTGTGAAAAGGCGTGGGGGAGAGGGTATGGTGGCACTGCTATAGGAATTCGTAAAATTCTGTGAAGGAGTTCGAGTTTCCTGTGCTCGCCATGACAAGACTGCTGACGAGTATGAGGCTGAAGGCCGCAAGCCCCAGTCGCAGGTCCTATTTTACTGGATTGCATACTTGAACACGAAGCATCAGCACCACCAGAGACTACATAACCCTGCGATCCTACTGAATCACCAACAGGTCAGTTGGCACCTGACAGGCCAACCCCACCTGCATTATAGAGAATGCCCCTTGAAGTGCCCGTGCTTACTACGAGGAATTGCGTTTGTTTACATCGAAGCGCAACCCCACCAGAGTGTATTGGTTGACATGAAATGTTTTTTGAAAATACTCAATAGAGAGGATTGGGAAGAGCCTGTAGAGAGAATGGAACACGAGAGTGTGCGGAGTTTCAACAATGTCCCCATTCCTGACCGGCCAGGCTTTCCACCCCACTTACCGATAAACCCGCCGTTATCACGAAACTACTCGGAAATCTGTTAGGCACATCTCACTGAGGACAACTACAATTAGTCACTGAATATAATTGGGGACAGCTTGAGAAGCAACACTGTTGCGCATCCACTCCGAGATATTACACGCTCTCGCTTCAGGCATTCCACATACTGATCGGAGCGGGTATATACTCATCAGAGACGACGCCATACCCCTACACCAACCCCAGCCACTCACATCGCACCTCACTATTATATATAAACCAGTGAACATTCGACACGCGCACCTTAGATGGCAACTACTCTTCAGTGAAAACATGGACGAAAGCACGAGAGACAGGCAGCAACAGTTACTACCACTCTCACGCACAAAACCGTTTTCTTTGCTAGACGGAAACTACCACACGAACGCAAATCCGAACACACCCAACCCAAGCACGATAATTCAAATCACGATCACGGCAAGTGACGAGAGCGCACCTTAGGCCGCCATTATCAGCATCGCACACACATCAGAAAGATTAAGGATAGCCCGGAGAATGTTTAAGGTGCCCGGTACGACACGCGCACTTACCAATCCACTTAGTCCTATTCCTGTCCGGGCTTGTATTCGTGGCCTGGGCTTCCTGCATGGAGCCTTGTAACTTCTTTCGGTATGGCGTTTGAGCACCCCTTGGTTCATAGCGATCCGGTCCGGTTACCAACGACGTGCTGCAAGCAAGGCAGCGTACAGCACGTCGCACAGTTCATCAACGTTGCTGATCACCCGAGCACTGCTCAGCATGTCAGAGACCGTCGTGAGCGTTGATTTGAAAAACTGATTCTGCCAGGGCTGAATGTCACCTTCGATCGCGGCTTCGGGCCATCACATCCACGGCATCAGATTGTAAGCGATCCCCATGAGAGCTCGAATCTCGTTGCCGAACGCGATGCGGTTTTTTTTGCAGCGAAGGTGCTCCATTTGCCATGATCGTTTGAGGCTTCGCAGAATGAAGCTCCGCTTGCTCAACCGTCTGCGAAAGAGTGCCGCGATGGTCTTCCTTTTGGTGTGTCCACATCATCCCAAAGCGATGTTGTGCACGATGATCTCGCGAGTTCGGAAACCTTTGTTGTAATACGATTTTTTGATCTCACGAATCATGATGAAGTCCGGGTACTTCGTAACTCCTCCTGCTCAATCCACGCGGGACGCCCAGGCTTGTCGAATTGATCGAGTGGATCCTTTGCCAATACCGAATGCCGGTTCGAAAATCACTCTTGGCCGCTTTTGATGTTTGCGAACGACAAACGTGCCCCATGCAACGCTGCATGACTCTTGCGCATTTCGAACCACCCGCATACGCAACGGTCAGCAAGGAAATACGTCGGTTTCCCGATGATTTGATCGATCTGCTGAACAGACTTACTCGTGTGTGGCTTACGCCTTGTAACGTCCCATTGCGCATGTCGAGCCACAAAACGCGGTCGATAACGCGAACAGAACCACGATGCGTACGATCGGAATCCGCAGCCTGGAGCTTGCTGGAAGTTGCGGATACGCTCCTGGTTTGTCAGTCGTGTCCGGCCATCGTCACGCGGTCGCGCCATCGGCAGTGAATTAACTCGGTGGTCCCAGCCACAGCCATTCGTCAGGGCGCCTTGGCATCAATCGCCTGTCCGCGTCGACCGTGACTAAAGATGCATCGCAGCCTCCGTCGAGCTTATCGCGGGCGATGCAGTAAGCACCGGTTTTCGCCGAGCATTGCCTCGGCTGACGTTTGCGACTCATAAGTGATCAACCGTTTGCGACCGCGAGATGCAGCCGTGATGGATGCCTCATTACTTGGCGACAAGAAGACCACAGAGTCAAACCGACGTTGTTGTAAACTCTGGCCGCCGTCGAGAATGGAGGTTGCTCGCCCGAAGACTTGAGGCGAATAGTCTCCTTTCGAATCAAGAGACGCGAAGTATAAGTCGCCACGATTGGCGAGCTTGGTGGACTCGATGCGAAACGAAGCCGTACGAATGATGGCACAACGGGGGGCTTCCTTGCTTGCGTGTTTTGGGAGGTTAGAACCCAAATCATCGCAAAGTGAAGCCCCTTGCTGTCATCGAAACTTTAACTCCAGACATGCAGAACAGCTTGCGGGATTAAGTACTTCGGAAAGGCGATCAAATGGGTCCAGGCCTCTTTGAATGAGTTTTAACAAGTGCTTTTGCAGCGGAGTAAAAAGACGCTTTAACCGAAGCCCGTCTGTTCAAATAAATCGAACGGAGAAATTCAATGGGTCAGGAAATCAAATGGGTCAGGCAATCTTTTGATGGGAAACCATGTCTGCACCGGAGTGAACGCGACGCTATAACGAGGCCCACCGCGAGGTGGCCTTTTTCGTTTTGGCGGGCAGGAATGCCGTCACGCTCTTTCGGCTGGATGCCGACCATGCCGCAACTTCCGATGGTGAACGGCGGGGCGAGCGAAGCCGACGACAGGATGTCGGTCGCAATCTTCGCACGAATGCCGCCAGCCTGGAATATCACTGAGCAAGCGGCGACATGGATGTCGCCGCATGACTAAGCCCGGTGGCAGGAGGCCACCTCGCGAACGCGGCATGGAAAGGCGGACGCGCAGTCCGTCCAAGCCGACGCCGCGTTCGCCGGGGCGGCAGCGACCGACGTAGGGAAGGCGGGGAAGTGAAGGAGGTTTTGCGACGAAACGCAGACGCACCGGAGGCGACCGAGCGGAGACGCGGGCGTCTGAGCGAGCGGCGTTTTTCGGCACGAAAGCGAAGACGAACGCGCAGGGAACCGAGGCAGGATGCGATAAAACAGAAAAGGGCAAACGATGCCGGCCTACCGCTCCTAAGATGCGAGCGGAGCTGAGCGAACGCGACAGCGGTCGGTCAGTGTTAGCGCGGTTGAAAGGCGCACCAGACGACTTGCAGCGGCGGGCAAGCGTTGACGTCTGCGACACTCCACGTTGAGTTCCAAAGAATGCTCCAATGGATTAAAGGCCCAAAATACGAAGAGTTAACCAACTGTCCCGCAGTAGGTCAAAGGGCGCAGTCCCGTCCGCAGTTGACGCCGTTGACGCTTGAATCTCGCGATAGCGTAACCACGTTGAAACTTCAGAAACGTTAGCGAAGCGGTTGTCGGTGCAGCGAGTCTTCGAGCAAACGGAAACAAACGTGCCTCGTGTCCAATGGCGTTGCCCGTTCAACGCAAGGTTACTGCATCTGCATTTAAAGAAGGTAGCGATCTTTAAATTCCGATACGGAAATAACGTTGAGCGCCAGGAGTGCTTATGCAATTTGACAACACAATTGCCCGAACGTAAGTTCTTCTTTCCAGCGAAGAAAAGGGGTCAGGACTCCTTTACGGCGAGGTTGAAGGTGGCTAAGCTTGGCGGAATGCCCCGTCCAAACGCGGCCGATAGAAGAATGCGATCTACCTCGCCTTGAATCGAGGGCAATGGACGGCTCGACCATTTTTCCTCAAGGAAAGGGTGATTAACGAGGCCGTTTGAAGAATATTCTTGCCGAAGGGCCTTGTTTCGCTTATCCCTGCCGCATCCTTTCGTAATCAGTTTGAATGCCGAATCATTGGCATTTTCCGTGCTCCAACCGACCGAAGATGGAGGGATGAGCAAATTTCTTTGCGTTGGGTTACCCTGACGCAATACGAATGCGATATCACGCCCACTACCACACTGCCGGCGAGGGGACATGTTTACCAGGCCGCGATTCAGAGTTTTCCCGTTCAGGATGCAGCCATTTTCCACGTTCTCTGCCGGTAACTCGAACACGCAACGCACAGCGTGGCCAAAACTGGTCGAAGCGCGGCAGAGGAATGGCGTTTTGGGGGTCTCTTGTTCCTTGGGGTTCAGCCCGAGTGAACTTTGCCACGACTGTTGTCCCATGGCGTTGGCCCGTCGGCCAACTGGTTCGCCTGTCACACGAAGAGCTCGACGACAAGGAGCTCGATGCGGTTTTCGCTGGTCGATCCGGCGTGGCAGTCCGTTTGGAACGCGAAAATTGGGTGGAGTCGATCGCCCGTCGACTGGACCTCGATCCACACTCGGGCACGCGGGACGCCCACGAAAAAGAAGCCCCTATCAGGCGATCAACGAAAGAAAGAGTATCGCGGTAGGGACGGCTGTTGCCAGCCGCCCCCGCACAGATCCGTAACTTGAAGATTACCTCAATACGGCTCCTCCGTTTAGGTCAAACGATCGAGCATCGCAATGTTGCGGTTGCCACCTGTCGTGATTTTCCGTGACGCTCCTGATAAAATTGCGTAGTCCCCGGTTCGGTTGCCCGGCGCAATCGGCGGCCAATTTCGGGCAAATTCTTTCCTTTCGGTAGCCTCCTTCCTCGTCAAGCTCCGCTGTGGCGGTTTGCCACTTGTTCACCTGAGTCGAAAGTACTACGAAGCTAATCTGCTTCCACATCGCGTGCATGTCAAGCCGTGCCCTGCGAGAGGTTGCTAACCGTTCCTACACCTGTTGCAAGGAACCATGGGATCTCCGGTTTCTCGCGTTTTGGATTTTCCACACATGCTCAGGGTCTCAGACTCCGCCGTGTCCACTTGGGCACTTGCATTTCGCGAAGCCAAGCGAATTGTTGCCTTCCCCTTGTCAGGACAAAGGTCGGCAACACGGAAAAGAGGATTTCGGAGTCAATACCTGGCCTGGCGTTCCCCCGGTACGGAAGCTCAGCACGTACGTTTGTTTACCGGCAGTCGCACCCTCGCCGGAAGCCCGAAAGTCGATGGCTACTCGTTTCTTCGTAAGAAGACTTTTCATTCTCTATCCAAAACCGGTTTTATCCCGGCACAAATACCCTGACCCTTTTCTTCGTCCGTGAAAATGCTGGAAGTCAAGCAGCGCTGGACTGGGCCTAACTCCGCAAAGCTCCCCATGGGCAACGATCGGGGTGTGAACGACAACGAATTCCCAGTACGAATATGCGGCCCATGAGATCGGGATGATAACCGCTTGGCCTCTGCCGCAAGCAGCCCGATTGCGTATGGGTTGTTGTTCGCGATGGAACGATCCTGGTCTAATAGTACGCGTTTATTCAGCTAGGTTGAAAGCCCTAATTAATCGGTAACTCTCATGAATCCCAGCGAAACTATACCCAGAGCGGACTCAAAGGAACATTCCTGAAGAGTTTTCTCGAATTGCCCATCGGATCACCCTTGTGCTGCCCCTTCAACCGTTCTACTCGTTTCATTTTTCACTCACGCAAGGAGCTAAACTCAATGTCGCCACAAGAAGGCAATCGCAATCGATCCTTGGACTTTTGGAAAGTCCCCGTGAGTATTGATCTCATGGGGGCGAAGTTAAACGTGCATTTTACAGAGACTATCAATAACTCGTCTTCGGTGAATATACCTGCGACTACGATGAATTCGTTTCGATTCCTTCAGTCTCGACTATCGACGCCACTGTTTTCGAGGAGATAGAGAAAAGATGCCTGGTGTTGGGGGTTCATTCTGGACGAACGAAAATAAAAAAAAATCCGGTAATTCAGTGATCGATAAGCTGCCGAAGAGAGAGCAAGGTTCTCGATCGTGTGATCGATTTGATTATCGGGCCCAGTTGGGTACGTTAGCAGGGAACTCAAAAGAAAAGGGTATACCCCAATCGCTTGCCATTATCGGGGCAATACCGAGGCCGTTTCAACACGACATGCTCACGGATGTCACCATCAATGGTGAAACAGCGTTCTATCCGCGATATTTTGACGCATTGCGGTGGATATAAATTCGGCTATTATTGGGATCAATCTGGGAGAGCGAAGACCATGAGGAGCCCGATGGATGGAAAAACCCAGATCCGATTCACGCCGCTCGATGGAGAGTGACGTCAAGACGGACTAGAAGCACGGTAATTACCGTTCAAATATCACCATGATACCTTCGATCGAATGGAAGTAACACCCGACGTCCGTAATGCTCCGAAAGAAGGGGAAAGCCAAGTTGATTGACGAAATTTTGTGTGATCGGATTTCCATCGAGACTGGGAGGTGCGAATTACCGAACTGACGGATCAGATTCACGTCTGACAGAAGCTGGGCGTGAAGGTTGCATGCTCGTTTTCATACCGGCCCGATGGATCACAATTTTGCGACTGATTGCAGATGAGTGAAACGCGGGTGCATCATCCACTCGCCGTGCGACTGGAAGTGCGGTGGTGCAAGGCAAGCATGTGATTTCTTTAAAACTGCAACGGCGACTTCCTTCAGAAACTGGAAGTCATTCGTTCGCACGCCAAGTCGACCACCTTTCGTCAATTGCATGACCTGGCTGTTCGACAAAGAAAAAGAGATGTACGCCTCGCGCTTGACTCGACTTCTTTCTCTATCAGCCGATCACGTCATCGGAAGGTCGTCGGAGCTGAGGAGATTAACTTTACACAGAGTCCACTGCATCATCCAGCCGACGGAAACCTACGAAAATTCTTCCTCGATCGCGTTCGAGGCGATGGCCCAGTGGCCTGCTTGGCTCATCGTCCGATGACCGGGGTGGCTGAACCCAGAGTTGGTCCAGCACGGAGACCGGCTTCCTTTTGGCTCTGACCCCACAGCGCGATTTTGTCTACTAAGCATCGTCGAGCTGCTTAATGAACCTCAAAGAACGCAAAACGCAATGGTACGTGAGGCCGCTGGCCGATGGTTGGAGACACATTGGTCGCTGGAATCTTCGGTCGAACGATTGGAAAAAATGTTTTTCAGCGAACTTCCAGCATTTTTTCAAACCGGCCGTGAAAGGTGTCCATAAGTATCTTCGCAACCATTCGCTATAATGAACCGCAGTTCCTGCTACAACAAAAATTTTACTGGGAGACTTCCCATCGACAGTTTTGAGAAAACTGGCCCGACGAGTTTCCCGATTCGTACGTCAGCCTTTCCAGGCTGACACAGCAAAACCCCAGAGTCAGCCCTGGAAAGGGCTGACGTACCTCAACCTCGGGAATTAATCCCTACGCTTGTTTTGTGAGAAAATTTCCTTTTTTGCTGTTGTCCGACCAGCAGAAAACACGCAAACAATTTTGCATATCTCCCAATCCCCGCCAGACAAGGGACGTAACAAATGTCGTCAAAAGCAGTTCGTCCGGTGAATCATCATCGAGGCAGTTCGTCCAAGGAGCAGCAGTTCTTCGATAATGCCGCTCGTCGAGCAGTTCTTCCCACGGGAGCAGTAGCTCATCGACAGGGTCTTCTCGAGCAGTTCCTCTCTTGGGAAGTAGTAGCTCTTCAACAACCTCATCATCAAGCAGTTCTTCCTCAAGCGGTTGGGATGGGGCCAGGGGTGAACCCCCTGTAACACCTCCTCCAACCTGCAACAAAGCCAGCCGAAAGAAATCAGTCCCCAAAGTGGTGGCCCTCGTTCGCTATTTCAAACGCGAGTTGCAGCTTGCTGTCACTGACCTACAGGCTCGGTGCCGGAGGTCCTTGGGCACAGCGGACGCCAGTACAGTAAATCAGCTCAAAAGACAGAACGAGGTAGGACTTCCGGATATAACTGGCTTTCGTCGAGGCATGGCCTTACTTGCCTCAAAGGAACCGCGTGGGCATTTACACTTGTTCGCAGCACACAAAACGCGCTGTGGTTCGACCGCGGTCCGATCCGACAAGGACGTCATTTTCTTTTGAGGCTCGCTACGGCGGTCCAATCTGTGCTGGCGCACGACTCTGAATCTGCGTCGATACGTCCTGGTGCCCATCCCTCCGGCGAGAATCTGGTTCCTTCCAAGATTTTGATGGCGAGCCGGCTAGCCGTCCTCCTCAGGCACTCCGCCTCTGCACCGCTTCCCGGGTCAATGAATCGGGATGATCGATGTGTCAGGCCAGCAGACTGAAATGTTGGTCCGCGTACATCGCCACCGGGCGGAATCCGACGTTCAGCGGAAAACTGGTGGAAGGAAGTGAAACAACGCACCACAAACAATTCCGAATACGAATTTGGGAGAGGAACCACCAACTCGCTGACGTAAACCGTCCCAAGTTCGACGAGAACTGGCCTGGGTCATGTCCGCCGTGGTGACCGTACGAGTATTACGACGGCTCGAACAAGCTTCCGGCTCTTCGGGGGACCTGATTGCGGGTTCGGCGTTCAAGAGCGTCTGGGGCAGCTTGGGTCAAACATCGGAAAGCAGAGTTATTAATCGCTACTACAAGTCGTCTGATCCCCAAAAGGTTTTGAACAATGGACTGCGGTAATGTCGTGGAACCTGATGGTTACGAAGACCTGCTGGCCGATTCAACCGAGCCCACGACGGTCAGTAACATGGTGCCTCCTGCAGTACTCCAAGTACTGCTTCGAATACGATACTCAAGCGGCGGGTGATTAAAGAGTTTGTCATTCGCGGGTCGCTGGTGTAAGCTTGCCTACGAGCAAATCTTCACGCCGGACGACTACAACACTGGAGTCGTAAGACCAACCGAGACCCGACCCGGCGGTTCCGTAAAACGGTTTATACTAACTTCATCGGGCAGCCACTGCTCAGTGATCTCGTCGAACGTTTCAAAATCAGTGGCTTACCGGCCAACGCTCACAATGCAGCGGGCGTCCGTCCAAAGCTTGCGTCGCCTTCGGCGGTCCGTCAGTTTATGATTCTAGCCAGTCGGACCCTGGGGATCACGTTGCGGTCCGCCGAAGGCCTATCAACTCTACGCAGTTACTTACGCTACCACGGGAAGTTGGTGCCGCTACCGGTTACCTGGAATCCACATACTGAAGCAGGGAAGCACGGAACACCGTTCTTCAAAGCGAGCTCGAATACACCGAGCGAACGCCGGTGGAGAACGCAAACCGATCCTTATCCGATCCTCGAAGCAAACTCATTTCGTGACGATGCGGCGCCGAGCGACTCGAGAGACCCTACGCTATGACTGGTACACCGGAAGTGGTCCAAGTCAAAACAGCGAACAACCACACTGCCAGTCCGTCACCACCGAGCGCAAACGGTTGCCAATATCGCCCAGCGACTGGAAACAGGTGTTTGACGAACGAGGCAACTTGACCTGGTCGATGGACGGAAGTGGGTTCACCATTCACGAGGTCTTTCGACCCCGTCCTCGGGCGATGCTACAACAGATCGACATGCGGACACGTCGTTTGGGCTAACGAATGTTCCGTCGGGTTTGGAGGCAACGCGAGCGGTGGTGGAAAAAAAAAAGGAAAAAAAAAACCAAACCTGGTCTCGGATTACGAGTTATTCCCAGGGACGCACGACCCAGAAACCTCGTTCCCGCCATACGGTGCGATATCGCGGCACCGCCACCGTCGTTCCGGCGAGCCCGAGTGGACGGTTTAAACAAAGACGCCGAGCACGCGACCTGGACCGCCAGCGGCTACGCAACGGGGACCGGCCCAGCCTAGAAAAAACACCTACACGTTGATCAACCGGTCAACATCCAGCAACGCGATGCACTCGGGAACACTCTCGGAACAGATCCGAGTCCCACCGTGGATTCGACGGCGGGCCGCTTGCAGCCCGACCGATTCTTCTCTCAGGCTTCCTCACGGCCTGGACCACCTCGCAGTTCACACGATTGTTGTTTCGTCTCATCCGATCGTGGTCTACCACAACGATCCGCGTCCGGCGAAGGCACCAGCGGCGTCAACTAAGACCAAACCACCTACGGCTACGACCGCCAAAAAACGGCAAAAACCGAAACGTCTCTCCGGAGGCACGAATCACTCAAAGGTCCACGATGTCCCCGCAACAACGTCGTGGCGATCTACGTGGGTACCAAGGACAACAGGTGCACCGAGTCGGACCCGACCGGGCGGCGGTGCCCTCGGTAACAACATGGTCCAGGTCAGTGGCTCACCGTCTTCGATGACTGTAAGAACGGCGGCGATAAAACCTGACCCGCCAGATCGCTTACGTTCGAATGGCGTCAACACGCGAACAAACCGACTTCGCTACGAAATTGGCGGAACCGCCGAGTCGATACCGACGGGGAACCCGACCTGTTCCAACGGGTCACTTTTGACAACCTGAACCAAGCGATCCAAACGATCACGTACACACGTCGCTTCGGGAACCTGAATCTCAACGGCCCCGACAAACCCGGTTCGAACAATCGCCCGCCGAGCGCGTTCCAATCGATCGCTACGCGGTCGACCCCAGCACCGGCAGCGTCCGGCAACAGCTCTGAACCGACAATACCTGGTTTCGACGCGGTCGGCAACCCTGGTTCAAATCGATGCCCGCCGGGGCAGGCGAATCGTTTCACATCAAACCGAACGTTCAAACGGCCTGGATGGGGAAATCGGCGAGCACCCGGATTTCGGCACGACGCCACCTACGCGGACGTTTTTTTCACGTGACCGGTGACGTGATCTTGGAGCAATCCCGAAACCAGACCCCGATGACGCCGGCAACGTGATCCCAACCACCGGATCGACAACGCTACCCCGCCCCGCCAGCCCCAAACCGGCGCCTCGCTCCCCCTCCCTCACAGTATAGATTCCCAACGCCCGTGTCTTCGCACAGCGCGATGTACCCCGACGCCATCGGACGAACACTCGGCCAGCGCCCGAGTACGGACCGCGGGCGGCGGCGTGTTTCATCCCGCCCAATACCATCCCCGCATCGGCGATACCGTGCTGGTCTCGCAAGCACGCCTACAACGCCGCCGGGGACCTGCAAAGAACACCACGATCCTGCGGCAAAATCGAACGACCTTCCATAATGCGGCGGGACGGGAAGTGGAAATCCATTGACAACTACGTCGCCCTCCCCGCCACCAGCCGCCCGCCGGGTACCCGACTGCACCCCGTCCGACGATACCAATCAAATCGTCGGATCACGTACAACCCGACGGGAACGTAAGACACTCACCGCCGTCCAACGCCAGACCGGCGACCATTGTCCACCCAGTACGTTCACGCCATCCACGCTGGCTGATTCGGGGACTCGCCACCAGGCCACCGCTCCGTCAGAGATTTTCCCGACTCCACCGGCCCCTCCGACCGAGTCACCCACCACTACAAACCCTCAATCCGAAGAAACATCGCTTACCGATCAAAACGGCAACGTCCGTCAATTCGACCGCGACGCGGGTGGGCCGTCGGCAAGACCGGTGCGAACTCGTGCCGGAGTCGACGATTCGCGTGCGTCGATCGAAAAGGGTTATGACGTTTCGAGCCATCGCCGGTTTCAACTTCATTTGATAACGCCACCGTTCGGCAGCGGGAAACATCGTCAACGAGGTCACGTTTCGAGTTCAAATGATTGTACAACCAATCCATCGACACCGGCCCAGCACACTCTGGCGCGTCGATCCCACTTCCTCCCGCACGTGCAAACCAGCTACACTGACGGAAGTAACAACACCTCGGCAAGACTCCAATCACGTACGCCCAACGGGCGCGTCATCACCCGCGAATTACGGCACCCGCCGATCGATCACCGAACAAACTCAACCAAGTGTTCCAGCTTGATCGACGATGATTCCGCAAGTTTTGGCGAATTACAAACGACTGGGCCTCGAACCCTCAATCGACAAACAGCCGCCCAACCCGACCTCCGGCTACAACAACGCTCAATCTCACCAACAACTCAACCAACGAGCCCGACATCCGGCGACATCTACTCCGGTCTGGACGCTTCGGACGAGTGAAGACCGTCGCTGGCGCGACGTCTCCGCCGGACCGATCTCTCTCCGCATCCAGTACGGCTACGGGGGGGCGGAACCCCCCCGGCCAGTAAACGCACGTGGCGGAGAGAAACCCGTCGGACCCCAACCGCGAGCACGACTGGCTTCTACGCTTACGCGGACTCCACCGCCTTGCATCCGGCAAACGCGGCCAACTCAACACAGCCACACATCAAATCAACTCTTTAAGAACTCGGCCCCAGTGTTGGACACTGGACCCCGGCCCAATTGAAAGAGTTTCGGCAAGAACGAGAGGGCGACGGGACGTGGGATTTCAATCACCTCGCACCGCCAACGCTTGGTCAACGAGATCAACCGGACAATCAGCAACAACAG
>Ga0163217_1075590_pt1 | contig 13394 bp, 15 predicted proteins | sample SynspAceP_FD_185933 | JGI IMG/M metagenome (GOLD analysis project Ga0163217, IMG submission 185933) | Saline lake microbial communities from Ace Lake in Antarctica - Synechococcus sp. Ace-P (PacBio error correction) | ecosystem: Environmental > Aquatic > Non-marine Saline and Alkaline > Saline ...
CCGTCCAGCAAAGGTTGATTTACCTGCACCATCGATAGCAAAGCCGTAGACTTGCTCGGCAAGGTTTCGGGCGCATCGCAGCAGCCAGTGCCTGGTGCGCCAACGTTGATTTGGTGCCACGCGGTTGGCTGTAATTTCACCGGCCTGCCAGAACCGAGCGTGACGCGTCGATATTGCGCCGGCCTTCGGCAGCCAGATCAATGATCGACAAGGCCAATCGTCGCGCAGCCCACTCGATCAAGCCGGCAGCATGCTATTCGGTTGTCACCTACCGCGCAGTGCAGGTTCGCGCGGCGACAGATCGTAATCCTGCCGGTGCCTACTGGCCCGCTCCCGCGCCCAGCGGAGCGAACAGCGAGAGCAAATAATAGTCTGTCTAGGCTTAAAAGCTCAATCGCACACGCAGACGCCACCACCGCACCCGCCCCCGAGACATCATCGAGCCCGCAGCGGCCGGGCAACCGGAGCCAAAAACTTGCGGCTGCCGCTCATACGGGGCTCACCAATTCGGCGAGGCAGAGTGCGCGCGCGATGACCAAAAGCCCGCACGGTGCAACCATCTAACCGTCGCGCGCAACGCGGCAAGCGCCTGCGATTTGGCATCTTGCAATAAAGTCGAGCCACACACTCCGCTCCGCCACGCGCCGGCTCGACCGTCAGTGTCGAATCTATGTGGTCGCCACGCCGCCAAATGCGCATAAGGCGGCAAGAATGAACAGCGTCGCGCGCGATTCGGCGGCACCCGCGAAAGAACCATGCCCAATCATGCCGGTGCCCAATCTAGGGTTTGGCGCACGGCGCGCAGGGACACGGCGAGTTCCCGCAGGAGGCGGGCACGGCGGTTCGGGGCGGGTTACAAAGTCCAGATGATTACAGCGCGGACCCAGCACCCCCTTGGCCCAAACGCTGCATCGCGCGGCACAGCCGGCTCGTGTGCGGCGTAATCCAGGCCATCACCAGAGTAGGCAGGCTCTTGCAGGTGACGAACTCATCGGCGGTCCGCCGTGCCCAGCTGCGCCTCGATCGCGATCGCGGCATAGGTGAATCCTTTCTCCGCGGCCAGTGCGATCGCATAGGACGACCGCGGCCACCAGGCCCTCCGCCGCGCGCTGCGTGTCCGAATAATCGTCCATACGCAACCGATCCACCCATAGTTCCGCGCGGCCAAAGGAACGCGGTCTGAAATTCAGATAGGATTACGGCAAGCGCTTTCGGCGTTCGGCCACCTTGCAATCTCCGCCTCGAACACGCTTGCAGTCCGGGGAACAATCGCGAACAGCCCCGACACCCGCGAGGGTCACGTCACTGCGCGGCGTTCAGCAAACGCGCGCGCAGAATGTCGAAACCCCTACGCGTCGCGCCCGCATCCCAGCGGGGGCGACAGACCGGCCAGCATGCACGCGCCATGGCAAATTCCTCGCAAACCGCGGCTGCGGACGGTGTGCAGAGCCCCACATTCCATTGGACCAACCCTTGGCCAGTCACCGGATCCTCAAATGCTTCGCAAGAACAGTTCGGCGCTAGCTTCACCCGTTGGTAATCCCAGGCGCCCCGCGACGGTACAGAACGCGATCGTAGTGAAAGCAGGTGCGCCCCCGTCGGCCGCACATGCGCTGCTGCTCCTGGCGGAAGGCCGATCCCGAAGGGCGGGGCAGAACCGCGCAGACAGAGCCAGCGATCAGCCGTCGATCTCGCCGCGCCATATCCGCCTGCACATAATACAGCGGCCCGTCACCGATTGCGGTCCTTGATGTGCGAGACAAAGACCCGGTTCGATGCGGGTCATAGCGAGGACCTCTGCCGCGCTGGCAACTGGCATCAAGACCTAGGTCCTGCCTCTACGGCCGCGCCCTGCGCTTCGGTGCGGATACAGACCTGATCAGCGTCGCCGCCGCGCGGGCGAGCCGTCGCGTAAAATCTTTAGCGAGCAACCGTCCAACTCGCCAAAGTCTCGAGGGCAGTTTATCGACGCCTACGAGCGGCGTGCATATCCCACGGTGACGGCCCCGATCGGCGCTGGCCTGCGGGCCTCGCCGGTCGTTGACGATGATAAGATAAATCAAACCGCATCGGACAATCAGCGCCCTCGGGCCAAACATACCTATCTGACAGGGCGACGGATTGCCCGGCAAGCCATTCCAGCGGCCATGCGCACCGACCATGCACCATCGCATCGGCCTGTTCTAGTAAGCCACAGATAGAAACGCGAACATAGCCCGTACGCGCGTGCGGCTCAGAGCGTGATAGTCGTCGTCCCCTTCGGCAAAGTGCCGCGTTCCCGGCTCCTGTAGCCGCAACCCACAGCCACTCCCGCCACTTCGCGACAGCGCCGGAAAGCAGAACGCCCCGTCGTGAAACAGCGGCATCGTTCTGCGCGCGCCCAGCTTTCGTCATGTCATCCGCGCAGCACAACGACGCAAAGCTTGCGCGAGGCGTTGTAATCTCCAGCGGCCCAACGGATGGTTCGGTGCCCAGACGGCTGGCCACAGTTTTGCGTATCGCCAGGCATGCATCGACCTCAATAATCCTGCGACCGCCAAACTGCGTCTTGCTCATTTCCGCGCAGGGACGCGTCGGGTCCCAAGCTGCATCTAACCCAAGCGCAGGGCATAAGTTCCAACTTGGTCATGGCCGCGGGTGTAGTCGACCAGCACCCCAATGGAAAGTTTGCCGCATCGTCCTGCACGCATGCAGCTTGGTGCAAACGCAGCACCGCGATCCGCAATGAAATTCACAACGCGCGGCATCGGCGGCGGTGCTGCGAACACGGCTGTAACTTGGCAACGCCTCTCCCGTTTTGCCCGGTTGTTTAAAAGCTGACGACGGCCGCCAAACAGACGGCCCATCCACCTCGGGCACACGACCGCATTCCAGCCAGATCGGTGGGCGACAGCCCCCTCGAACCCGCCCAAACATCGCAGCCGCCGCGCGTGGACAGGCGACACCTGACCACGAGGGCGATCGCCTTGCCCCTAACACCGAAAGTGTCCGGCCCGCGTGGGCGAAAAGGCGGTGGCCCGTCTCCACGATCACGCGGATCAAGCCGCAAATCTGCTTTGCGCCGACCTCCCAGACCCTGCTGTGTCACCCCTTGAGCTGGGTGCAAAACAACCAACGGCGTGCAACAAACCCGCGCGCCCTCCAGCGCCGTGATCAGCGCATCCAAGGATCGGAGTCAAGCGGCCTCGTTAGATAACCGGTAGAAAACAATGGCGCCCCGGGGCTTTGTCGAGGCGGCGCGCCGGGAATCACCCCCCTCGACGGCTGGTAAAATCCTGCTTCGTGACGTTTGGCCCTGGCAAGGCCCCCGCTAAAGCCCTGCGGCAGCGTATCAATTGCGCCAGTGCCGCCATGCGTCAGCCCACCGCCCCGCCGTATCGCACAGCATGTTTGCAAGCGTCCTTAACGTCGAATGAGGACCGTCGAGAACAGTCGCGTTCGAGCCGCTGCGGGTCGGTTGCCGCTTCTGCAGGCAGCAGAGCCCAGCGCGATCTTGCTGTTTGCGCGCGGATGTAGCTCTTGCAAGTCGGCAAGGCCCGTAGGCAATAGCCACTTCCGCCGCCGATCAGCCGTCAGAGCCAAAACGCCTAAGCCCCCGCAAGGTCCTGTCGCCCATAGGATTATCGAACCGACCACCACCGAAATGTATCAGGGCGCCCACCTAAGATTGGTCCAGCCCGCAAAGACGGCAAGCCCGCTCTCGGCCCGTCCAGCCCCGCTCGCCGAAAAGCGCGCGCGCCCAAGAATCAACTGAATCGCCTAAAAAAAGGAGACAGTCACAACAGATCCGGCCGGCTACGTGCCCAAGTGCTGAGTGGGCATGTGGCGTCGCTTTGATCCATCCGTGCTTATTCGCGAAAAGTAATCTGGACAATGCCAACACAAGTTTAGCCCCAATAAAAGCAGTCCGCGCGGATCGCGCTTTCCGTGCCCCACGTGACATGCTCTGGAGTCACGACCAGCTGGCTGCGGCGCGGCGTGTCCCCCCACACGGCCGCCTCCCGCCCACCTCCCGCGTACCGCCGCCCCACGCCGCACACACAACAGCATCGGTGTGTCGGTCGCGACGAAGCGATGAGTAGGCCTTTGACGGGCCCGCAGGATTTTCTGTTCGCGCGCCAGCCGCAGCCACGGCCGGCCCCGTCAAGCGTGCGACATCGGCGCTTCGCGCCATGTCGATCACACCACGCTTCGAATCGTCATGCTCGGGTCACATGCCGTCGTGGGCTGGTGGGCTGCGTCGAATGTCATCCTTCGCGGCGGCGGCTTTCGAGCCCCCAGTAACACACGCGCGGGTCAATCACGCCATTTCGGTTCATGGAATGATCGCAGCTTGCCGCGCGCGTGAACGACCATCCGGAGGTCCACCTTGCGCGCGACCTTCTACGCCTTCGTCGGGGCCCGCCCAATCGGCTTGACAGCAGCATCTGATATCGGCGCAGGCAATCTGGTCCTTCACACAGTACGTCGGACACGGTTTTTCGTGATCCCAGACTGCTCATCCGCTTCGCCGCTTGGCCAGCGATGGCACCAGTATCGGCCGGGCGAACTACCCGGCTTCGCCACGGCCTGCTGCAACCGGCACAGGGTGATCACGCGTTCACGGGTGAATGCGCGACCCGGATTGGCGGCCCGAGGTCAAAACGCCTTGAGCAAGGGCCTCCCTCCATGGTTTGGGCAGCGCAAGGTCCGGAGGTTTCGATCAGGATGTGATCCGGCGTGTTGCGGCAAAGCCATCAAACCCCGGCCTCGATTCGTGGGATAAAAGTCACCGGCCACGGTGCGCAGATGCAGCCGTTTCGCCAGCCTCGCGACGATGTTCTCGGCGGGGCATTGCCGATCGGCGGCAGAATTGGTTCGATATCGGCCATCCACACCGGCGGTGCCCGAAACATTGACGCAGTCTACGGCCAGAACGCTTGAGCCCGCATTTTCCAATCAGGCTGAGGAATAAAGAGGGTGGTTTTGGCCGGCAACCGAGAAAACCGGTGATACGTAACGTGCGAACTTTGGTTAAGGCATTGGTCATCCCACCGCGGTAATTGGCTCTGTGGGGGAAGTCGATGCAATGGATTGCTCTGTCTGGAAAACACCGGAGGGCGTCCTTCACGGCCAGGTACCACAGCCGTCGGTGGTACTGGGCATTAGCGCGGAGACGCCGTTCAACCCGATGTCGGACCAAGATGGGGCGGTTCTGTGTCGAGATCCCGCCGTACCATAGGTCCAGCGTGACGATCCAAGGACCCTAACAGACACCATCGACAGCCCCGCACGAACAGGCCGACCAGCACATTCTGGCAGCCGCGCGGTGTGCACACACTGTCAGGCAGTTGCCAACGACAGCCGCAGTCAAACAGCTGTTGCCGTACGCGAATCCCCATATGGGGGTTCGATCTGACCTGGCCAACGGCAGTCGTCGCACGATATCTGGCCCGACGGTGGACCGCGCCCTTGACTACAACCACGAAATAGCGTCGTGCATCATCCTGCTCATACGTCCCGAGTGGCACAGGCGAATCGCCAGCAGCGAACGACATGCGAACAGCGTTCTAGCCAGTCGCGAAACATACCGCGCCGACCACACCGCGTACAAACTATGCTTGGCAGGTCTCCCGGCTTGCGGATCCCTAAGGCAGCTTGCTTCAACTTTCACCTTCCCAGCCATCGGCCAGTGGTGTGAAAGTCTCTCCGGTCACGGTCGCGGGGCGCTGCGCTTTGGCGCTGACCCAAGGCTGGACACTGCGTTATCGCGTGTCCCCGTCTTCGCCCTGTCGGGACAGAACCCAACATAAACGCCCCTGCACTGGTCAGTTGCCCGCCTCTGTCAAGCAGCGCTGGCATAACGCGGGGCCAAAACGCCTCTTTCGCGGATTTTACCGGACGCCTCCCGTTCCGGCTCGCTCGCGGAGCTTGACGGAATCATCGCAGGCTGTCAGCCAAGCGCCTGCAGAAAAACACGAGGTTCCGCAGCCCAACCCGCCGCTAACAGAATCCAGCGCAACCGGGTCGAATGTGGGAAATCCAGCTGGGTGGCAGGGCTGTGCGCGCCGCGAGGGACGCGCCCGCGGTCCTCTCTGTTGCGCGCGTTCAAAGCCGCAGAAACATGTCGAACAACTGCCGCGTCACCTGACGATGGCGAGAATTGCCGCGCCCAGGCCTTGAAGCGATGCCTGCGGACGGCGCCCCTATCGGTGCAGTATGAACCGCATTGCTGAAATCCGGAAACCCGACAGCGGTCATCAGGTGATCGTGCAGGGACAACGTACCGCCACAGCACCCTGCAAGCGCGCGGAATTCAGCAAGGCCCGCGCAGGGCTGATGGCCCGTGCCGGAAAGTTCCGGTATCGACCGACCAAAGCGCCGATTTGATTATCGTCGCAACGCCCGCGCGGCAGCCCGGCTGAAACGACCTTGCGCCAAACGACCTCGCGTAGAACGATGGGGCGTTGCCCGCCCCGCAGGCGTGCCTGTCGTGCTGCCGCGATATCAATCGTGGCGGCGCTCATCGAGCCCAGATCGTCGCACGCGGTGTCCAATGGCCCGGAAGATGCAGCGATGATCACCCGGCTTTCCCTATGGTCAACAAGTTTTCGCGGCGATGTCAGCCCTGTTCGACAGGAGGATACGCCGGCGAGATTGAACGCCGCACCGGCTGGACCTTTGGCACCCTGCCCATGTTCGCCCAATGCACCTCTTGCCGCCCGCCGAAGACGCGCTGGACTGTCGCGTGCCCATCGGCGGGCGGGTTTTTCCACATCCGTTCTGGCCGAGCTGTCCGCGGCATCAGCAAACTTCGACGAACCTTGGACCCGCTTGCACGGCAGAGCGTTCGTGCGCTTAGGCCATGGTGTCCCCCGGTAGCCGCTGTGCCTCGCCGACGCCGATCTGGTGATCTGCGGCACGAAATCCACCGCGCGATCTCGCATTTCATGCGCGCTCACAGGGTGGGACATCGACCTACTATATGCCATGTCGGCCGGCGGCGCGGTGCTGGAATTTGCGGCGGCTACCAAATGCTAGGGCCGGTTTATCGAGGATCCGCAGGGCTTTGCCAAGGGACCCTGCGGGCCCGCGAAGAGGGCTGGGTCCTGCTGATGTCGAAACCCGCATGGCAACTCGGACAAGTACCCTGACCGCGTCCACGCAGACCGAGGCACCGCGAACCTGGCCACGCAGATGCGAACGGCTATGAATCCACATCGGCCAGACGCGTGGGGCCCGATTGCAACCCCGTTCTCGCGCATCAAACGGTTGCCAGAGCGGGGCAGGTCGCGTCGACGCGCAAGATCAGGGTACCTTATCTGCATGGCTTGTTTACCGATGACCGCGTTCCGCAGCGCGTGGTCTTGCAACAGCTTGGTCTGGCTGCGGGTCCGCCCCTTTTCCTATCCCGTCAGACCGTCGAAGACACGGACTCGAATGCGCTTTGGCCGACCACATGGAGAAACACATCCTGGACGTTGTACTCGCCTGCTCGGCGAGTGCGCCGCGCCGGATGCATAATGCACACCTGACCTTCTGGTCACCGAACAACGACGGCTGCTTTAATTGGACGGGAATCGCACCGATACATGCTGTCCAAAATTTACCGCAAAGGACCTCTCCAATGGAAACGTAAAGCTCTTACCTCGTCGCGCTGTTGCCTGCCCTGATTGCAGCGCTGCGTTGATGCCAGAAATTTACGCCTTGGCTTTGGCTGCCGATCACGGCGCCAAAGCCTTGGTATCATGCTCTAGCGGACCGTAGCTGGGGCCAAACGGCGGCCGCGCTGGCGGTTTTTCTCTTCCTGCTGACTGGTTGCCCCTATGGCCTGCCGCTTCTGGCGGGTGAAACGCGGGCTTGGCGTTCATGCTGCCTGTCGTCGGGGGCTTTTGATCGGCTTCCCGTGCGGCTTCTTGTCACCGAGCCTGATCGTGGAAAAATGGTACGGGCCAATCCTGACCCTCGTGCAGCCGCGCCCTCGGTCCATACGTGGGTATTGGTCGTGCTTACACTCCTTTCGGGATCATTTGGCCTGGTCGATCGCGTGTGGAACAAATCGTTGCATTTGAATCCGCTGCCCTTGTCCACCCTGTGTTTCAATAGCGCCTCCGGCGACCATGATCAAAGCAGTGCTTGCAGGCTTTTACACCAGCCGGCCTGGCCAAGGCGCGCCCTAACAGCGTCCTGTCCCGCAGAGCTGGATCGACCACCACTAATTGAGAGCAATCCCGCGCAATAAGCGGGGTGTCTTTTGGCGACGCCGCAGACCGCCTTTAAGGCCAGCCGCCTATCCCGGCGTGCATATACAGTCTTCGTGCGATAATCGTCATCTCGCCGAAATACTTTCCGGTCTGGACCTCGATCAGGCACATGGGCAGCTTTCCCGGTTCTCCCATCCCTGTGACGGACCTCGAGCGGAGTAGAGCCGACTGTTAACTCGCTTGATCAGTTACCTCTCGTCACGTTCGACTTTCCGCGGTGGCTTCGACAAAACGATTCCAGTGTTCCGACCGATGGATGAGTGGCTTTGCAGGCTGAGCGCAGCACAAACCGCGGGTTCACAACGCAACTTCGTTTTCATACTGAAACCGTCCGCCGAGATCACAAGGCTTTCGACCACCCCAAGGCTCGGTAATCGCCGCGGCGCAGTTGCACCGCTTGCTTCGCAAATCACGTTTCTTGAAGCAGCATCAACGGCTTCCTTCACCCGCTGAGCCTGCGATTTGTAACGCGACCAGCTACCGCATCGCCCATGGCGACAGGCGATGATAATGTCCAGACCCGAATGCCCACCGCTGCAAAACTCGTCGTTTCCGACCGCAGCAGGGTGCCCGCGCAGTGAATCGCCGTGGCCTTGTCGGCAAAACAGACATTTCCCCGCCCGTCCGGCCCCGCTTCCCCAGCAGACGCATCCCAACCGCCCACACTCGGAACCAGCCCGCTGCGAAAGGCATCCACCGCCTAGGTTATCTGCCTTTCATGATCCGCATAATCCGACGAGATATTCATCGGCTTGCGCCCCACGTCCTCTGCCGTCGAGACGGGTAAAAGATCCCTAAAAGTCCGAATTTCCGCGAACCGTCGAGCGCTGCGGTTGTACAGCGCTTGATCAGGTCGGGGGCGTGGGTGGTGGATAAGGCATCAATGAATTAGCCTGCGGTAAATAGAAAAATGCTTGCATTCCACAGGAAATCACTGCCTCCAGCATCGCGGTCCGCTGTCGGGCCGTCGCCTAATTCGATAAAGCGCGCAGGGTTTGCCGGGGATTTGGCTGTGGCGTCTGCATCCTCGGCAGCTCAAGATAGCCGATAAGCCCGTTTCGGCGCGTACAGGGCCGTGATGCCGAATGTGACGCAGTCATCCGGCGCTGCCGCCCGGCGGAACGGCCGCACTGCACGTCTGGCAAAGGCATCGACTGTCGGGGATCACATGTCCACGTGGGCCACCAGCATCCTCAAGCGCCTGACGCGATTATCGAGTTCTGTTCGCGACTGATACCCTAAGCGACGTGCGCGTCGCCTGCGAGTGATGCGAAGGGGCGGTTATTGGCGCCGTCAGTTCAATCAGGAATCGCCTGCGGCCGTCATCTCGACCTGCGCCAGTTGTTCGGTCACGGATGGAACCGGAAAAGGTCCCCAGTCACAATGATCGAGCGGCAAAGTTCGTGGCGGAGCAGGCGACGGCCAGAGAGATCTGGAACAGACTTTCGTCGCCATGCAGTTTGCAAACTGCTTGGGGTAGCATTTGCGCGACAGTGGCCAAAGACGTGTCCCGACCCGCCGCAAAGAATAATGGTTTGCATCATGGGTGGCATTTATCTGAAAAATTCTAACGAAAAGATAATCAAATGCGAGTGATTTAGCTCGCAGCTCCTTTCCTTCGCAAAGAACCTAGATCATAAGTTCTGCGCGAGAACCCGTGTTTCAGACAAATGCGCGCGGCGCCATCCCATATCGCCCAGCCCGCGAGACATCCATTTCAAGCTTGCCGCATTTTCCGGCGTCGGCTTGGACCTGTGAACACCAGCGACCTTTCAAACCCTGTGGACCTATCGCCTTACCATCTGCGCCAGCTCCCGCGATGCTGACATCGCGCCCGTTCCCACTTGATTATGGCTGCGCATGGTGGTGTGTCGCGCGTAAACGCACGCGCAGTCGAGCACAAACAACGGACGCGTCGGTCCATATCGTCCACATGCTAGGAATTTGTGACCACGGCATGCGGTTTTGCCGGTGCCCAGATCACGACCTCTTTCCAGCCTCCCCGTGCGCCTTCGTCGTAGGGTCCAAGCAGATCGACGAAGAGGCTCTGCTAGGCGGCAAGAGTGCGCTTGTTTGCGCGTGATAGAATTTTATCCCACTGGATCTCATCAAAAGCTCGTCGTCGCATCCAGGGACCGGCACTGCGATAACATTGGCAGGCTGCTGCATACGCTTTTGCTCGTTATAGCTTCGCAAAGTTATTAGATGGCCGGCAAAATCTTGCGCAAGTGGCATAGGGCTCATTCGTTGCTCAAGGCGTACCGGTCAGCCAGCGGCCTCCTCGGCATCGGCTGCGTTGCGTCGCGGCGGATAGATGCAGCGTGCGAGCTGCCAGTTGCAGCAGCGTTTGATACCCCGCGCCTCAACGGCACTGATGATCACATTGCATTCGATCATGCAGGTTTTCGTAAACTAAAATTAGCGGGGTAGCTGTGTTCCGCGCATGATGCGCCCGCCGACCTTGGCCGCGGCCAGTATCACCACATCAGGCCAGCCTGTCGCCATATAAGTCGCGCAGCCGCTGCTGATCGGTCAGGTCCAGTTTTTCCGCTATGGTCCGCTGTGCACGCAGTTTCGAAGTGCTTCGCCGCATCCACGCCTGCGCGACTGCAGTGGCGCAAGAATCCGCAGCACCGACCTATCGCGCGATGCCCTGCGATATAAATCTTCCTGCATAGGGCCTAGTCCGTTCTCGAGCGAGATATGGTGCAGGATCCAGCCCGTGCTCTTTCAGCAACAGGATGCGCCGCCGCGGACCTTTGAGTGTCATTTCGCCCAGCCATCACCTCGGCGCAATCTGCTGCGCGGTGATCTGCGGCTCCCACCCCAGCCTTTTCCTGCGCGCGGCGAAGGTCCGACCCTAGCAGCGTCTCTACTTTCGGCGGGCGGTAATACTGGCGGATCAATGCGCCTGCACCACATCGCCGCTGACTGCGGGGCATCATCACCGCGCCACGCTGTCGACGAGGGCACAACCTTCACGCCCGTGCCTTCGAGACCGCAGGACGATTCCCAGTTCGCCGCAGACACTGAATGAACTGGGCGAACGGGTACTACACGCCGGTAGGACTCACGAAATCTTCTGCGTCGTCTGTGCAGCATCATCCTGCATGCGTCATAATCTTGGCGTGCCCCATGCATGCGCAGCGCGTCGATTGTTCCCATATACAGCAATCCTACCAACCCCTGCCAATATTGGCAACCCGCGCGTGAATCTTGCGCGTGACAAGAGGTTTCGCCAGGCGCGGGGATTCGTGTTAAACAGGATGCCGTTGCAGGCATCACATCCATATGGCCCTCACGGAGTTTACGTGAATCCATATAGGAGCGTACATCTCTGGGCCACGCATAGGGGCTGCGCGGGGTGAAAGGGTCGTTCCCTCCGTCTGTGGTGTTCTGATTGCACCAGCAACCGTCACGTAGCTCAGAAGTTGATGCTGTAAAAGCGAGCGTCGTTTTTCCAGCCAGAACCGAGAAGCTTGCCTCATAGCAGCCGCAAGGCATCCGTTGGCGTTTACCTCAGTGTTAAATATTCAGGGGTCTCCAAAGATCACCGCGACGATGTGGCTTTATGCGCTGCCAAGATTATAGACCCTCGTGCGGCTTAACTCGCGCGGATCCCGTCGGTGCAGGTTGCAAACTGTCGTCAGGTCGCCATTAGTGCAGGATCAGATCGGGGTTACCTCGGAGGGTCTTGAATAAATATGATCAATGCCGCTGGGTGTTCAATGACCGACGACCAGCCGCTTGATCCCGTGCACCTCAATACCCCTTTATCCACGAATAACTACCGCCAGAGTAGGACCCGTCTGACCGTAATACCGTGATACAACTGCGAACGTTTGTAACCAATACAGGGCCCCTAAATGAAAATGCCCGCTGCTTGGGGCAACACATCAACATTTACTCAACTTAAGGTTCTTGCGATGTCTGATGCAATCAGAAGTTTTGTCGTAGTCGCAACTGTCAGCTCTGTCGGATTATCGCGTCCAGATCGGCAAGATGTGGCGCAGTTCTTCTTCGGAATTCAGAGCTTTCGCAGACCAACACAAGGTTTGCGGTGGACGATGCACGCACCAGTCCCCAGCTGCATTATCGAGGATCACCCGCTGGCACCGTTCACGGCCACGACCTCTTTCACCGACGACCACCCAGTTCGTCTACGTCTTCAGCTTGCGGCGACAGATCCGGTCGAGGATTGTTGTTATCCTCGTCCGCCATAAGGGTCTTGACATGGTGGGCTGAGAAACAGGTGTGGGCAGGCGCGGCGCAGGATCCGACATCTTCATAATCGGGGTTTGCGTCCATCAGTTTCAGACCTCGACCCCCGGCGACGCGCATGCCGCAAGTCTATCAGCCACGCTCGAGATGGGTTCACAAGAAATATGGCCGGATTTTCAAACCCGCCAGCGCGGCCCAAAACTGTTTGACCCGCGGTTTATGTGGCTGTGCCGGTTTCCGAGTCCGCCGCCGCCCCTTGCCTTCACACGGGGTCAATGCAATATAGTCCTCGGTTGATTTTACATCGGCGAAAAGGTGCTGTTGGATGGATCGCGGATAGGTCGCGGAGCCATGATGACGCCCCATGCTTGTCGGGAAAATCTCTTCGCCCTCATAATCGACGACACCCACAGGGTCAGCCGGGTCGCCGTCAAACCCAAGCCGAGCGCGATCATCCGCACCGAGCTTTTCACGCTGTCGACATGTCCATGCAGACATTCAATCGCTTCTGGGTTCGGGTTTTGTAATGCGGAAGGTGTAATCAGCGTGTTGTGGCTATCGACGGACTGCGGTGACCCCCCAGACGGCGGAACAGTTTCGGGGCGCAAAATGCGGCGGCCTCGCGTTACCCGGTGCGCAGACGTTACTTTTTTTGAGCTTGCGGGTCTTTTGAAATCGCCGACCAGATCAAATCAAGATAGCTCGCGCATAGGCAAAAAGGCCGTCGAACGAATTCAATAATTTACCGCCCTGCGCGCTGTTCGCCACCCCTTGCCAGCAACGATATCGCGCAGCCTGCATTCGTCGGGCCGTGGGTCAACGGCCCCCCCCCCCGGTTCAAAGCAAAGCCCATCTCGCCCGTCCAGCCTTGGGGTAACGAGTACCGTGACCAGTCGCCACCTGCGTGCGCAATCCAGTATGGAATCTGCG
>Ga0163217_1009154_pt1 | contig 13391 bp, 15 predicted proteins | sample SynspAceP_FD_185933 | JGI IMG/M metagenome (GOLD analysis project Ga0163217, IMG submission 185933) | Saline lake microbial communities from Ace Lake in Antarctica - Synechococcus sp. Ace-P (PacBio error correction) | ecosystem: Environmental > Aquatic > Non-marine Saline and Alkaline > Saline ...
AAGAGAAGATGATTCGGCCAATAGATCCCCCCCAGTCCCTTTTCAAAAATTGGGTTTAAAAAAAAAAAAAAAAAAAAAAAAAAAAATTTCCCCCAGCCGAAATAGTTTGGGGGCCATCGCCCCGGGAATCACCAAAGGCCACTCCGGTCCCCGCCCCAACAAGGGTTTTTTTCCAGCCAAAAGGCCGCGGACACGAAACCCCCCTGTTTTGCACGGGCCGGGTCGGAAAATCGCGCGCGACCCGTCCGGCGGTGCGCGCTTTTTCGATGGTCTCGAATGATGTCCCCGGTCCCCGTTATCCTGCACCAACGCACGCATCCGCCATCTTTCGACCACAGTATCACCGGCCAGCCCAACCCTTGGAGCAGGAATCACGTTTCTGGTAGAACATACGCGTCCGCCAGCCGTTCTTCGAAATCCGCCCCGCGCCAGCCAATAGGCCCGCGCCTGCCCAAAACAGGCCTGACCTCCGAGCCGTACAAGAACGTAAAAATGCCGCCTGCCTTGATCCTCCTCCCCCGGTTCGGGCAAATGCTCCGCGCTTAAATCTAGGAAGCGCTTCGCCAATGACCCCTAACCACCGTCTCCCGAAATGGACAAGCTTCGGCCGGTCCTTTCCAGCGTGCATGACCCACGCGTCAGCCTTCTCGGCTGCGACATGCGCTTTGCGTCTACACGCAGCCCCAGGCCAAAAGGCACGGCCCGTGCCCGGTTCTCTGGGGTGAATCTCTCCGGCGCTCACCTGCAACCTGGGCCAAACGTGATGGAAAAATCCCGGCCCTGCAGCGCGCGGCATCCGAACAGGCCCATCATGATCAATCGGCGCCCTGATACGAGCCCGCGCGACAGGCCGTAGCCGGAACGAAAGTTGCCTTACGACCTTGGCCAGGGGCGCCGGCTTCTACCTCACCGCCCCCCGAGCCGCCATGGGACCAATCGCATTTCCGCATGGACCAGTTACATCACGAAAGGAAACTGCCCCGGAATCGTCGAATCCCATTTCAAGGCCGGACATGAACCCGGCAAGGCATCTTCGGCCCATTCCAATGGGCGGGCCACGGCGCGCTTACGCTCCACTTCAAGCACCCCTTCACCTACCGGTCTGTTCGGCCTTCTCGCCCATCAACGCAGCCGCGGCCCGCGTGGCCCTGGGCGAGAAGCCTCAACACGCCCTATAATCGGCCCGCCCTCGATTGCCTGGGAACAGTATGACGCCACCGAACTCGTCCCAGAACCGGCCAGACCGGATGCCCATCTCCTGATCGCGATGCGCGGCAAGGCCGACACATTCCTCGACACCGCCGCTGAAACCCGATATCTTCATCGAGGCCTGCCGCAACGCCGGGCAGAACCTTACCTACCGGCTGATGACGCTATGGCCACGATTACTATTTCATCGCCACATTCCATGGACGACCACATCGCCCATCATGCGTAGCCCTGAAAAGGCTAGACGGCGCCTGCGCCGCCGGGGCGCCGGTTTGTACCGCCGTCGAAGCATTGCGCGGACGGTGCCAGCATGGATCCGCGCCCTTGTGGGCCACCAGTGTCCCTTGCCGTCCCAGTATGCACAGGCCTGCCCGCCTGAGAAAGCCAGCGTCTCCACCCATCGTCAAGGCTGCTCGGCTCAGCCCCCATTTCGGCGCAAGATGGCCATCTGAACATCGACTTCCATCTCACACAACAAGCGCTCATGGCCGCGCACAGCAAACGGTCCATCCGCCGTCCAGCCGCAATGCCGCGCTCGCATCGCAAGGCGCCCCGACAGGATGGCATCCGCGCCAGGCACTAACGGTCCTTGGCATTCGCACATAGCCTTGCCGCGAATTGCGAGATGGACGACGTCCCCAGCCCGATCAGCGTTGGCAACAGGGGTCGGTCAAGTGTAGCCCTTGGAAAATTTTGCGCCGCAGCGACCGGCCATGGGCAGCCGCCGCCAGGCTATCATCAAGCCCGGGCAAAATGGTCCAGCCCGATGGGCAACATAGCCGGCATAGAGGAGGTAACGCTGGCCCGCCTCGGCCTGCGCAAAGCGCTGCTCCAGTCCGGGCAGCGGTCGCCTCGTCGATGGCGGCCTGGTCTTGGCAAACCACGGCAACATGGGCATAGCCGAATCGGACCCACGCGCGAAGGTCCGGTGCAGCAGCGGCAGGCGGCCGCCTCTTCAACGTCCGCTGAATCGTCTGGTGCGGCAGGCCAACATCCAGGTCAATATTGTGCCGTGTGATACCGGCCCCCCTCCGCGTTAAGCCCGGCGATAACGCCTCGACCTGCTCGCGCGGTTTGCAACCCGGTTGATTCGCGCCCTTGCAAACCTTTCCGCTCAAGCGTCCTGCACCCAAGGCTCAACCCTTGACGCCGGCTATCGGCCATCGCCGCAATCTGGGCGAGCCGGACAGACGCGCGGATCAGTCCATTGGCAATCTCGGCAATCGGGGCGCACATTGAAGGCGCGCGTGATGTGATCGATTCAGCGAGTTCAATGTCCCCGGCTGAACAGCGCAATTGGAGACCCGCCCCGAGATGCAGTGCGCCAAGCCCGCCATGTGGCGCGATCGCACAACCCCAGAGATCAATCCTCCTTGTCAGGTGGCTCATATAAGGCCCGACACGCCCTACCCGTTCGGCACGCTCGTCGCGCAACCGCAATACTCAGCAGAAAGGCCGGTCGCAGAAACGGGATGTGTGCATACAAACCGAGACAGCCCCGCGCCTGGCGCGACAGCGCCCGCCCCACGCCCGAGCCTCGCTTTTCGCCCACCTCGGGCGCGAAGTCCGCCCTGTCGATAGCTGTATAGCGCGGCAACAGGCGGATGCGCCGAAAAATTTGACCCAGCTCTGTTTCATGGACGGATGGCTAGCAAAATCCTGCCGACAAGAGACTCAGGAAAACCCCGTAGCCCGGCCGCTCAGACCCGCCTGGTTCTAATGATAGCGTCCACGCCATAGAGAATTCGCCCATGTTTCCGCCACTCGCCCCCTCGCGCTGGCCGCAATGCCCTCAAAACCCCCTCACCCCGCCCATGCCGGGATGGACGATTTCCCGTCGCCGGCACAGCCGTTCCCCGGATTCGGCAAGTCCGCGCCGGTTGAAGGCGTCTCGCTTCCAGCCGACGCCACTTCAAGGTTGGCCTTCGACGTCTCCGACGCGCGCCAAGCCGATGACGCATAACAAGGGCTTCAACTCGCGGGCCGCTTCCTAAACATGCATGCCGCCGCCGGTTGCCCTGCGAAAACCATTCCGTCGCCATTGTCGTCACGGTCCCGGCGGCATCCGACTCTGACCGATGCCAAAGCTCGGCCACGCAATCCGAGCGCGCCCACTCATCGCCGAGCTCGTCGCCGCCGGGTGGCCAGCATCCAGCTCCTGGCGGCCAGAAACGGCCTGCCGGCCCGCGACTTTGCGCCGGAAGACCTCTGCCCGGCGTGACGTGCTCGGCTGTCGCCATGACGGGCCCATGCCCTGCTCAGCAGTAAACGGCTACACCGCTCAAATCCCTCTGAGGCGAATGTTGGCCCGCTGTGGTATTGGCGGCCTGAAACGTGCAATGAGCAGCCAAACCGCGCGCCCGCGGCCCCCCTTGAGGGACGGCGCGCTGCGCATGGATTGCTCCGCGGCACGCCCTTGAAAAGACAAAGTGCTAAATGACTGATATCCCCCTCGTTCCTCCGCCCTTGCCGAGGCGCTCGCCACACGCGGCTAATGAGACCCTCACGCAAGTGCAAATCGGCCAAAGTGATTGCACCGGAATCTGGCGGGCAGGACCTGCTCGTTTCCCGCTCAAGACTAGGCCTCCGGGCAAGACGCGTTGCTTCGGCTCGCTATGGCCGCCGACCCTGCTCGCCACCGAGGTCCAGTTCGCCAATGCCGACGCCCCGCTTTGCCCTGAATCGTTGCCTCCAACCCCGGGAACTGGCCCAGCCAGGTCGCCGCGAACTGCAATTGGCTCCTATGCTCCACCGGCAGCCCCGCCTGGGCCACCTGTGTTGGCGGCATGCCATGCGCGAGAAGCGCAAGCCCTCGCCCCGCGCGCCATACGTCCCATCGTGGCACGCCCGGACGCCTGGCGGACCATATCAAGCGCGGATCGCTCGTCACGTCCAAGAACATGCGCGCCGTCCGTTCTGGATAAGCCGACGAGATGCTCCGACAATGGGCTTCCGCGAACGACTGGAACTCATTCTCCAGGCACGCCCGAGACCCCGCCGCACCTCTGCTCTTCTCGCCACGGTGCCCAAGGGCATCGCCGCCCTCGCCGGCCGCTACCAAGCGCAAATGCTGGTGCGCGTCCATGACCCGAGGCCGACAGTCCCCAGCACGTTCGACATCCGAATAACATAGCGCTACTCGTGGGCCCCCGGCGACGAAGAAAACGCCCATCGTTTAATAATCGTGCGCCATTTTCCGGACAGCGGAGAGCGGACCCCCGGAGAGCCGTCAACAAGCTGATGACCGCATAGGGCACAGGTCGCGGTTTCCCCGTCGTCGCCCTGTCGGGTGAAAAACTCAGCCAGAAAAAGAAAGCGGACCAAACGCCCTGCAGGCCCTGGTGATGGCCGTGCCCGCGTCTGTATCCGCCCACCGACGGTTCGCCGCCCGTGTCTCAGACCTGCCAGAATCTCGGCCTGGTCTTCCATGCCGACCTGCCGCGCGAATCCGCAGACCGCCTGCTGCCATCTGTTCGGGCCGCACCGGCCGCCGCCGGCCGCAAGGGCGTCAAGCGCCCTCCGGTCCGCGCCCAAAGGGCCGCCCGGCCGCGTTCGAAACGCCTGCTGGCGCGACGCCTAAGATCGAACGCGACCTGGGGGCAAAGCCGCCCCACGGCCGAGGAAATCAACGCCGCTCGATGATGCCCGCCTGCCCTCGCCGATCCCGGCGCTCAGCCGTCCGATCCCAACGAAGAGCGAGCCCGAGATGACGCCAATAAGCTGCTCGAACGCACGGGGCCGATCAGGTCGCTGCCGCCTTCCTGCGCAAAAGAACCGCGAAGGCCGCCGGCCCCGAAGACCTGCGGCGAACGTCGACGACCCGCGCCCCTAGCCCCCCCAAGGACCGCGAACGACTTGACCGACCGCAAGACAGTGGCCCGCGTGAGCGTCGTCGCAATGCCGAGCGCAAGGGCTTCGAGAACGCCCGCCTGGGTCTCCCCTGGGTGGAACATACGGCCGCAAGAAAAACGCCGAAGCGGCGCTGGCTTCTGCCGATGCTGTGCAAAGGCCGGCGGGCCTCAGCCGCGAGGATATCGGCGGCGATCCGCAAATCAACCAGCCTCGACCATGTCGAGCTGACCCAGGGACGCTGCGAGCGCTTTTTCGACAACGCTCGGCGAAGGCGCCCGCGCGAAGAAGGCATTCGCGCCTTCCCGCTGGACCGCGCGCCGGCCCCGGAAGCCCGGGAGGCCCGCAAGATGATCGTCCCCGCGCGGCCACAGCGCACACCGCACGTCAACCCCATCTTGAAGCGCGCTCAAGGATGCCCAGGGCGGCACTGGAACCCGGATGCCAGAAACCAGGGCAACTCCCGGCAGCCGAAATGGGAAAAGCCCGCCACGGCGGAACCCTCGCTCGGCGACTACATCCAGTAATGCAGCACCCAAGGACAAAAAGCCCTTAAAGGCAAGCCCAAACCCGCGGCGGCCGCAGCGGCGGCAAACCGGGTTTTCAAAGGCAAGCCGCCGCCCCGGAAAAGGCGCAACAACCGGCAAAAACCCTCAAAGAAAAACGGCCCAAGCCGGGGCTGACCGTATTTCGCCTGCCCTCCAATGCAGCAAAATCACCCCTCACAAGCCCGACATGTTTTCAATTGCGGAAACAGGGGCCTTTTTTTTGCAAACTGCAAAATAGGTCCCGAATTCATTCCCTTATGGGCCGAAACCCCCTATAAATCGGGAAATCTGACGAATCGACAAGGATGCCGGAATGGCTGAAGAAATCATGGGTGAATCCCCCGAATATGGCGCTGACAGCATCAAGGTCCCTGAAGGGCCTGGAAGCGGTCCGCAAGCGCCCCGGCCATGTATATCGTGACACCGATGACGGTTCGGGCCCTGCACCACATGAATCTACGAAGTCGTCGACAATGCGATCGAATAAGCCCCTGGCCGGCCATGCCGACCCGCGTCACCGCACGCTGCTTGGCCGATGGCAGCGCCGAGATCCACCGACTATGGGGGCGCGTGGCATGCCCCGTCGGCAAGCATACCTGGCGAAGGCGTCTCTGCCGCCGAAAGTCATCATGACCCAGCTCCACGCGGGCCGGTAAGTTCGACAGAAACTCCTACAAGGTCTCCGGCGCTCTGCATTGGGTCGGCCGTCCCTCGGTCGTCAAACGCCCTTTCCGACTGCTGAACTCACTAATCCACCGCGAAGGCCACGAAGCCCTGGGTCCGCTCGTCGATGGTGGCCGCGTCGAGGCGCCCCTCATCAACGCGAGGCCCCTCGCCGATGACCGACAAAGGGCAAGCCCTAATACCGGCACCCGCCGTGCGGCTTTCATGGTCTCCCGCCTCCACATTCACGATGACGGCTATGAACCGCACCAGACGCTGGAACACCGCCTGCGCGAACTTCGCATTCCTGAATTCGGGCGTGCACATCATCTTCCGCGAGAGCGCGACGCCGATGTCTACGAGATCGCCTGATGTACGAGGGCGCGTGAAGGCGTTTGTCCAGCACCTGACCGCCAGAAGAACCGCCGATCGTGCCCGAAACCCGATCTAAATGTCATCGGCGAGAAAGGACGGCGTTCACCGTCGAGGCCGCGCTCCCGATGGAATGACAAGCTACACGAGAACGTGGCTCTGCTCACCAACAACATCCCCCAGCGCGACGGCGGCAACGCACTTGCGGGCTCCGCGCGCGCTGACACCGGATCATCAACAAAATACGCAACGAAGACCCGGCAATTCGCCAAGAAGTCCAAGGTCGAGATATCGGGCGATGACGAAGCGCGAAGCCTCACCTGCGTTGCTCAGCGTCAAAGGTGCCTGACCCGAAAATTCAGCTCGCAGACAAAGCAAGCTGGTCCTCGTCCGAGGTCCGCCCCGGTTGTGGAAATTCCCCTGATGGGCGAAAAAAAAACTGTCGGAATGTTTTCGAGGAGCATCCCAAGAACCCACGAAATCATGATGAAGAATCGTCGAGGCCGCCCGCCGCACGCGAGGCCGCCCCAGGCGCGCGAACTGAACCCGCCGCAAGTCGCCCTCGACAATCTCGTCCTGCCCGGCAAGCTTGCCCGGAACGCCAGGAAAAAGACCCGGCCAAGTCCAAATCTTCATCGTCGAAAGGCGACCTTCCGCCGGCGGCTCGGCAAGCAGGGCCGTCGCGCGACAACGCGGCCATCCTGCCCCCTGCGCGGCAAGATCCTGAAACGTCGAGCGCGCCGCTTCGACAAGATGGCTCTCATCCGACCAGATCGGCACGCCTGATCATGGCGCTCGGCGCGGGCATCGGCCGCGACGAAGTTCAACATCGAGAACTGCGCTACCACAAGAATCATCATTCATGACCGATGCTGATGTCGATGCGCGCAAAACATCCGCACGCTGCTTGCTCAACCTTCCTTCTACCGCCAGATGCCCGAATCATGAACCGCGGTTTATCTCTACATTGCCCAGCCGCCGCTCTACAAGGTGACGCGCGGCGTCCGAGCGCTACGTCCAAGGATGAACGCGGAAAACTCGAACCCTATCTCATCGGCGAAGCACCAGCGGCGAAACGCTGATCCTCGGCGACGGCACGCAAGATCGCAGCGAAGAACCTGCGCGAAACCAGCGTGGCCAAGGCTCGCAATTTTCCGTGCAGCCTCAAGCGCCTCGCCAGCGCGCGCCACCGACCCTGATCGATACACGCCGCCCTTGCCGCGCCATGGCCGCCAATGCCGCCGGACGAAACCGCCCGCCGCCAGCACCGCCCGCCTCAACCGTCCCTTCGCCGAGGAAGGCGAGGACACAATGGGAGGCAGTTTGACGATGGCAGCCTCGTTCTCAGGCGCAGCCGTGCGCGGCGTCGAGAACTGGCCGTCTGCCGCAGGCCCCTGCTCGCCCCAGCCAGGACGCCGTGCGCCTTCGCTGAAATCGCGCCGCCGGCTTGGCCGACATCTACACAGACCCGGCCATCCTGCGCCAAGGAAAAGGGCGGCGACGTGACGGTCAACGGCCCGGCTCCCTGCTCATGCGGTGCTGAACTCTGGCCGCAAGGGCCCTCAAAAGGTCCAGCGCTTACAAGGGGCCTTGGCGAAATGACAACGCCCGAACCAGCTATGGAAACTCACGCTCGACTCCCAAAGCCCGCACCCCTGCTGCAGGTCCCGCGTCGACCACGCCGACGAAGCCGACGACATGTTCTAACCAAACTGATGGGCGACGTCGTCGAACCAAGACTGCGAATTCATCGGAAAGAGTTTGCGCTGGAGCCGAGGTGGATGTTTAACGCGCATTCCGTGATCCCGGGACTTGAATTCGGGATCTCACCGAAGGCTTCCCGGCGCCGCCGCGAGAGACCCCGGCGTTCGCGCGGGGACACGGGAGAGAGCGCTAGCGTACCTTCACGCTCACTGTAATCCACCACGATCATTCGTGGCGCACCGAGAAATTCTCCGGCGTGTCGCAGCGCAGGGACACTGCACGTCAATCCGGCAGTCCTTCAGGCTTCCAGCGCGTATGTTCGTGGTCACGCACATTGGTCTTCGTCTCGCCGACGCCGACATTGGTCTCGTACGTACCCGGCTCGCGGTCCGATTCAGCTTGCCCTTTTTGCCCCGCATCTCGACATCGTAATTCCTGCATCGCGAATGGTGTTTGTTTGTGGCACATCGACTACAAAGACCTCGAACTCGTCATCCGTGAACCGGGATCGTCGATCACGCGCGAACGTCACCCCCAGAAACTGTCCGCCGGCCGGCCGCCATAGCCACCGCCGCAATAGGTATTGTTGATCGCGGTCGTAATAGCCCCGCATGAAAAGCGGCAGAGCGAAACATTGCCACCATGGGCATGGGGAATAGGTCGGCGTCGCGTTTGCCGCTGGCGCAGATTCGACGCCCATTTTCGCGCTCAATCCGCCGGTCGCATCGCTGCCGCCTTTCCTGCAGGCGGTAGCAGGCATCTGGCGCTGGCAGACCCGGACGGAAACGCCGTCGGTCCACCGCGCCAACGACATTGATCGAAAAGCTTTTCGGCAGCTTGGTCTGGAATGAATTCGGGCCGCAACCGTCGGTTCGGGTCACGCACACCGCCTCGCGCGCGGCATAGTCGGCGCATCACTCCGCTTCGGGCATGTCCACGCCCCTCCCCGGTCACCGTGCACCGGCGAGCAGGATCACGCGGCCAAAGGCCTGCGGCTCTCTATGACTTGCCCAGCCGCATCTCGACGCCGCTACCCACACGCTCCGGCCCTCGACCTCCAGGTCGGCCGCCCGGGCCCGCGCCGAGGATCCCTCCACGTCCGGCAAGTCCATCTCGAAGGCGATGAAGGCGTTCGGTCTGCGCTGGTGATGAATTTCAGCCGCCCGCCATCGGCAAGCTTCAGGCGGACCCGCCCGCCCGGCACAATTATCGAGCGCCGCGCAACCAGCGCGCCATCAGGCGCATCGGGTCGGGGCTGGCCAAGACGGCGCCGGTCAGCTTGCCGGGGCGTGCTGCGTCCCTGCAGTTCCGGCCCGCCCCAAGCGCCAGGCAACCGGCGGGCCCGCGGCTGGTCCGAGCGAGACGATCGCGCCGCCAATGCCTGCCGGTGCAGGTGGCTGGCGAATGTCCCTTGAGGTCAATGTCCAGACGCGGAGGATGCCGAGCCGCTCGGCCGCGCGCCGCCGCCCTGTTTCATGTCGTCGATCTCGAAGATCGCCCATGTTCCGCCCGCCCGCCGCGCGACATGAACCGCGGCCCGCCCGGCGCCGTGTCGGTCACGGGCACTAACGAACTTGAGGAACTGGTTCGCCAATCGCGAACGACGCCATTGACTAGGCCAAACCTCGGCCACGCCCGAATCGGGAAAACGGCTCGCCCAGGGCGAACCACGGCCTGGAGCGTGTTCGATCGATCAGTCGTCTCCGCTAGCAATCACCAGCTGGCGCAGGCGCGGCAAAATGTTCATGTCGGAAATCCCTCCAAGCGTATTTTTTGCCTAATCTGGCCACGCGCCCGCAGTTTCGTGGCAAGGGCAGGCCATCCGTGCGCGCCTCCGGACTGTCCGGGCTTTCTCCGTGCATTCTTTTTTTCTTTCGGGCTTTCGGGGCCGCTGTCCCGCGGATAGCAAAGGCGCCTCACGCCCTGTTCCTGCATGCTATCACACATGAATTGACGCTGCCCTGAACTAGGAGCCACGTGTCAGTCATGAGCTCCCCACTCGCATTCCACGATCACGACGATGAGCATGGGCCCACGGCCATGGACCAACGCCCCAACCACCATGCCGACATGGGCAGCCGACCGACAGCCGCCGCCGGCGTCCGCCATCGCCGCTGCCGCTGACGGCAGCCTTCAGTTCGCCGAAGTGGCAGCGGGCATCCTGTCCGGCTTCCCTCGCCCTGCTCGCCGACGCCGCGCACAATGCTCCACCGATGCCGCTCGCTCGTGCTGGCATGGGTCGGCTACAAGCTGGCCGAGCGCCCGGCCGGATTCGCAAGCCGATCCTCGGCTCCTCGCGGATGAAGATCCTCGCCCGCCTTCACCAAATGGCATCCTGCTGGTCCTGCTGGCCATCTGGATTCGTATGGGAGGCCATCCATCGCTCATGCGCCGGTCCGAAGTGCTCGCGGCCTGCTGATGGTCGTGGCCGTTGCAGGCCTCGTCGTGAAACGTGATCGGCCTATCCTCGTCTGCATGGCGGCAAACAAGGACGATGCTCAAACTGCGCGCGCGCCTCTGGCATGTCGCGGCGACAATGCTCGACTGCGGTCGCCGCTATCGCCCGCAGCCGGCATCATCATGGCCACCGGTGGATGGCGGCCGACCCGATCCTGTCCGGTATTTTTGTCGCCCTTCTCGTTGGGCGTCGCGGGGCGTGCGCATTGCGCGCCAGTCCGGCCACATCCCTGCTCGAAGGCACGCCAGAGGGCTTTTCGTCGGCTGACCATAAACCGCCGACCTGATCAAATGAGTATCTGCTGTTTCAGGCGGTCTCCCACGTCCATGCTTGGGCCTTGACGCGAAACCAAATGCGCTGATCACGCTGGAAGTCACCGCCGAGCCCGGCGCCTGTACCAGAGGTCCGGCGCGGACGTGAAGGCCCGCCTCGCGCACGCCTTCGACCTCAGCGCACGCAACGGTGGAAGTCGTCTCCGAGCCGCTTTAGCCCTGCTTCACGCCACGTGAGACACCGCGCCCCCTTTTACTTTGGTCCGCGAGTCGGCCATACCAAGGCTGACTGATCTCACGGTGGAGCCAATTCGAATGGAGGCGCCAGTATGGCCGATTCCGCCGCAAAATTACCCGCCACGGAACCGAAATCCTCATCTCGGTTCCGGCCCGCCGCTGGAACCGTCCGGATCTATGGCGCACGGCCATGCGCGACGTGCTGGTGGTGAACGCGGCATCCAGCCCGGCGGCCAGCCTGACCATCACCGACGGATGTCGGAAGAATTAATCCGGAGCTTTACCGAGGATCCAGGGCCCGGAACTGCTGGTCAGGATGCAGGCCCATGCCGGAGGCCCATGGCCGCCAAGGTGGCCGACGACCATATTGCCAAGTGTCCGACTTTGACGTGCGCCCTTCCGCGCCCGGTCGGCGAGAGCGGCACGGTTTATACTGCAGGATTCCATTGTCATCTCGCCGTGCGCAGGCCAAATTGGCTCGACTTCCCACCGAAGAGAAATTCAAGGCTTCGGCGTGTCGGCCTGCGCCACCTGCGAACGGCTTTCCTTCTAATCGCCGGCCGCGAACGTCCTTGTGGTGGCGGCTGGCCATACCGCTGTCGAAGAAGCGCTGTTCCTCGAACCAATTTTGCCTCCAAGGTCACCGTCATCCAACCGCCCGCGAAGGCTTCCGTGCCGAGAAGATCCTGCAAGGGATCGCCTGTTCAACGAACCCAAAGGTGGAAGTCCTCTGGAACACCTACACGCGTTAGACGCTGGAAGAGGTGAATCGGCGAACGAAGAACCCCGCTCGCGTCACCGACGCACGGCTTGAAAAACGTCAAACGCGGAAGAAACCACCGACCTGCCCGTCCACGGCAATCTTTCATCGCCATCGCCACGCGCCGGCGACCGAACTGTTCAAGGGCAAACTGGCGATGAAGCGTAACGGCTCTCTCATCACCGCGCCGGATTCGACCGCGACGACATTCCGCGGCGTGTTCGCGGCTGGCGACGTCACCGACGAGACCTATCGCAGGCCGCACAGGCCGCCGGCAATGGGCTGCATGGCGGCGCTTGCAGCCGAGCATTTCTCTCCGAACAGGAAGGCACTCGCCGAAACGGTTGCGGCGGAGTGGCCTAAACTATATATTCGCACCTCGCTCGACTCGCGGCTCGTCCGAGTAGCGATGGCAGATGACACGTGCCGGGCCCGTGCCTGCATGACGCGTTTCGAGTTTCGCTGTCGACGGCGCCGCGGGGCCCATCGAGCGGTCGTGAATCTGTTTCCTCCGGTACCCGCAGCACTAAGCGCGGCGAGCGCTCGGGCATATTGCCAGTGCAGGCGACGCGTCGCCGGGAAGGCCCGCCAATGGCCGCCCGGCATAAATGCGCCTCGGCCCGCGTCACGCTGGCCCCCAATGATCATGCACCCTCAGAAAGCCGCCGCGATTGAGGACTTTCGATATGCCAGACGGCGAGAAAAACCCGTGCGCATAAGGCGTTCCTGCGGATCCGTCCCCGCCAGGACAGATTCGCCAGTTTTGCCGCGCTGCGCTTCGCCATACTGAAATCAGCGCGCATCTCTCAGGCTCATGGGCCGGGCCAGCAGGGACAGGGCGATGGCTTTCTGGCAGGCGGCCCTCGAATATGGCCGGGCTTGGAACGCAAGCGGCGCTCTCCGCCTCCGCCGAGCGCCGCCATAAGCAGGGCCTCGGTGGCTGGGTCGCCGCTTGATCGCCTTTGCCAGCAGCGTGCGCCGGCGCCGAACGCAGCAGGCATCGGGCCGTGATCTGCAGCAACGCTGCGAAAGCGCATCATATTCGCCGGCGACAAAAGGCGTTCGCGCGCCATCCTGGCCCTGCGCCTGAGCAGGCCTGGAACACGTCTGAACATGTCGGAAGAAAAAGAGCAAGCATCAAACGACGCGTAATCATTACACCCAATCTAAGCCAGGTCGGATAAGTTCGGCCAGCATGATAAAAAAACAATCCCCCTGCACAAGCTGCAGGAGACAAACGCTTGCGAAGGCGCCCGCTCCCTGTAAGAAGGTCGCCCTCGCATCAGCGAAACGGTCGGTACTTCAGCTGGTTAGAGCGC
>Ga0163217_1087020_pt1 | contig 13390 bp, 4 predicted proteins | sample SynspAceP_FD_185933 | JGI IMG/M metagenome (GOLD analysis project Ga0163217, IMG submission 185933) | Saline lake microbial communities from Ace Lake in Antarctica - Synechococcus sp. Ace-P (PacBio error correction) | ecosystem: Environmental > Aquatic > Non-marine Saline and Alkaline > Saline ...
AACCCAGCCCCCCCCAAGCCCCCCCCCCCCCCCCCCCACCAAAAACCAAGAAGGAGAAGATTGCGGTCGCACCCTTTGTCCCGGTTGTCCCTGCAATAAATGCCCAACATCGGCAAAACGGATATAAGGCCCTCCATTCAATCCTCAGGAACAAAATAATTAATTTTTAATTCCATATTAGATATAAATAAGCAATTATAAAGATTGAATGGCCAGCAATAAAAACCCCTTATTTTTTTCATTTGGTTTAAAAAATAATTTAAACCTCCCTAACGGCCAAAGAGGCAACATAAATGGAAGAAAATAAAGCACAAAGCCCCATCTAAAACATTAACGGCTCTTTAATACGAAATGTAAGGGACTATCTAAAACTAAACGCTTTGATTTATAAGACAATACTGGTGATGGCATTGAACAAATTTTCAAAGTGATAGCTTAAACACTCCAATGCTCTGACCCGCCAAGAACAAATATTCACAGGCTTTTAGAGAAGCATGCATTCTCTTCAAATTCCCAATTTTTAAGATCAACGTAAATATATTAGTACATCTTTCGAAAAAGATTACGTCGAATTTTCTAAACCTGGCGAATGAATCGATAAGGTCAAATACCTAAATCTACACGCGAAATCAAATGCGGCATTATTTTCCCAAGTTGAGTCGTTGACTTATCAAATATGTGTTCTGTAATCTAACACTAAGACACGAGCCATAGCGCAAGCTATAGATATTGCACCTTGCTTGGCATGCTGGAGTATATGTTTGTAGCAATACCGTCGCCAACAATTTTTTCACAGCACTCAAAACCCTGGTCCGAGTAGATTTAAACTCTTCAATTACCATACTGATAGAGTAAGGTTCTTGGCCTGTAGATGAGGCGGCCGACCAAATCTTTAGAGGAGCAGCCGTCATTTCAGGCAGCACATTGTTTTTTCAAAATGGTAAATGGATGCGTATCGCTAACAGCGTTTACATTTGTTTTCAATTGATTAATGACTTCCTTCCTTAAGCTTTAGACTCCAAATCGCTCTAACTCAACTAACTGCTCAATTGAAAAATTTTTCTTTCCAACTTTAACCTAGACGACTAGCGACCAAATATTGTGTTGTTATCACTCAGATGAGATTCACATAGCTTTCTGACAGATAATCTCTGAACTAATAAAATAGCCATTAGGTGGTAATTGCATTTGTACTACTGAGGCATTAAAACTCCATAAGTATACGGGATAGAAGAAGGCACATTAAAGATTAAGCTAAACATGCATTTCAGATTGCACCTGCACACGTTTTATGCAACGAGCCCAATTCATCCGGTTGGAACTTCGCCAAGACATCTGCCCACTTTTTTTCACTCGCTTCATTGAAACACCACAAAGAGTTGAAGAGAATGAACATTTGGTAGACGACCTAATCATTACGAATAGCTTGTCGTCGCGTATATCCATCCATCTCTGGCATTCTCATATCAGAAATAACATAGAAAACTCTGCGTGATCGTGTCTTTTTTTTACTTTGCAACATGTCTTGGAGGCGGTAAGGCTTTTCGCGAACCATCACCAAAAAGGTGGTAGCAAAACCAACTGGTTCATACAACGCTTAATTTGTTTACGTGCAACGAAGAGTCATCACATAAGTATATGATGCTTTTTTCGCATTTTCTGTTACGTCAGGCATTTACGCTTAACTGCCTTTCGAAATATCCCTTGTCGAGTAGGAGCACCTCAGATAAGAATCTGCTCAACATCGATAATACTTCAACATTTCGTTTGTCGACCTGACACAGCGTCAATAGTTATGTTCGCCAACTCTTTAGGTGGGCTAATATCACATCCTTTCAATGTTTTACGAACGCTCGACGCCAGAAGAAACCTGAATTCGACGATTATATCGTAATAAGTGACAAAACATTGACTGATATTCTTCCATTGGGCGTGCGCAGTTTTGGCAAACCCAAAATCAAATGGAATGGTTCCAACGAATATGAGCAACACTCGCCACAGGCGTAACTGTGAGGCATAGTTGTTCTTCGACATGAAGAACTTTTTCACTTTAAAGACTTGATGCCCATATAATATTTGCTTACCATTAAGCGAAATCACAGCAGTTCAAGTCGATTTCCCACAAGCTGCGTAGTTTGGTTAACGTATATCCAAAGCTCCAGCCATAAACGCCTCCAAATAATGTTGTAAGCATTATACCGAGGTATAACATCAAAATTGTTAAAATGCAATATCCAATGATTAAATGTGCTTTCTATATTTTACTAACTATCTCTTTATTATAATGCATAATAGAAAGAAGTGAGGAATCATGCGAATCACAAGGCTAAGCTTAGCCTTCATTTGTTTCAAGCCAGTTTTACATTTGCTTATCTACTGAAGATTCAAAATAATCATACAATAAACCAAGTAGAGATTCCTAGATGGAGAAATATTCCCGGCATGCATTAGCAATTACATTAACTGCAGCAGCGCTCAATATTATTTTTACCGGTCTGCGACATGGTGAGTCGATTCAAAATCCGAATCAGCGACCAGAAGCGGCAATACGCACTAATTATGAAATCAGTTGCAACACCCTACGTGGAATCTTATGCTCCGTTACACAATCATTCATGATTCCGGCCATAAAAACATCACTCTCCAATTAAATAGCGGCAGTCATCAGTAAGTCAAATACGGACTGTGGGTGAAGTCGACTTTCGTAGCTTAAGACAATGTTTTTACAAAGAAAAACCCTCCTTGGCAGGTCGCTCACGAACTGCGCATTAATACTTTAATAACGGTTAATCTTAACGACCCACCAATGCTTTGTTAAAAAAAGGCAATGTGCTATAATAGACAGCAAAAAGGGTGGCAGTATTCGTCAGATATGAATGGTGTTGCTTTAGAAAATGTGTCAAGAAGGACATACAATATAGCTGTCAAAACCAGTTTCTGAAAGAATTATATCGTCAAGTTTGTAATGACAGTGAGGTTTCTTGTAAACTATTGAGTACGATGAAGAACCGGCAGATTTATATATTCTTTTTTTTCTGAGCTTTTCAATTAAAGTTTTTTGTGGATCTTGCCGAAACATAGACAGTCAAATCATTTAAGGGGCGGAAAACCTGGAATACACATTAGAGTCTATCAACCAGAGCACGAATCATAAAAGTTGAACGCTCGCAAAAAACATGCCTGTTAGTAGACAGAGAAACAAGCAGTGTAAAATGGCGGCACTTTCGCTGAAAGACCGTTAAATTAAGCGGTACTGCACAGACCTACAAATCAGCATTCTAATATGGCAATTACCAGATGTTGACATGAAAAGTAGAACAATCAAAGTGCTATCGCTGCAGCGATTAAAATAGATACGCAGAAGCTTGCGAATAATATGGAGCTTCTATGGATCCGCTATTTTCCTAGACTGTACACTCTATTCAGTCTGTGACCGTTGCCCTATGTCCCTATTCCCTATATTTAAGAAGCAAAGAATATTAAAAACTCTTTCGTCCTGATGGAGCGCTAGCTATGGGCAGTTGGACAGCGAATAACCATTATTTAACTATCCGAAAAAACATCTTGCTTGATGGAAATGATTAAGCTAATGAAAAAAAGAGTTAATATTTTATTCAAATTTGATCATTGTCGATCGTAAAAAACCTCTGAGAAGAATTCTAAAAGCCTGGCTTAACCTACAAGCCGTTCTATGGAATTGTTTACGTCTATTTAATGCATAGATTGCGAAACGCTACAAAAAATGCAACAAAAAATACCAACGCTCGAGTGTTAATCCTTACAAAGCACACCTTTCGCTACTTCAAGGGTTCATAGCAGCAAAATAAAGTTATATGACAGCTGAGTTCAACAGTCAATTAGTAGTAAACACACTTTAGGGCGAGCTTAAAAACATAAGAATCATCGATTACAAGCTCGACCACATTTGGTAATTCTAACATAATTAATGTAATAATCACGCCTCATATAAGTCTTCATAGTAAACATGAATATTACCGGCGCCTCTAAGCAGCTATTCCAGGTTCGAGTCCTGGTGGGACACAAATTTCTTATAAACAAAAAAAAAGAGCTCAAAGGGCTCTTTTTAAAATCTTTTAAACAATTTCAATATAAATTAATTGCAAAGCTATGGACAATTTTAACACACGCTCTTTCTCTAAATTAATATGCAGAGCATACTCTCAGGCAAGATAATTTAACCGCACGGCAACACTGTTTTCTTTTCAATTTTCGCCCAGTAACAACAAAATGTACGGCGGATTTCGTAAAAACAGCAGGTACAGATCCGCCTATCGCCTCTATTGAGGCAACACAAGACCAAGTTGACGAGATCTGTCTTTAAAATCCACAATCATAGATGTACAGCCACCAAGCGCAGCAACAACTCATCGGCCTTGCGAAGCCATTTGATTCCTGGTCAATCTCTCCTCTTAAAACCAGACCGTCTCTGCGGTAAAATAACATCTCTTGCAACTAACATTCGTTTTTCTTCATAAGTTCAACTCTCTCATTCTGCTATGACTGCATTAAGTTACTAGACTGAAAAAAGTTCAGCAATTTTCACAGACATCCGCTCGATAAGTTCACTACTAAAAATGCGTGAATGCCCTTTTTGACGCATCACGCCATTCATCACGAGTATGGAGTACCACTTTCAGTCCAATAAGAACGATCAGAAGGACAGGCCCATAACTCAAAAGTGTGATCTCAAGCTTCAATTTAGGTGTGCAAATGCACGGTTTTAATTGCAAAGTAATTAGTCTGAGTATATTCCAAAGGCCAAATCCATACTCTGACGATTGTGCACTTCAAACCCAAACATACTACAAAGATCAGGTATACATAATGAAGCGTGACGTTAATTTTTTCGCCACTCAAGCAAGCTGCAATCAGCAAAATAAATAGCACCAATGCTTCTGGCTTTCTAACTTGATACTCGTCGACAATAAAGTCTTAGAATACCGGCAATTTAAAGCAGACCGCTTCCACTAAAAGTCTTATGACCTTGAAAGAGTCTTGTCGTAAAACGGACAAACAACCGCACACCTCGTTATAAGACTTGCAATATTTCTGTATGAATGGGGTCGCAGCATATACCTTATCGGTAGACGCTTGCTTCACCTTGCAATCAACGGGCTTTACCTATCGAATCTGATGCTTAACGCGTGAGCAAAGCATCGCGGCGGCATTGTGTCATTTCGCTCACGGGACGCGCGACCTAGAGTGTATACTATTACGCTCGTAATCTCTCGATAATATATAGAGCCCATTTTCTTATATATATATATATATTTGCATTAACGCACTACACGCTAACTAAATCAATTACAGTAAGTCAAGGACTATAAAACAAACCGTGCTAACTCGGCAAATTACTGAACATTCTAGAAAATTTTTGGCGCTCACAAAAAGCACAATCAATTTCTGCGATATTCACGCCCTTCAGCTAAAGTATGGAGATACCAGATACATTAATGCGCACCGCTTCAAAGCCACAATATTCTCGCTGAAGTTCACTTTGCTTTGCCTTCTGCGCGGTTTTATTAACGGCAAACTTTCGGCGCATCAAAGCTTGTATCGGTAATTGTAGACTGCAACGGAATACAAAGTCTTCTGGGGATTTTTAATATTCTAAGATTTCGCCATTTTTCAATTCAGCCATAGGATATTGATGCAGGCAATCTAATTTCATCTAACCAATCTTCCGGTGAACAACCATCGACGTTGCTCACTGCAGCGCGTTTCAGCAACTTCACCGATAGGACGTAACAACTTCTGATGAAACCCATCACCTGACGTTTTGCATTCGCAGGGTTAGTTATGGACAAGCAAGTTAAAATAGTGGCGCGTCGCATTTTCTTTAACGAGGGCCAACGGCATATTCTCGCCGATGGTGATTGGCGCATCTACAACCTAACAAGTTTCTTCAATACAACCGCAGAACTTGTACTGCATCAAGAACCAAGATAATGCCCGTTTGCTCACACATCGGCACTGCCTGATTTGAGGAAAAAGGAACCACCGTGCTTTGCTACTTACGCCAGCAGAGCCACCATTAACGCAGCCTGTCGCACATTAATAAATGCTGGCATCTCGCCCCGTTCCAAGTATCCAAATGCTCGAAGTCCAATTCTAACTTTACTAGACACTCTGCGCATCACTTGTGCCGCTGCGTAATTCTCGACGTTCCTCGCTTTCATTCTTAGGCAATTAAAAAGCCGCCTATTTGGTGGTCGGAGTGGCTTTCCAGTCTGAATATCATTCATTCACTAATTCGCATTTTCGTCGCTGTTCAAAGTTTTGACGCTCAACACGGCAGCAATCGCCATTTGAATATCCACCAGCCTTCTCTATTTGGTGTTAAAACTTATCGTGTTAAGAAATTGGCCAATAAGGACCGCCTCGGTAAGAAATCGACCTCAGGATTGGAAACTGCACACTCTTAACCGCAGGGTTTTTATGCGACTCCATAATTTTCCTCGTTTCAAACCCCTGAATTTTTACTCAAGCGGTCCATTCAAGACAGTCCAGGCAAGAGTCGCGATATCACTAAAGAATGATAAGAGTCGCTGTTTTTGGTTTTGGCACCCAAAAAATAACGAAGTTATTTCATGATAAATTACGAGGTTTGAACCGTGCTGCAGTTTTTAGCACGAAAATTACGTCACCACAAGGGACTTGACCAAATACTTTGAATGACCTAAGCAAATACCCAGTATGGGGATTTTTTCTGCAACGTGGCAATGCCGCATAGAACCCCGCTTGTCAATTTCGGTGTACCTGGCCCCTGGTGAAATAACAATGGGAACGGCGCAAGGCGCCAATCTCTTCAACACTAATTTCGTCGTTACGAAAGATCCGCACATCTGCCTAATGTCACGAAAAGTACTGCACAAGGTTTAAATACGTAAAAGAGTCCGTAATTATCGATCATCAGAAGCATAAAAAAGGGCGCGCTATAAAGTGATATCAACCTAACACTAAAGGAGCTATTAATCGCAAAATCACACAAAAAAACAGAATGTATTCGCATAAAATAAGAGTCCAGTATTGAATAATGCGCAAATTCTACACTGTCCATGAACACCTGTTCTTGCTTAGATCTAAAGATCAAACGTTCACACACATACTCATTATCCAAGCACGGTTAATTGGGCAATTATACAAAATCGATACAATGTTATCAAAATTATCATTGTTAGGCAAACGTATAAATAATACCTTATAAAAAACAACAAAAGCCTTGTTTGAATAAACAAGCTTGTTGTACCGCACGTAATAGCATGCTTCTTTACCTCAATTTCAGTGGCTTTAAGAGGATAGCTCTTGGTGCATAGTCAAGTTGCCGACCTCATTGAAACCCTCATTCATTGACGAACATTCAACCAGTAATCGTCAACGAGGCCATTTCAGAGCTCAATACGCAAGACCGATTGTGGCATTAGACTTGAACTCATTCGCTTGCTCAGCGTAAACAAGCATGGGCAATATCAGCAACCAATCGTTGATTCTTTGGTTGAGATGCGTGAGAATCCGGCCAGCCTACTTTTAAAAGGGCTGGACGACACGAATTGAAGCCTAATTACGACGTGGACGCTGAAGATTCTAGCTCGAATAACCGCGTCGTTACCAGATCGTCCTCGTCGATATTGCCCCTAAACAATGGACAACAAACAAGTGAATATTTACACAGAAGGGTATTGTTTTACGATGACGATGGTTGTTGGCCGCTGGATCGACATGTAAGCTTTTAATAGCGGTCTCAATCTATTCGCCGGTATCCTGAGGCTTAAGATTGCTGAAAAAAAAGCACCCAAGCTACACGGACTGGTGTATTTAGTAAATAGAAACCGGTCTGCTTGGTTGGCTTTGGGTAAGTTTCGACTACTGTTTTAAAGCGCAAGGCACGAACCTATTTCAGCTAATGATGAAGAGTGCTCTTTCATTCAATTTGCGAGATCAGTCATAAGTAGCAGCAGTGGACAGAACTAGAAGCGATCGAATTTAATCACGCTGTTTTCCTATTGTAGACGCACCAATTTTATTAGGAGTAACCTGGATTCCATGCCAGACTTTCGCGATGCAAACATCGGGCGTCTTTAGAGATGAAAGCTCACAAATGGGCACGGCAGGTTAAACGAGAAATCTGATTTGTTTCGCGCTCAGTTTGAATACGAGTGCCGAAGACGCGTTGGCATTGTTGGGCTGCGGTTTATTACTGACAGGATTTCCTACTAGCGCGCTTTTATGTGGAATTATTGAAGACCACGATGCAATACAAAGTTCGTTGACTTTGGCCGTACTGTAGCAGCGTTGGTGGCTCTATTGGGTGGATTGCCGGTAGCAACACTGACATTAATATGCTGAGGACTAGATGGGGCGATTAAATACGCGCAACTTAAGTCTCCTATTGTCCAAGAATTAAAAGTAGGCGTTTTGAAACGGTATTTTGTGTCTACTTGTATAGTGTTTCGTAGCTTGGTGGGTGGTCGAAAAGCCCATGCTGGCCTAGTAATTTGGTTCTGGCTATTATTGTTAAGTATAGTAAGGGCCGGTCTTTCTGGTGTGCTAATCCTCAGTTTATTGGATAATTTACGCTTGACACCGACATGTCGTGGCTTCCGCGTTTAATACATCTAGAAAAACGTAAAAGGGACAATCGAGGGTTTACGTGCGCTTTCTTAGGACTTGGAATCTAATTGTGATAATTAAAAGACCTTTGTATAAGAACGCCATTAATCAACAAACGGAGAGAAAAAAGCACAATGAATTTGGGAACGATGCAGATCTATTAGGCGCGCTCTTGGGTGATACAAAAATGACTGGGTAGTTATAGGCAGTTTATTATATTATGATGGTTTGTAAGAACTCAGCACAACTTATAGAGCCATTTCAAGTTGCTACTCGCATCTTTAACGCGTATAGACAAGCAAATCGAGAAACCAAAAGCTTGGGATAAACGTCACTGATTCACAGCCGCCCAAGCATCGGTGTATTTTTATATGGATGTAGCGGGGGTAACTATTGCGCTTTGAAATATTCTGCACTGAAATCGTTCTAATTCTCTTCACTGTTCGGGTCACTCTAATTCGTTGAAGTAAGGTGTCGTCAATTATCCTGACGTGGTTTTTGTTTTTAACGCTGCATACTCAGAAAGCGAAAAAACCCCTGACCGCTTTCCAGCAAAATTCACCGGAATGTGGAGTTACAACAAGTAGACACTGCAAGCACGCATCAGCAACTATTTAGAGTCATTCCGTTTGTCATCACTTTCGCTCTTGTTGTACTTCAACGCTTGGTGCTTATAAAAGGCGATTTTTCTGGGGATAGTATGGCTTTCGGGCGGTATTGTGGGCTCGCGGTAATGGATTTATTGCGCAAAGACTTTAACTTTTGGCTAATCTTTGTAATATGTTGGTCGGAATTAATGGTGTAGTTTAGATGACGCTTTTTGATGCCATTGGGGATTGGATCCGTTTCGCCAGACCAAATAATAGCAAGGCAACAGTCGACAACAAATCGGCTGGAGACAAACACGAGTTGAGCACGCACTTTTGATAAAACGCTAACGCCTTTTTGTATATGAAAATTAAATGAACTTGTTTTCAAGACACATTAGGAATCAATGCGTGTGAAAAAACCCATCGCCGCGTCATGGACATCATCGAGTCAGTCTCGATGATACTATAAGGTTGTAGGCGCTATAGCAGACTTTAATGTGGTGTTACGAACCATTTTGGACCAGACATAAAGACCAATGATTCAAGCATGGAAGACATTGATTCCATCAAAACACTATATTGAAGTAGATGAATTTTTAATCAGTTTGGATCCTGTTCTCTTTGGACTGACTTTATTTACGCCTATACAAAAACCGTGATTGCGACATATTCTACAACGTTGGAAAGAAGCGTTTGTTTAAAGGCTCAATTGAAATCTATGTGAATCTCATAAATGCCGAAGTGCGCCTTCCCACCACACTTGTGCCATATGGCAAATAACAGAAGAATGGACATTAATGTCGGAAACACCTAAAGAAAGGTTTCCTCCCGATGCAGGCCCTCAACGGGACTCGTCAAATTAGTTTTTTAACACACAAAAAACAGCCAAGCTTGTCTCGCTTGGACTTTTTTTGATTTATTAAACATTAAAAATCAAACGAGCAGCTCGGCAAATCATCGAGTAATGGCATCGTAGCCTCGCTCGAACGCAGTAAAATCAATACACTTGATGATAACCCGTAAGTATGTTGCACTCGTGAAAAGCCAAGAATTTATGCCGGCTTATTTTGCGCTGTAACATCGTAACTAGAATCACTAATCATTAAAACATATTTTCAGGCAAAGTCTTCGATCGACTCAATGCAAGTGTAAGTAAAGGCATAAGCCGAGTGGATATTTTTTCGTTTCCAAGGTGGTTGAGAAGCTCAGCAAATTGCTACCGTCAATCAAAGATAATTACGTCAGGTAATGGCTTAACAGAGATAAACACTTTTTATGAAGATGCAAAGAAGTAAGATGTGGGGTGGGGAGTTGAAAAGCAAATCGGGTGTAGAAACTCACACACGTAGTTTAAGAGGATGGCGCCTTCAACAGGAGTGAAGACGCTTTCCACAGTTCACAGGGATGAGACTGTGAAAATGGGCGTTGGGTGCGATGTATAAAGGGATTAGTGGAGCACGATAGTGCATCAGAAGAACTATACGCATAGCCTCTTCTATGCCTTGACCCCTTTTCGGGGTAAAAATTCAAATGGACCTCGCCCATCATATAGGTGGCTGTGATCAATCAGCAGCTCTCTTAGTTCAGGTAGAAGTAGTTACGCTATGTACATAGACGGCCTTGTAGCCAAGCAGAATTTAATCTGCTTAGGAATAAGAGACCAAGCGCGCACTATAACTCGGGGCAAAAAGATCACTGCATTTACGCGATAGATCAGATCAAGGGGTGCCATCAAGGTCAAAGGCAATGATCTAAAGTTTAAGAGCAAAACGTCAAACATGCTGAAGAAATAGTTGTAGGAGTGTTTGTTCATTAACGAACACTTCCGATTCAATTCTTTTACGCATTAACGGGCGTCAATCGACCGCTTTTAATAAATCCGTTTTTTTGCGAGAAATAAGGTATGTAACAGGAACCATCAAGCTATCTCCCGCCACCAGCCCCGTGCTATTTTCTCGCAATGTCTCTGCTTTCACTCCACCAGCCACCATCCATTCAAAGACGATGTCGTAGTCCGCTTTGCGTCAATCAAAGCACAAGCTTCACGCGTTTTTATCCAAGGTGCCAGAATAATAAGAATTGACACGCAAACCCCGCGGTTAACGGACATCAAAGACCCCATGTTCCACTTATCCATCACAGTGTTTTTAAATAATGCAAAGGTGGATCCGCAGGGTTAAATACAACCGCTTTTACAGCCGCTTCTCGAATCATCTGCAAAGAACCGGTTCGATATGTGCTTTGCTTTCTGGATGAAAGGTAATAACTAGGAAGCCCCCGCTTCAATAAAGTCACCGATCATATACGGTCCACATGGGCTTTACATTAAATCCATCAATGTCAGCGGTGACACGATGTTTACGCAGTGCTTTACACAACTAGGACCAATCGTTTTAAATATTGGGAACATAATGATTATTACATCACATCAAAGTGTAAATGATATTCGGCTCCAGCTTCTAATACATTGTTTACTTCTTCGCCTAATTCGCAGGCGAAATCGGGGAAAGGATGGGAAGGGGCAAATGTATAAATCAATTCATGATCTTGACTTTAGAGTGGGAACACAACGAAGAATACAAAATAGTTAAGACTGATAGGGTCCCGCTATATATTTAAAAGTACTACCCAAAGAGTATTGTAGAAAAACAATGAGAAAATATGCCCTGCTCAATATTATAATCGGTACTTCTTTCCTTAGCGCAAAGCGCCTTCTTTGGGCGGAAGAAACCACAAGCACCCAAGGGTGACATACCGGGACACACCGATATCAGGAAAACTCGAGCGGACAAGAAAGACTAATCGACTCCCGCGCACCCCCCACGCAAATCATCGTCGTATTGAGGCCTTAAAAGTCACTAAGATAAGAGCGACTTCGCCAGCTAATTCAGACACTAGAGGCCAATGGTGACCTTTCTCTCTTACCCTTTATAGACCATTACATTACAATTAACGCAAGGCTGCGCGTCATAGTTAAACACTCAGATAATGACATCCGACTGCCGAACGTTTCGCGCGCCATTGCGTAACGCCTTGCCGAACAATGTGGTTGGGGGGTACCTTTGGTTTATCGAAGTACTAGACATTGTCAAATTTCCAAGCGCTGCGCTGTAAACAGAGACGAGGCCAAATACAGGAGAAAAAATCACAACCGAATCGATGCTAAATCAAACGAGGTGTTTTCGCATCGCTCAAGCGAGGCATGACAAGGGAAAAATAGACGTCTGAAAAGTTTGTCCTTTCCTTCTTTTGGCTATAAAAACAGGCGTAGCTAGCACATTTAGCTTTCTAGCCAATAACAAGCGTCTGCTCGAAGCGTTAGCACTCATAGAACAATAGATGCACCAGAAAACCTATCAACTTAAATGAAATAAGAACAAACAAGATTCTAGCGTCGCACAACCATATTTAAGATTATTATGTAACATGCATGCGGGCAGTGGATCAGTTTTGTCCAATTGGCGAAACAAGCAGCAAACGAAGAAAGGAGATAGAACGATTACATACAATTAGACGCAGTTGCCGACAGAGCTATCAGGAAAAAAGACCAGAAACAATCTGTTAATGGCCAAGCGCGTAACGACTGGTTTTTTAATAACAACAAATAACTCGCCAATACTTCAAAAAGCATGCTAGTGTAAAAAAAGGGCTCTTCTACGAAGGCCCGCCATCAACTAGATGCATAGTACTTATTACGAGGGCATTTCTTAATCAGCCTCATGGCAGACTGAAATTTCCTGGTTCGCTTCTTGTCGCCAACTCTATATTTTGTTTTTTTGGCAGCCTTGCGGCACTCAACTTGTCCGGATGATATCTTCTTCTCATCAACGACGATATGCACATTTTTAATAATCTGCATTCATTTACTTATGGAGCTCTCCAGCGGCCTCGTAGCCGCGTTCATAAAATTCTTTCGAACCATATTTGCAGAAGAGAGAAATAACCCTTGTTAAAGTGGCTGTGTTGTTACTTGATATGTAAGCGCTTTCAACTCGCACCGAAACGCCAAGAATCGCGCCAAACTTGAAGAACAACGATTTTTTTCTGCGCTAAAAATGACCCGTCGGACGTAAGCAGATCGTCAGCAAAATTCTAACCAAGTCTCGTCAGAAGGTTCTCGCAGGATCCGAATACAATTTGCTTGAAAACTTTCTAGAAACCCGAACATA
>Ga0163217_1102554_pt1 | contig 13390 bp, 23 predicted proteins | sample SynspAceP_FD_185933 | JGI IMG/M metagenome (GOLD analysis project Ga0163217, IMG submission 185933) | Saline lake microbial communities from Ace Lake in Antarctica - Synechococcus sp. Ace-P (PacBio error correction) | ecosystem: Environmental > Aquatic > Non-marine Saline and Alkaline > Saline ...
ACAACAAAAGAAAGGAGAGATTAAAAACCAAAAGCCCCTGGGCCCCTTTTTGGCCGACAAAAAGGCGTCCTCCGGACTGTGAATTCCAGAACGAATGCGGCGATCAAATCGGCCAAATTCAGGCGGGCCACTGGAATTTTCAATTCTTTTCCGGCGAGGTGAAAATTCGGCAATCAACACCTGGTGGGCGCTCCGGCAACCTGGGGCCGGTCCCCTGGGATTTTGCGATCGCCGATCAAAATTCTGGCCCGCGGGGTGGTGGCCCGACCAATTGCGCAATGGTGGGCCAGGTGGATTCCCCTACCATCGGCCTCCCAACTGGTGCGTCACGGCCGCCCGCGCCCGCGATAACAACAAGGAACCCCGATGCGGTGGCGCAATTGCCGATACGCGATGGCGCCCTGGTGCAGCGGTTGTGCTCCCGGACAGCCCCCGCCGAACTTGCCGGCCCTGCGGACGTGGGGGGATTCTTGTCGTTTCCGCGCCGTCACCGGTGAGCGACCCATTCCAGCCTGCTGCAGCACGGTTGAAAAGTCTCACGAGTGGTGAGGTGCTGCCGCTCAAGGTGGTGCGTGGAGGCAGGGGAACTGCAGCTCTCGATCCCGTCTGCGGCCCCTGCCCACCCGGACATGAGCGGGAAAACCGGCTTTGTTGCTACGGTCAGGCCCTTTCCAACCTTCCATGCGCTGAGCTGAGCAGGTGAAAAAGGCGGTGGGCTGAATGCGGCTGTCGAGCAGCATGCCGCGATGGCATGGTGGTTGGGACTGGTTTTCTGGTTCAACGGCGGGCGGCTGATGATCCAGGCCCTTGCCGGCAAGTCCGCTTCCGGCCAGCCTCTCCGGCAAATCACCGGCGTCACCACCTCCTTCAAGGGGAAGTGTTGGCCGCCGACCTCGGCCATCCCCTTGCAGAGGCTCAATGCTTGTCGACCGGATCGATCTTGGCCATCGACGGCGCCGATGAGGTGGGCCCGCACTTTCAGTTATCATAGGGAGGCGGCCGCTTGCCATGGTCAGGAAAAGCTGGTGGCTCGGCGGGCTGAGCGTTTCGTGGTGTGTGGAGCCAGCAAGCTGGTGGGAGCGCCTCATTTTGGTTCCTTTGCCGGTGGAAGTGCTGCCCGTCCGCCTGGCGCCAGTGCAAAGGGATGCTTGAGGCCATGGGCGCAGGCGTCACCTGCGCAAATGGCCTGCGCAAGGCCGGACGGTGGTGACCGATCAGGCAACCTGGTGCTGAATCTCAGCTGGCGCTGGAATCGAGGATCGCCAAGCTAGGGACAGATCAACAACTGCCGGGGTGCTGGAGACGGCTGTTCGTGAACATCACCAGACCAGGTGCTTGGTGGGGGAGATCAGCGAACGGCCCGGCCGGTGTGCGGGATTGGGAAGCGCTGAAGCCGCATTTACCGCACGATTCGGCATGGCTGTGCAGCCCCTCGCTGCGCGCCAGGGTGACCACGGCGGGGCTCGTGGCTCCAGCGCGCGCGGTTAAGCTGATCAGGCCTGTGTGGCGCAGAAAAAGGTCTCCAACCTCGGGCCGAAGGAGCGGGCCGTTGCCGGAGTAGGGCAGGGTGGTGGTTTGGGGCCAGCAGGTAAATCAACCCACCGCCTCCGGGAATTCCAACCCCCCCAGAAAGATGGCTCGGCATGGCGAATCGTTCGGCCAGGGGTTCCGGCCGCTTCACCAGGAGTTCAAGGTGCTCCGGGGCGAAGCGATCGCTCAAGCGGGCGCGTCTCCAGGCTGGGGCAGACAAATCAGGCCCCAGTCACGCAGGCACTGCGGCAGACCTCGGCGCGGGGGTTGGTCCAGTAACTGCCTCGATGGCAGGCCGGGTACCGCTCGGCGTACAGGGCCGCACTGGTGGTGAGCAGGATGGCTTGCGGCCAGGGGGTCATGGTTCGGGCTGGGCAACAGATCGTCGGCCACCTGCTGGGGCTGGCGCCTGTGGTCGGCGATCACCAGAACTCGCTTGGACGCTGGCGAGGGAGTCGATGCCAACCAGGCCATTAGACCGCCTTCTTGGCAGGGTTCACGTAAGAGGTTGCCCGGGGCCGGTGAAATCACATCAACGGCAGGATCGACTCGGTTTCCGGTAGGCCAGGCCCCGCGATCGCTGGGCTCCCCACCCGGTAACACTCCTCCACCCCCGCAGGTGGCGGCGGGCGAGCACGATCGGATGGGCCATGCCGTACCCGCCCGGCGGTGGTCACCATTCACCAGGCCGCTCACGCCGGCCACCGGGCCGGTAACGGCATTCATCAGCCGTGCTGGGGTAGGCGGGCGCGGCGCGGGATGTAGAGGCCCGGCGCCGATCGACCGGCGCCAGCGGCGTACCCGAGCCGTTTCCGCATGCACGCCGCTGACGCTGATGTCCTGGGGCTTCTGGCGCTGGTGATAATCGAAAATGCGCCGGTGGGCCAGTTTCAAGGGCTTCCTGAAGATCCAGCGGAACTGCTCCCAGGCGTGCGGCGAGATCCTGGCTGGGAATGCGCAAGGGATCGGGGCGGACCCCTCGAAGCGTTCGCTCAACTCAGCAGGGCCGCGTCGCCCTCAGGCGCACTGGCGCAAGGGATGGCCGCTACGCGCGCGGTGGGCCGCTTTCGCTTTCGGGGTTGCTGTGCGGGCGCGATCGCTTCAAGCCGCTGCCGCGGCCTGGGCAGATGTGGAGCGCCGGAACGGTCAGCGGGAAGGTGGCGGGCCACGGCGAGCGGACAGAAAGGCGGAGATTCAGCTAGAGCCCGGCCCAGGAAGGGGGGGTGGGAGGGGCCAGGCCGCGTTAAGGATGAAAGTCGCCGATTCAGCGCCAAAATGCCTGTGGCATAAAAGTCTTCGAAGAAACGCATCGAGGTTGCCCGAGCGCACTGGCTGCTTCACGCTCCTACAAAATCGGCGGTGCGCACGCTGATGAATGCGCTGCCTCACGGCGGTTATCTGCCTACAACAGCAGGCCGATGATGAAACCCGGGTGTGGTTCGCACCAGCTTGAACGCCAGGCCCTTCAGCAGAATCGACAAGGCGGTCCAAGCCGTGGCGTGGATGCAGCGCAACACGGCGCGAACCAAAAGTGCGCCTCAGTGCCGTGGGTCAAGCAGGCGATAGAACCCACCGCCACCAGCGCCTGAGCCGCTCCATCGCCGACCAAGCACCACGGACATGCCGCACAGCCAGCCGGTTCCAGTCGTCGAAGACCTTCTTCAGGTTGCTCGATTTGATCGACAGCCACTGCCCATCGTGGTTTCGCAACTTGAGCCGATCTCGCTGACGTCTCCCAGCGCTGGCGGAAGCTGGTGTGTGGGGCTGCTTCCACTCCTGCGATGGAAGCCTGGCGAAAATTCCGGCGATCCTGCCCTGGCCGATCGTTTTTTCCGGAGCTGCGTTATTATTCGTTGGCCGTGCACCCACTCGATCCCAGCAACTGGCAGCCAGGCTACTCCAGCCCTGGCTGCGGCAGGCGGCCTGGCCGATCCCAGGGTCGTGGCGATCGGAAACTGGCTGGACTGTCAAGGCTTCGAACCTTGAACAGCACTGGGCCATGCCTTCGCCCCAGCTTGATCTCGCCAATCGAGCTTTTCTGGATCTGCCGGTGATCAATTCACTGCGCGACGGGTGGCCATGCTCGAGGAGTTGGGACGGGCGCCAGCAGGATGGCGCTTGTCCCCGCGGTGTCATGCATTGCTGGGCGGTACCCCCGATGAGATGAAAGCTTTCTGGTGCTGCTCGGTTGCTGTCGATCAGCTTCAGCGGCACTGTCACCCTTCACAGTGCCCGCCGAAAACCCCGCTGTGCCCGGCAGGTTCCATCCGATCGTATCTGATTCGTAAACGATTGGCCCTCCCTGCTTCCGTCCGCGGCGGGGCAAGCGCAAACGAGCCAAGCCTTTGTGGTTTTCAGTTGCCGGCGCATGGCGTCCTTCGGGAGGAAGTCCTTCGCGCAGGTGGCGGCACCAGTACGGCCAAATGCGGTATCGCGCCTGTTTGGTCCTCAGTCCAGTCGTCACGCCAATGTGGTAATGATGTTTTATTGGTCTGGCAGCGCGACGCTTCCATTATCGACGTGGGCCAGCCCTAAACGAGCTCCATAGGAGTTGATCATGGCCCGGGCTGTTCTTTTTCAAGGACACACGTGGTCAGCCTTTGGCTGCTTGCGCCGGGAAACCCCCTGTCGGTTTCCCCTACGCTGACATTGCCGTCCTTCGGCCATTCATCCTTCATCCGTTTCTGCAGGTCCACGCATGAGCAGGCGATCCAGGTCGCCAAGACCGTCACTACTGCCCGATCTTGGGGGAGGTACAAGCGGGCGAGTTTTTTAAATGGTTCTGGAGAAGGGTCTGATCGAGGAAGCTCGATAGCTTCTCGCCGATGCACTGACTACACGGAAACTTGAGCTCCATTTCGTTTGGCACCGAGTACCGGCCTGAAGCGGCCCACGCCATGACGTGGAAGAGGCCAAGCGACGCGATGCACCTTTGCATCGCAGATGTACGTACTGCCGGCTGGTGACAGGCAACCGGAGAGATCAAGGAAACAGGAAGTGGTTCATCGGGAACTTCCCTGAATGACGACGCGGACACATTCATCATCACGGCGCCGAGCGGGTGATGTTAACCAGAATGTGCGCAGCCCGGCGTCTATTCAAAGATGAGCAGGAAAAAAAAAAAAACAAAACGGTCGCAAGACCTTTAACGCCAGTCTGAATCCCCAACCGGGGGAGCTGGCTGAAGTTCGACAAACCGACAAGAACGATCTTCTGCACGTGCGCGTCGACTGACCCGCAGATAATGCCCGCGTGCTGATGGGGCGATCGTCTGTCGATAACGACGTTCGACAAACTCAGGCATCCCGAGTAATACCGCAAGTCGATCGAGGCGGTCAACAGACCGGAAGGGCAATCAGTTTCCGAAGACAGGCCTGCTTGAGCTCTACGAAACTGCGGCCCGGTGAGCCTCCGTCGGTGAGTGGTGGCCAGCAGCTTCTGCACAGCCGTTTCTTCGATTCCAAGCGCTAACGACCTGGGCGGGTCGGCCGTTACAAGATCAACAAAAAAGCTGCGGCTGAGATTCTGAATGCGGTGCGAACCTCACTCAGAAGATGTGCTCTCCACGAATGAATTACTGATAATCTGGAACTCGATGTTGGCGCGCTTCCTGATGACATGCGACCACCTCGGTATCGCCGTGTGGCGCTCGGTGGGCGAAACTGCTTTTCAGAACCAGGTTTCGGGTTGGCCTCACGATCTGGAGCCGAATCATCAAGGAAGCGGATGACGGGTCCGGCGAGACGGAATTCGCTCACCTGGCCCAAGCTGGTCAACCCAAGCCCTTGGTGGGGCGATCAAGGAGTTCTTCGGCCTCCAGCCAGCTCAGCCAGTTCATGGATCAGACCAACCCCCCTGGCGGAACTCACCCACAAGCGGCGGGTCAGGCCCTCGGCCCAGGCGGCCCTCACCCGTGAGCGGCCGGGTTTGCTGTTTCGCGACATTCACCGTCGCACAACGCAGGGATTGTCCGATTGAACGCCGGAAGGTACGAATGCCGGCTGATCGGTTCCCTTGGCACATGCCCGGTGAATGAATACGGCTTCATCGAAAACACGTTCTGGGCGGGTGCAGGACGGCATCGTCAACAAGCAGAACGATCCGATCTACCTCTCGCTGATGGAAGATGAGTTGCCCGCGTCCGCCTGGCCGATGTGGCCACCGACGCCACCGGCCAATCACCGCCGAGCTGGTTCCGGTGCGCTACCGGCAGGATTTTGAGACGGGTGCCACGGAAGCAGGTCGACTACGTCCAGCTCTCGCCGGTTCAGGTGATTTCGGTCGCACTTCCTTGATCCTTTTTCCTGGAAGCACGACGAGAGCCAACCGCGCCCTGTGGGCTAACATGCAGCGCCAGGCGGTGCCGCTGCTGCGCCCGGACGTCCCCTGGTGGGCAACGGGCCCTGGAAACCCAGGTCGCCCGTGACCGGGCATGGTGCCGATCAGAAGGTGAACGGCACGGTCACTTCGTGGATGCCACGGCCATCGTGATCAGGGAATGCGGAAGGCACCGACCACATCCACCACTGCAGAAGTATCAGCGGCTGCGCAACCAGGACACCTGCTTGAACAGAGGCCGATTGTCGCCAGGGTGATGAGGTGATCGCCGGCAGGTTGCTGGCCATGGTTTCGGCCTGCGAGGGCGGCGAAAATCGCTCTTGGTCAGAACGTACTGATCGCCTTACATGCCTGGGAGGGCTACAACTGAAGACTTCCATACCTGGTCAGTGGAGCGTCTCGTCCAGGGCCGACCTCTACACCTCGTGCATATCCGAGAAATACGAGATCGAAAGCCCGCCAGACAATTGGGCCCTGAAGAGATGCCCAGGGAAATCCCCAACGTGGCTGAGGAGAGCCTCGGCCACCTCGATGAAATGGGCATCATCCGGATCGGCCGCTTACGTTGAATCCGCGACATCTTGTTGGGCAAGGTGACCCGCAAGGGTGAACCACAACCACCTGAGGAGAAACTGCTGCGCGCCATCTTTGGCGAGAAAGCCCGTGATGTTCGTGACAACTTCCCTGAGGGTTCCGAAAACACTGAGCGTGGCCGGGTTTGTCGACGTGCGCATCTACACCGGAACAGGGCGATGAACTGCCACCTGGGCCAACATGGTGGGTGCGGGTCTATGGGCGCCAGCGGCGGAAGATCCCAGGTGGGCGACAAAATGGCCGGTTCGCCACGGCAACAAAGGCATCATCAAGCCGCAATCCTTCCGCGCGAGACATGCCTACTGCCGATGGCACACCGATCGACATCGTCCTCGACCCGTTTGGGGGTTCCTCACGGATGAATGTGGGCCAGGTCTCGAATGCTTGATGGTTGGGCCTCCTCCCATCTCGGTTGCCGCGTCAAGGTGGTGCCCCTTCGACGAGATGCACGGCAACGAAACCTTTCAGAACACTGTTCACAAGTATCTGGAGGAGCGGCTGCCCAGCCTGGCAAGGACTGGGTCTACAACCTGGGCCGGATAACCCCGGCAAGACTCAGCTGGTGGATGGCCGCACGGCGAACCTTTGACCAGCCGTCACCGTGGTATGCCCACAATCCTCAAACCTCGTTCAAGTGGTGGACGAAAAGGAATCCACGCCGTCCACGGTCCCTACTCGCTCGTCACCCAGCAGCGTTGGCGGCAAGGCGCACAGGGCGGAACAGCGGCTCGGGGAGATGGAGGTCTGGGCTTTTGGAGCCTACGGCGCTGCTTACACCCTGCAGACCTGCTCACCGTCAATCGACGACATGCAGGGCCGCAACGAGGCACTCAACGCCATCGACAAGGGCAAGCAATTCCCCGTCCAGGCACGCCGGAGTCGTTTCAAACGGTGCTGATGCGGGAGCTGCAGTTCCCTGGGTCTCGATTCGCTTGTCTACAAACCGATGAAGGGCACGCGAGGTGGAATCTCATGCAGGACGTCAATCCAGGCGCAGCACCCCCTAACGTCCACTAAATGAGTCACTGGCGTTGCCGATTCTGACGACGATTGGAACTCTCAGCCTGATCCCTCGTTTCACTCGACGCGCCGCGACAACCCGGCAGGACCACAGCAACTCCCGCATAGAGAACCACTTCGACTACGTCCAAGATCACGCTCGCCTTCTCCCGAGCGGATCCGGCAGTGGGCAATAACGCACGCTTACCAATGGCCAAGTGGTCGGGCGAAGTCACCAAGCCCGAAACGATCAATTACCGCACCCTTAAGCCGAGATGGACGGGCTGTTCTGCGAGAAGATCTTTCGGACCTTCCAAAGACTGGGAATGCCAATTGCCGGCAAGTAAAAAGCGGGTGCGGCACCGGGGGATTGTCTGCGAGCGTGCGGCGTGAGGCACCGGAAAGCCGGGTGCGCCGGCACCGCATGGGTTTCATCAAGCTTGGCGGCTGCGGTGTCCATGTCTGGTAATCTCAAGGGGATCCCAGCTATGGTGGCGAATCCTGCTGGACATGCCGCTGCGGGATGTGGAAGCAGATCGTTTACTTCAACTGCTATGGTGGTGGCTTTGATAAGGGGGCGATACAAGGATCTCACTACAAGCAGCTGCTCACACGAAGATGAATGGCTGAGATCGAGGATCAGATCTAACGCCGAGATTCTGAGCTTGAGAATGAGCCGGTGGTCCGGCATCGGCGCCGGGAAGCCCTCAAAAGCCTGCTTGGAGGATCTCAATCTTGCAGAAATCGCCGCGAGCTACGCGAAGAACATCGCGGCAGCAAAGGCCAAAAAACGCGGCCAAGTTGATCAAGCGCCTGCGCGTGATCGACAAATTATCGCCACCGATGCCCGCCCCGAGTGGATGGTGCCATTCGATGCGATCCGGTGATCCCAACCGGATCTGCGGCCAATGGCGTGGCAGCTTGATGGTCCGCTTCGCCACAGCGACCTCAACGACCTTTATCGGCGGGTGATCAACCGCAACAACGTTCCTGGCCCGGCTTGCAAGGAAATCCTCGCTGACATAATCGTCCGCAACGAAAAGCGATGTTGCAGGAGGCTGTTTGATGCCCTGAATCGGACAACGGCCGCCGGGACGCACCGTGGTTGGGGGCCAACAACCGGCCGCTCAAATCACTCAGGACATCATTGAGGCAAACAGGGCGCTTCCGTCAGAACCTGCTCGGCAAACGGGTGATTACTCCGGCGCTGGTGATCGTGGGTGGGCCCAAAAGCTCAAGAATGCACCAAGTGCGGACCTGCCCAAGGAGCTGGCGATCGAGCTGTTCAGCCTTCGTGATCCATCGCCTGATTCAGGCAGAAATCGTCAACAACATCAAGGCCGCCAAAAGCTGATCAGCGCCGCCCGATGAGAGGTGAATGCAGGTGGCTTCAGGAGGTGATCGAAGGTCACCCGATCCTGCTCAACCGGGCCTCACCACCTGCACCGTCCCTGCGGCATCCAGGCCTTCGAGCAAGCTTGTCGATGGTCGGGCATTTCCCAGCTGCACCTGGTTTGCCCGGCCCTTCAACGTTACCGACTTCGACGGTGACCAGATGGCCGTTCACGTGCCCCTGGCCATCGAGCTTCAAACGGAAGCCCGCATGTGAATGCTGGCAGCACAACTCCTTTCACCGGCCACCGGTGAGCCGATCATCCACCCCGTCCCAGGACATGGGCTGGGTATCTACTACCTCAACAGCCGTGGAATCGCAAGGAGTCAAGCCTGACTTCGGTGACCGCAGCGCACTTCTCGGCCGCTGCCCGACGTGCTCAATGCCTTCGATGAACGCCACCTCAAAGTATCCACGAATGGGTGTGGGTGCGCTTTCAGCGGTTTGAGCTTGCGAGACGAGAAAGCGAAAACCCGATCAAGGAAGGAACCCTCAGCGACGGCACTCGCATCGAGCAGTGGAAGTACGCCGTGATCGCCTTGATGAAGATGGTGCCTGATCAGTCGCTACATCTCCCACAGTTGGGGGCCGGGGTGGTGATGAACAACCACAATCATCAGTTCTGTCGGCGTCGTCTGAGCTTCAGCTCTCCGCCCTTCCCTTCAACGTTCCCAGTCCTTCTCACTTGCGCGCGCCATGAACACACTCACGCCTTCAAATCCACGTCAGATCCTGGGCCGCATCGCTCCGTTGAGCAAGGAGGCCCCCGCTTTTCGTAATCGGGAGATTCGACAGAAATCGCTGCGCAATCTGGTGGCCTGGGCTCACAAGCACCACGGCACGGCGGCCACAGCAGCGATGGCGATGTCTCAAGGATCTCCGGCTTCCACTACGCCACCCAAGGCCGGCTGTTCGATTGGTTGAGGACTCTGCGTTCCTCTGGCGACAAGGCGGCCTTGCTCCAGCAGGCCGAAGAGCAGTACAGCCACCGGGAGCGCTTACCGCTAGGTGAGATCACGAGTGGAAGCCCACACCAAGGTGATCGACACCTGGGACGGAACGAACGAGCGCCTGGGTGGGCGGCGGTGACGTCGCAATTTTCAACGAGAACGACCCGCTCAACTCGGTTCTGGATGATGGCCAACTCCGGGCGCCCAGGGGGGAAACAATGTCCCAGTGCGGCAGCTGGTGGGCATGCGGGGCTTGATGGGCCAACCCCAGGGGGAGATCATCGACCTGCCGATCCGTACCAATTTCCCCGTCGAGGGTCTGACGTCACTAATACGTGATCTTCCTCCTAACGGCCGCCGTAAGGCCCTGGTCGACACGCTCCTGCGGCACCGCTAACTCGGGCTACTGACCCGCCGTCTGGGTGGATGTGGCTTCAGGACGTGATGCGTGCGTGAAGCGACTGCGGCAACTACCGGGCATCCCGATCCATGCCGATGAAAAGGGCGCTTCTTCGCAAGTTGGTGGGGCGGTCTCGCCGCTGAACTGTTGTCATCGGCAGCGGGCAGAGCCGCAGCTGCTCGCTGATCGTGTGACGAGATTTGGCGACCCTGAATCTCCGCGACGAAATCGACGCCGCCCGGCGTCAAAACGTGGTGGTGCGGCTCACCGCTCCCCTGCGGAGGCCGCCGCTCCGTCTGGCCGCAAGTGCTACGGCTGGGCCTTGGCCACAACAGCTGGTGGAATGTCGGGTGAAGCGGTGGGGATCACGTCGCCGCCCAGTCGATCGGCGAGGCCCGGCACCCAGCTGATCGATGCGTACTTCCACCACCGGTGGTGTGTCCACGGCTGAAAGTGGCGTGGTGCGTTCCCACAAAACCCCCTTGAGGGGTCGTCGAGTTCGGCCCATAAGCCCCGCTGCGTCCGTTCCGCACCCCCATGGCGTGGGAGGCCCAGGTGGGTCGCGAAACCGACTTCACCTGGCAGGTCAAGTTCGCCGGAAAAACAGAAGGCCAGAAGTTGATATACCGGGCTCGATTCTGTTCGTTGCCGATGGTGACCGCCGTTTCCAGCCGATAATCGGGTGATGACCCAGGTTTCCACGGGGTCCTCGGGTCAAGAAAAGCGTTGAGAGGCCAGCAAAGGAATGTGCATCTAGCGACTGGCTGTCAGGTCCGACCGTTACGAGGGAGGTGAATCCCAGGCCCCCGGGAGGTCACGATCGCGCAGAACAACATCACCCGAAGGCCCCAGCGGCTCGGACGGCTTGTGGGTGTTGTCTGGCGATGTTCTAACAACCTTCCCGCCATATGCATTCCCTGTAGTCGAGGGGAACTCTGAGGTCACAATGGTGACGTGCTGGGCGGAAAGCCCGTCTGGGGTCAGTGAGCATGGCGGCGCGTTCGTTCTGCGTGAATCCGCCAGGTGATTCACGTGAGGTGCAGATCGTCACTGCGAGCCTCACCTCAAAGACTGCAATTGGTTTGGTGAATCCACACCACTCCCGGCCGGAGATCTGGCACCTGCGAAGGCAAGGACAACATCCGCTACTGCTTAAGACGATGGCAGGCAGCAAAGATCAGCAATGGCGAGGTGATCCGCCGAACTCGCCCGATAATCGCTTCCGCACGCCAAAGACCGGTGGCATCGTCTAAGTACGCCCCAGGCTCTCGATCAGAAGGGGCACGTTCGGCCAAGAATGGTTTTGAGGTGTCCGAAAGGCGGGCACCCTGCTTTGGTTCCCCAGGAAACCCACAGATCAACAACGGAATTTCTTTGCTGATGATCGAGGACGGCTCAGTGGATCTCGAGGCCGGCACTGAAATGGTTAAGGAACATCTTCTCCAGACCGCCGGCATTGTCACGGTGGACCCAGAAGAACGACAATTTTCTGCGGGAGATCATTGTGCGGTCCGGCAGCCTCCTCTGGTGGCCGACAGAAGGGCTCTCCCGCTAGCCAGCGATGAGGGCAAAATGCACAACCCGGTTGACGAGCTTGCTAAGGCCTTGACAGACCGAAGCGATGGTGTTTGTTGAGGGCTGTGATACGCCTGAAAGGCGGTGGCTTTCTGTTGCTGCGCCTGTGGAGGAATATGCCATTCGATGAGGCCATCTGCCCGATCTCGGCAGTGTTCAAAGCAAAAATGGCGGCCGTCGATGGGTTCAAGGCGATCCAACGCCTCACCGTACAAAGATGGTGAGTTATTAATGTGGTGGAGGCATTGAACTGCTGCGCACCCAGTGAAATCCTTCGGACAACCTTTGACACCACTCCCAGATTGACGGTGGATGTGGAAGCGGTGCCCGACAAGCGTGCCAAGACGATCGAGCGACTGCAAGCTGGGTCATACTTGGAAACCCTGCTGGTTGCGCCGCGGACACCCTCTCTGACGCAGCCATGGTTCAACCCACCCTGAGCTCAGGTGCAAGGAGGTGTTTCCGTCAAACGTGGCGATGTGGTGGCCACGACCAGATCTTGGCAAGGGAAGGCAATTGTTCAACTGCCCTGAATCTGATTCGATGGCGACACCCGTCCGCCGCATGATCGTTGAGCGGGCCATGACACCCGCACCGTTGATATCGCAAGGCCCAGCCGGTTGTTTCCCGTCGGCCAGCCTGGTTGATGTGGAGCTGCTGGCCGAAGTGGGTGATGGCCTTGCTGCGGCCAGGTGAAGCCTGGGATCCTGGCAAAGATCACGATCGCCTTGGGTCGCCTACATGTGTCACGGATCGGGTGCTCAGTCGCGATGGCGACTGGTGCAAGCGGGGTGATGCTTTGGCCCTGCTGGTGTTTGAGCGCCAGAAAACTGGTGACATCGTCCAGGGCCTGCCCCCGGATCGAGGAGCTGCTTGAAGCTCTGCCGTCCCAGGGAATCGGCGTGCTCTGCCGCAAGCCCGGCACGGTCCAGATCAGTTCGGGAAGACGATGATTCTGTCACAGTCACGGTGATCGAACACGACGATGTTTCACCACGATTACCGATGCTGCTCGGGCGCAACGTGATGGTCAACCGACGGCAGCCAAGGTGACGGCTGGGTGAGCATGCTCACCGACGGTCCGACAACCCCCACGAGTTGGGCTGGAGTGCCTATTTCGACGACCTGCGCAGCCGCAAGCCTCGAATGGAAGGCGGCCCAGGAGCTATCCTGAAACTGCAGTTCGCATGGGGTGCAGGAAGTGCAGAACGGTCTACAACTCCAGGGCGTCACCATCGATGACAAGACATCGAAGTGATCGTGCGCCAGATGACCAGCAAGGTTCGCATCGAGGAATGCCGGTGATACCACCTGTTTGCCGGTGAAGCTGATCGAGCTGCGTCGGTGGAGCAGGTGAACAGGCGATGGCTGATTCACCGGCCGGCGCCGCTGAGTTCAACACCCGTGCTGCTGGCATCCCAAGGCTTCGCTTGAACACCCGACAGCTTCATCTCTGCCGCCAGCTTCCAGGAGACACCCGGGTCTTGACCGAAAGCGGCGATCGAGGGCAAGAGCGACTGGCTGCGCGGCTCAGGAGAACGTGATCATCGTCGCCTGATCCCGGCCGGCACGTGGCTTCAGTGGCTTTAGTGGTCGGGGTTGCTGAGCTTA
>Ga0163217_1119708_pt1 | contig 13390 bp, 16 predicted proteins | sample SynspAceP_FD_185933 | JGI IMG/M metagenome (GOLD analysis project Ga0163217, IMG submission 185933) | Saline lake microbial communities from Ace Lake in Antarctica - Synechococcus sp. Ace-P (PacBio error correction) | ecosystem: Environmental > Aquatic > Non-marine Saline and Alkaline > Saline ...
AAGGGAGGGAGGGAAAAAAGAAAAAAAAAAACCTAATAAATTTGGCCCGGTTTGCCTTGCCGCCCAGCAAAGAGCCCCCCCACCCGCCTTTGGTGGCTGGAAGCAAAAGCCAGGTGGTTCCCGGTCGGCGCCGCGCCCGCCGTGCCTTCGGCCGTCCCGGTGCTGATCGAAAGCGCGTAGGCGAAAGGGTTCTTGCAGCGCTTGCAGGCTTTGTTGGGCGGTTTGGCGCTGCTTCGCCTGCCGCCTGACGAGGCACGCTGGACTGGGGCCTGAAGCGAGGGTGTTTGCGGCGGTTGAATTGTGCAGCCAGAAGCGATGCGGTGGCCGCTGGTTCACATCGGCCGGCGGCAGGTTGATGCGGCCGCGGGCAGTGGCGGGGCATGGCCGCGCCCCCAGTTCGTCCGCAGGGCGCGGGTTCGCGGATGTCCGCTTGCGCTGGAATCGCTTCTGCCAGCACAGCTCCACTTCCCTGGCGGCTCAGGCGGTGTTTCCATTCCAGCAAGCGGCGCTGCTTCTGCCAGCGCATCCAGGTGCTCACCTGCAGCAGATGGGGGCTGGCCGGCCTTCGACGCAGACGGTTTTTCCGATACAGTCCATCCGCCAGTTGCAGGGCGCGGGTCGCCGAGGGGGGTTCAGGCTTTTTCTGTGATCCCTTCCCCCGCTCCGGAACTGCCCGGTAAGGGCAGCGAGGCGTCCGTTCGGCTGCCTGCGTCCGGCGATCGGCCTCAATCCCAGGGCCTCGAGCAGGGGCCTGAGGTTTTCCAGCCCAGTTTCTTCGGCCTCGGCCGCCGGGTCGGAGTCGGGCGACGGATGCGCAGCCGGCGTGGGCCGCAGGCGCCGCGTGCCAGCATCAGGCTGCGGAATCAGGATGTTGCTGTCGAAGCTGCATCGGCCCCCAGCCGGAACAGGGAGCGCAGTAGGGCGCGGGCCCGGCTCGATTTCGCCCAGGCGTTGGCAGGCCCGCAGAGTTTTTCGGGGCGCCGGCTGATCGAGCCCCCGCCAGCAGGCCGCAGCAGATCCACCAGGCGGCGCCGGAGCGGAGCTGGCCCTCCCCACCGAGGTGAGAATGGTGCACTGGCGTAGCACTCAGCCCACACCAGTTGCGGGCCCTGGATGGTGCCCGGTTCGGCAAGACCCGTCCCAGTTCCATTGCGCAGCAGAATTCGCGATCATGCAGTTTCTCGGCACGGTTCCTTTGGGGGGCTTGGCTCACGCAGGGCGGGCCGGCGGCAGCGGCGTCGCCCCGGCAGCGCATGGGCGGGGGCGGGTGGCCTTTGATCGCCCGGGTTTCCCACCTTGGCGCTTGGCGGCTTCACCTGCAGAAACGTTCCGGTGAAGCCGACAGCACGGCGTCCTCGCCCGTTGATACAGCAGCCGGCGATAAGGTGCGGCAGTGCTTGGCGCAGCTTGATAGAGCGCCAGCGGAATCGGGGCGTTGCTCCAGAACACCTCGCAAGCAAGGCGAGAGATTGGCCTGGAAGAGGATGCGGCGCGATCCTTTCGCCGCAGCTGCTCACCTGGGCGGCAAAGACGGCCTCGCCGGTGTGCAGTGCAGCGGCGGGATGATCGGCTGACAGGCGGGTCCGGCGGGGCAAACTTGCTTCGGGTGAGCCGGCACCAGCTTCCTCCCAGATTCCCCAGCCGAGGGGCTCTCGCCTCCAGCCAGAGCCCGCCGCCGTCAGATCGGAACCTGCAGCAGACGGGTCGTAGCGCGCCACAAGGTTGGCATGGCGGGGGCGCCAGATCGGCGGCTCCACCAGGCGCCGGCCTCGTAGGCCAGCCAGCCCAACCAGGTCCCGCCTGCGCAGCAGCTGGGGCAGGCCTGAAGGTCTGGAACCGTCGCTGCTGGCAGCCGCGACAGACCACAGCTCCGGGATCGGCGTCCCGCACGGCGGTGGCGGCCGAGCGATGGCCATCGCATCGAGCAGCGAGCCATCGCCCGAAGCGGGCGGTCAGGGCTTGGCAACGGCCCAGGGTTCCGCCAGGAACTCTCGCCGCTGGACTGCCGCCATGCTGGATTTCAGCTGCTGCCACCTGGCCCCGCCGCCAGGGGCTGCCAGATTCAGTCGGCGGCCGGCCTCGCTGAGGCTGTGGTCGCGGACTGCGGCAACTGTACAGCGGCCGCAGGGTTAGCACCGCCGCGTAGCAGCTCAACAGGGTGGCCTCAATCGTACCCGCAGCGGACGCCTCGCGAACGATCCGTGCTTTGTACCCACTCCACCAGGGGTCCAGAGGCCTGGTGCCCTGGCCTCGCGGCGCTCTTGCTGGCCAGAATCGGCCAGATGCTGAAAGGCGGCCAGGTAGTGGGCCGGCAGTCGGGTAACCGGAGTAATCGATGGGCATTGACCGCCGGAGCACCAGCGCTGGGCGCTCGGGCTTCAGCCAGGCTTCGGGGCCCAGGGCGATGAACACCGTGGGTTGCGGCACGGGCCGATAGGTGGGTGAATCCGTGCCTTCCACCACGCGCTTCTTTGGCAAGGCGATGGCGGGATTCGGTGAGGGCGGAGCCGCCCAGGCCGCCAGATTCCGCCACGGTGAGGTGCCTCCTGCAGGCCAGCGGTCTGGCAGGCTGTCGCGGCAACCAGTTCCTGCGATGGCGCCTGGCCGTAGTCGAAGACAGACCGATCACCCGAATCGCCCTGCCCTTCGATCGCCCAAGGGCCGGCGGTGCTGAACCAGGCCGCCGGAGAGCAGGGCAACAGTGGTGCGGGTTGTCACGTCTGCGCTCTCACGGTGGTGGTGCTGGCGGAGCAATTGGTCTTGGCGGTGCCGGGGCGGATTGCTGCGCTCTGGGGGTTTGCTCTCTGCTTCGGCCCGCTGGCCGGATCGGTTGGTTCGGGGGCCGTTGGCGTCCGGGTACCGGGGGAGGCCAGGGCGTCAGGCTCCGTCAGAGCCGGTTTCGGGCCTTGGTTCGGGCGGCGGCTCCGGAGGCGGTGCCTTCAACCTCACGTGAGCGGAGATCGAGCTGCGGACGCCGGTCATTGCTGACCGCACCTCCCTGGGAGTCTTCGACTCGTTCAACGGTGATCCTCGCAGGGGACGCTTTCGTTCGGCTGGGTGCCATTGCTGTCGTAGAGTCATCTGCGTCAGCGGGACCCGTTCACCCGAGGGAGAGTCGGTAGCCTTGGCACCCGGATCGGGAAGACCCGCGCGCCGCGGCTGAAATGCGGGCCGAAACGATTCGCGCTGTTCGGGAGCGACCTCGATGTTTCGATTCTCAGGTTTTTCCAGGGGTTTTGGTTGAGCAGCCGGCATACAGAGCTGTTTCGCTGGGGCTCGGGGTGGATGTCCTTGCCGCGCGCGGCCTGGCAAGCAGGTTTCTTGGGCATTGCCGGACCCAGCTGCGCAGCACCGGCGGGGCTAAGCCCTGGCCGGCCCAACGTGCTGCTGGCTTCCAGTCGCGGCACTGAAGCCTCCCAGCCGGCTGCGGTAGTCGACAGGGCAACGTTACGCCGCCAGCCAGTCTTCAGCCAGCTGCATCCACACCCGGCGCAGGGGCGCATCTCAGACCATCGCATGGCAGGCCACCCCGCTCGGAACTGGCAGCAGGCTGGAATCCACCAGCTTTGAGGAACCAAACCCGATTCACCTGCGCGCCCTCAGGCGATTGAGCAGCTGCTGGCGTTGGTCCACTCTGGCGGTGGCAGGCTGGGGGAGCTGCTGCGCGGTACACCTCCGCCTGGTGTCGCTGGGGGCACTGGAGCCGGCCAGAAGCCACCAGCCCTAGACGTTCCCCCCACGGCGGAGAGCGCCAAGGTACCACGGGGCGAGCGGTCCTTCGACAGCTCCTCCTGTTTCTGCTGGCGCGATTCGCGCCAGCACCGGCGGCACCGGCTGGGCGACCGGAGTTGGCTCGGCCCGCTGCTGGCTGGTTTGGGGCAGTTGGATCTTGTTGCGCGGCTGGCCGCTGCCGGCGGTGGCACCCAGAAACCCACGGATTGCGGTCGGCTCCTGGGCAACCGGCCCCTGGTGCTCTCGGGCATCGGCAAGCTGTTGAACGCCTCCAGGGCATTGCCCGGCCGAGCTGAAGCCGGGCGGGATCGGCCGCTTGATTCAGGCGGTTTGCGATGGCGCCTGAAACGGGGGATCGAAGCGGCATTCCACTCGGCAACGCAGGAGAGGGCTGGCTGGATTCCAGCAACCTGCGGGCTCCTCGCCACTGAGCAAGACCAGGGGCCACCACCCCAGGCTGTACGAGATCCATCCAGGCGCTGCCGGTGCGGCCCGCGGCCCAGCTCTCGGCCGGGGCATAGCCAGGGTCGCGCCCGTGGCAGCAGACTGTCGTTTGCGAGGGCCAGTCGTCAGACCGAAGTCCAGCAGGACGGGCACGCCATCGCGGTCCGGCGCAGCAAGGGTTGGCGGGGGCAGGATCGCCATGGGACCAGCTCCTGGCCATGCAGCACCGCCAGCACCGGAACAACTGGCGCAGCAACAGCATCACCTCCTTGCCGAAGACCAGCTGGCGGTTCAACGCTCGCCTCGATCAAGGCTCCCGGTAGGTGCGACCCCCTGCATCCGCGCAACCAGCCAGAGATCGAGCCGTCGCGGCTGCATCACCTTCATCCGAAGCCGGGGGACTGGGGGTGAGCACCCCGCAGCTGGGCCCCAGAGCTCCTGCAGCCGGCTGGTCTGATCGGGCCAGTTTGCCGCAAGCAGCAATCGGCGCCTCAGCCGCCAGCTGGTCGCTGGCGCGCCAGAGCTTGCCTGGGTTCCTCGCCCAGTTCCGCTCCAGTCGGTAACGCTCGCGATCAACCACTCAGGTGCCGCGCTGGCATGCTTTCCATCAGTTGCGCGTCATCAAGGCGCTCGCCGGGGTGGCTGGCCCCTTGGGGCCAGCCAATCGTGGTTGTAGAGCGGGAGCGGTGCGGTCGCCGCTGTGCCAGAGCAACCGTACGATCGTGTGGGCCAGGCCGAGACGGCGGGCGGGTCTCGACGCGGCGGCCACATTGATGCCAGGATCTCCGAGGGACAGCTCCTTCGCGCCAGAGCAGTCGTAGATCGTGGCGGAGGGCGCTCTGATCGTCCGTCCGAACGCGTCCATCCACCGGGCCTCCCTTCCAGGTTGGCGGTTGATGCGGCTGTTCCGATCCCCTCGTGCTCGAGCTTTCCCTCGCCTTTCAGTTCGCCAGCCGTTGCCCAGCTGTGGAGGCGCTGCCATGGGGATGCGGCGAGGCACGCAGCCGCCACGGCGGGCGAACGCTCCTTGAGATAAACGCCACCCCGGCATAGGTGCCGCCCGTGCCGGTTGCTCGACACCCAGGCTCACATGGCCCGCCGGTCTGCTCCCAGATTCCGACCGGTGGTGCGGTAGTGGGCGCGGCCGGTTTGGCGAGATTGTCGGACTGGTTGGCGCAGATGGCTCCGGGGGTTTCGGCCGCGAGCCGGCCCGAAGCTTCACAGTAATTGTTGGGGTCGCTGGTAGGGACGCCGCCGGTGCGCACATCGGCCCGAGCGAGCGAGGCAGGTACGATCTCTCGGCTGACTGGGTGTCCGGAATGACGATCAGTGCGGAGCCGCGGGCATTTGGCAGAGGTGGGTGAGGCGATGCGTGTTAACCGGCGGTGCCTTCGACGACCGTGCCCCCTGGCTGCAGCTGGCCGCCTTTCCTCCGCCTCCAGCAGGATTCCCCCAGGGCGCCCGATCCTTGACGGAGCCGCGGGGTTCATGAATTCGGCTTTGCGAGGATCTCGCAACGGTGAGCGCACTCGAGCTGGTCGCAGGCGAATCAGCGCGTGTTGCCACGCCCCACGAATCCTGGCAGATCGTGCCTGGACGTTCGTGCCTGGTTCACCGTTGCTGGCTGCCTGCCCCATCAACGCAGGCCTGCAGAAGTGAACGAACTTTGCGATCGTACGGTCGGCGGCTGACCCGCCTGCGCCCCTTACGATCAGAATCAGCAACGTTAGGCATGCCACCGCCGCCCGAAACCCCGAAAAAAAGGGCCCCTTTCCTTTGGGGGGGGGGGTTTTGGAACGCCTGCGGGTCCACAAGGGGCGGAAGCGAAGAGATGGTGGCGGGCTGGAGCCGAAGAACCTCGGCCTGCCGGGGGAATTGGCTGACGCCAGCCCGCCGAAGTGCACCTCGGCCACACCACTGGTTTTTTTCGAAACCTTTCCTGCTTGCGGCCCCATTCTGCCCGGACTACACCGCGCCGGACAGCCGCGGGGCTACCTGTTCAATTCCTATTACGGACGCATCGGCGCCCGCATCCCCGTCCGACGGGGTCTGCTCACCGCCGGTGATCGCTGAGGTGATCGCCTGGCCCGCGGTGGATGCCGGCCTGACGGCCTGCTGAGGCGGCTCGGCAAGGAATGGCCCCGAGGCCGAACCCTGCTTGGAGCTGTTGGAACTGGGGCTGCAGCATGACAGCAGCACAGGAGCTCTTTGCTCATGGGGACCTGCTCGACGGGTTTCAGCCGCAATCCGCTTCGAACCGGCGGCCTGGGCGGGGGGCGCTGGTCCCGAAGCCGGCTATGGCCCAGCCGGTGGCCGGGCCCTTGGCTGGCTGGCTGGGCCCCCGCCGGATTGGTGGAGATCGGCCATCCAGCCATGGCGGCGGCTTCACTCGGATCACGAGGCTCCGTCACGCCGTCGCCCCTGGAGCCCTACGCCATCGCCACGGTTTGGTGCGCACGGGCGATTAACGCCACCTTCATCGCGATGGCGGCTACCAGCGCCCGGACTGAGGGCTGAGCGAAGGCTGGCGGCCGCGCTGGCTGAGGGTGGCAGGCCGCCCGCTTATTGGCGTGGCAGCGGGCTGCCTCGGTTGGGAAGTGGAATTCAGGCCTGGCCGGCCGCCGCCCTGCATCCGAGGCTCCGCGTTCGCCATCTCAGCTGGTTCGAGCCGACGCCTATGCCCGGCTGGGCCCGGGTGCCTCGGCTGCCAGCGAGGCGATTGGAGGCCGTTGGCCTGTGCCGAAAGAGCTTCCAGGAGGTGGCAGATGGCTGTGGCGAGCGATATCGCAGAAGCTGGATGGGCTGCCCTCTGCAGTGGCGGGCCAGTCCTCGCCCTAACCCGGGCTTCAGCCAGCGTTGCGTGCGTGCGAATACACGGCAAGTTCATGAGCTCAGATGGTGCTGCCGCGGCGGCAGTTTTCCTGAGCGGCGCAGCATGCGCGCCGCCACCTACGCAACTTTTTCCGCCGGGCAACGCTGGATGGCCAGACGCCTTCGGCCTGGCTAGGGACGCCTCATGAGCCACCCAGTTCCTGGAGCGGCAGTCTTCTTCTGGAAGGGACAGGCCGTGCCCCTGATCGATCTCCACGGTTTCCCGCCGATCTGGGCGGCTGGCAGTGGAAAAGGCTCAGCCGCGTCCCCTAAAACACTGCCGCTTGTTCTCTAACGAACGCGGGGCTCCGGCTGTTTCGATGCGATCTGCCGGCAACCCGAGTACCCGCTCACCGCCACCGAAACGCCTGCTGGAGCAGAAGCGGTGGCGATGGCGCGGCGATCGGCCCCGGCTTCCCTATTGACTGTCGTGCCGGCAGTGCCGCAAGGTGGTCGCCCCTGCTGGAGGCCCTTTGCCCCTGCGGCCTATGTGGCGCTGACATCACTCCAGCCCCTGACGGGCTAGCCTGCGCACTCTCCAGCGCGCCATCGCGCACCGCCGTCTTCGGCTCTGCTGTGATTAACGCCAGTTGCAGGACTGCCGGCCCATCCCCTGCTCGAAGGCAGCCGCCGGATCGGGTTTCTCCACCCCGGCAGCTCCCTGGGCAAACTTTCGAGCCCCAAGGCCAGGCGTTGCTGGCCAGTTTAGCCGCTGCTCGGCCCGATGGCTGTTTGCTGATCCGGTATCGATCAGCCCGGGCGGTGCCAGCCCCTGGAAGGCGGCCTACAACACGGAGCCGGCTTTCCGCCCGCCTTTGCAGCAACCTGCCGGTGCGGCTCAACGTGACCTCAGCGCAGCTTTGACCCCGGGGCTTCAGCTATCGGGCCGCTGGCAGCCTGATCATGCCGCAATCGAGAGGCCTTAGTCGCAGGGCAACAGGTGGTGGGCTCGCCTCCCAGGACTGGACTTCGCCCCCGCTGAAGACCTGATCATGAGTACAGCCTAAAGTACCCGCCGGAGGCTCGCGGCCTGGCCGGCTCTGCAGGCCTGGCGGCCGCGCCAGCGCTGGAGTGATTCCGGCGGTACGTTCTCTCTGCATCTTCTGGCCTCAGCATAGCCGCGACGACAACGCCATGGGGAGGGCGATGCCCAGGTGCGGAGGGGCTGATCGCCAGCTCGAAACGCTCTACCGCCAGGCCTTCGAACAGCATGCGGCGCCCAGGATCTGGGCGAAGGGGCCATCGCCCGGCTCACCCAGCTATTGCTGGCGTTCGCGCGAAGCGGCGATCACGCCGCTGCAGGAAGAGATCGAGGATCCGCTGATCACTGCGGGCCCGGAATGAACCACTTCTGATGGGCGTCGCGATGACCTCTCCCGATGAGCAGCAAGCTGGTTCGATCAGCTGAGCCCACGCTTGGATCGTCAGCTAGAGGCTTTTTTGGGCTCTCACCGGAGCAGCAGTGCTGCTTGACTGGAGGAGGCGCCAGGAGCGGGCAGCGGCCGCCTGAACCGCCCAGCGCCTGCAGATTCAGGGCAAGCTGAGAGCGCCCGAGCGGCGCTGCTGAGCTGGCGGCCCGAGATACCCAGTGGCAACCGGGTCGACGGGGGCCCGAAAGGCGGTTGCGAGGCGGCTGGCCGATCCGGCGGAGGCCCCTGCGCCGCTGATGGGGCAGGGCGCACCGCGGCAGGTCCTCAACGACTGGGCTCACGTTCAGCCAGGTGGAGACGAGCTGGCGGAGCTTGAGGAACCTCATGGCGCCCGCCCCCCCGTCGGTGGACCAGGCCCAAGGCCGCTGCTCTGATCGCTCCGAGCCACCTGACCTGGAGGCAGACGCTGGGCCAGCTTCGAGAAGGAAGAAGGCCCATGGAGGATCTGGCGCGCCCAGCGCCGCTCCCCGAGGGCCTGAGCAAGCAACGGCGATGGATTTCCTGCTATACAAGTTGCTGGCGCTGCTCGGCCTATCCTCGGTCCTCAGCCTGGTGCCTGCTGCTGGCCGCACCACGTGGGGCCGCAGCCGCCGCTGGTCTGGCTGGCTGGGCAGCAGTGGTCCTCGCCTGCTCTGATCAGTTGCATGCGCGACGCCCGGCAGCTGGTCTGGGGCTTGGAGGAAGCCAGCGCCGCTCACCCCGGTGGTGGTGGCCCCGCGCCGATGCCGTGTGTCCTGGGCGCGGCCCTGCAGGCCCCAGCTGCCGCCCCGCGCTGCCGGGAGGTAACAGGCGCCGGTGCCGGCTGCTCAAACCGGGGTGCGGCTGATGCGGGCCGAGAGACGCCGCTGCGTTGCTCAGCGGCGGCAAGGTCACTTTCGCCGTGACGACCCCGCCCGGCTGAAAAGCCGTCACGGCCGCACCTGGCCCTGGAGCTGGTGTCACAGCCCCATCGCCATCAGCGACACGGCGCGGCACGACCGCCGAGGAGGCCGCCGCGGTGGACCAGATCGCCAGGGAGGGGGCTGGAGCTCGGTGCTGCTGGTCCCCAGCGCGCTGCACATTCCCCGCGCCCTTGCCAGTTTTCAGCGCCGCCACCGGCCCTCAGCGGTGATCCCGGGGCCTGCGTTCCATCCTGCGAGCCGTACAGCTCGGCACCGTTCACGCCTGGATCGCTGCTACTGTCCTGCTTTCCCGATGCCAAGCGCTTCAGCTCACGACATTGGTGGTCAAAGAGCGGATCGGCTGCTGGCTTCGCTGGCGCGGATGGGGTTGCAGCTGAACCCAACGGAGCGAACGGCTCGGGCCAATTACTTCTTGGGGGCCGGTGGTTACCAGGCTTCACCCCTTTTCGGCGGCGGGTGGGATCGGGATCGGCGATCAGCATGTGCCCTGCAACAAAGATCTCCGGGGCGGCTATGTCCGCGCCAGCGGATGCGGTTTAGGCAGCATCTTGGTGCCTCGGCTGGTGTCTGATCCACCGGCTCCATCACCCCAAACCCGACGGGACCGGCCTGGGGATTCGCTTGACCACCGCATCGGGCCGTGGTTTGAAGCGAAACCCGAGTCGCTCACCACTCATGGGCGGGATGGATGCCAACGTCTCATTATCCACTGTGGCCGTCTGCGCCTCCAACGGAAGCCGCAACCGCCATCCGGCTCCAGCAACCGCCCGGGTCTGCTGGCCTTCATCAGCGGAAGGCGATCACATCACGGCTGGGGCTGTCGGTGAGAACATGGCAGCCGGTCGAGTGCCGATACCCAGCCGCCGGTGGGAGGCAGCCACTCAATGGGTGCGAGGAAAGTCCTTCGTCACGCCTGGGCATCGAGGTCGCCGGCGACCCGGCGCTTCCTGCTGGGCTCCAGCCTGCCGGCGCTGGTCGAGGGGATCGATCACGCTCGTGAGGCGTTTGGCCGTTTCGCGCCCGACGATGAACAGCTCGAAGCGTTCACCAAGCCGCTTGCTGCGATGGACCGGGCCAGATGGCGAATCTCCACCGGGGTAATCCAGCACAAAAGGTGGCTGGATCAGGTTCGCTTCCACGTCTGCTCCGAATGCTCGTTGAGCAGACGACGACGCTGTTCGCGCCGCCGGCACCTCCAGCCCAAGGCGGCCATCGCGGCGCTGCTTGTCCTGCCGCGCTCGAAAGTTGTTGAAATCGACGGCCGGTGGCCTGCTCCACCAGCTCATGCATGGTGGCCCGGCGCCAGGGGGCGGTCAGGTCGAATCTGGCGTGCCCCTGATACGCGATTCTGCGTGCTGCCGCAGACCTGCGAGCGGCCTCGCGATCAGCGCCTTCGGTAGCGCCATCATGTCCGGTGTAGTCGGCGTAGGCTGGTACACCTCCACCGAGGTGAACTCGGGGTTGTGGCGGGTGCTGATGCCCTCGTTGCGGAACGAGCGGCCGAGTTCGTAGACCCCGCTCGAAGCGCCAACGCACTAGTCGCTTTTTGAGGTGGGGCTCGGTGTCGCGATCCGCGGAACAGCGGCAGATCGAGGGTGTGTGGTGGGTGGTGAACGGCCGGGCGGTCGGCGTCGCCGGCCTCGGCATTGAGCACGGGGGTTTCGATCTCAGAAATTCGCGCTCATCGAGCCAGCGCGGATGCAGCTGACGAGCTTGGGCGGCGGCGGAAGGGTCTCCGGGTTGGGGAGAGACGAATCAGATCGAGATGGCGCTGCCGGTAGCGCTTCTCCACATCGGCCAGGCCATGCCATTTGGTCGGGTAGCGTTTTGCAGCGCTTGGAGAGCATCTCCCAGCGTCACACCTTTCCCCGACAGTTCGCCTTGTCGTGGCGGCGCAGACTGCCATTCCCCCGGATCAGGTCACGCATCCACCAGGGAGGTGAGCTGGGCGAAGCTTTCGGGCTGGTCCGGCAGCAGCGGCGGCGGGTGGCCTCTCATGAACAGCTGGATGGGGCCGCTTTCATCACCAGGTGAAAGAAGGCGGCTTGCGCCATCACCTCGCCGGTTCAATCACCCCGCCGGCCCTGCCAGCGGGCGAAGTCGCGGTCCTGGCCAATTTGGCCAGATCGGCATGGGGCCTGCCTGCAGCTCGCGTTGCGGTGCGTTTGGATCGAAGCGCAGGGCATAGGGGCCTGCCCGATGGCCGCCAAGGCCTCAAGCTTCTCCATGGGGCGGGCCTTCTCCAGGCGGTTCAAAAACGCGGCTTCAAGGCAAGGGAAGAAGGAGCGGTTGCAGCCTCCATCCTGCAGAAAGGGCCTGCACGGGTTTGCGCCCCAGGCGTTTTTCACCGGATCTAGGTTTGGTGGCGTGCCGTTCACTACCGTTCGCTGGGAGGAAATGCCGGTTGCCGCGCACGGTGAGGATCAGCTCGGGGTTGCGGGGATCCGGTTCGAGCTTGCCGCGCAGCGCGGCACTAGCCATCAACAACGCGCAGGTCGGCGGCGCGACGTGTGGGGTAGCCCCAGAGCTGCTCGAGGATCTCAGCGCGGGGCACCACATCGGCCGGGCTCGCGGAAAGATCTCCAGAGGCTGATCGGTGTAGGTGAGCCCGTGCGCTCGCCGGCCCGGGGCTCACCTGGCGGCGGTTGGTGTCCACCATCAGATCGCCCACCCGCAGGATGCCCTGAAGCAAGCGGAACGTCGCGGGCTCGACGTGCGAGCGCGCCGACCGGCGCAGGATCGTTTGAATCCGCTTCGAGCTCTTTGGGGCTGAACGGTTTTTGGGGAGGTATGTCGTCGGCTCTTCGGAGATCGAGGCCAGCATCCCGCTCGGTGATCGCAATCGAGCGACCGGAAGAAAAGATGATCGGATCAGGATTCAGCCGCAGACCCGTGCACGATCCGCGAAGCCATCAAGCTTTCGGCGCATTCACTATCGAGAAACCACCAGATTCCGTGCTGCTTTCCGGTGGAAGAGGGTCAGGCCTCTTCGCCATCTTGACGGCGCAGAGCCCTCCTTTAACCGATAGCCAGCGATTCAGGCGCATCTGCAGCACCCGCCGCACCGTGGCTTCGTCATCCCCACCACCGGTGGCAAGCGGTGCACGACTGGTTCTCTGGAGGCTTCACCCTGGAGACGGTCTGGGTTGTGCTTCCAGGGACATGGCACAGAGGCTTAAACGCACCCTACAAATCGCAAGTCGTCGCTGAAGGCTGGCCCACTGGGAGTGGGCCCCATCAAGGCAGGGCCACCGCATAGCTGTTCCACTCACGCGTCGCGGAGCAGCGCTTCATCGCGCTCGACTGCCCAACATCGCCCGTTGCAGCTGCCTGTCAGGGATGGCTTGCAGCCGTTTCACCCCGGCTGGCGGCACCAGCACCTCGCATCTCGAGCGTCTCGAGGATTGCCACCGGCCCGACGCACCAGCTCTTCTGCGCGTCGCCCAGGGCTGGCTTGCGCAGGCCTGCTCGATCTTGGCGAGGGCGCCGCTGGCGAAGGCAACACCCGGGCTTCCTCGGCGAAGCGGCCTGGTTGGTGGCATTGGTGAGGAAGCGGCAAAACTCAGCGCTTCCTCTTGACAGGCGCTCTGGCGTGGCACCGCAGGTTTCATCATCGCACATTGCTCTGTCCTTTGGTCGAGTCAGCCGGGGGGTGCGGTTCGGTCTCCGCGCGATCTGGGGGGCGTTGGTCTGGATGCTGCGCAGGAACTCGGCGCCGCTGGCCAGGGTGGCCAGCGTCTCCGCTCTGGTACAGCTCAACGGCGCGGCGGTAGCCCTGGCTGACCACCTCCCTGGGGAGCAGGCCGCGGCGGTAGAGATCCGGTCCAGAAGGCAAGGCACGGGCGGCGGCAGGGCTGTTGAAGGCGCACGGCCGCCGCTTGGTCCTGGAGGGTCACCCCATCTGTACAACCGACTCCAGCACTCGCGGAGTCGTCGGGAACTGCGGTGACGAACGAGGGGCGTAGCGCCCGGTGGCGCGGCGTTTTGACACCGCTTCAGCGAAGGCGGGAA
>Ga0163217_1032738_pt1 | contig 13389 bp, 8 predicted proteins | sample SynspAceP_FD_185933 | JGI IMG/M metagenome (GOLD analysis project Ga0163217, IMG submission 185933) | Saline lake microbial communities from Ace Lake in Antarctica - Synechococcus sp. Ace-P (PacBio error correction) | ecosystem: Environmental > Aquatic > Non-marine Saline and Alkaline > Saline ...
AGAAAGAGAGAGATACAATGTCAACCTCAAAGTTAGGATGGCGGAGTTTCCGTAGCCCAATAATGGGCCCCATCGGTTGTGGCAAATTCTACCCTTTTTTTGAAACATTAATTAGGGTTGGTATGCTGGAACAATGCGCGCCCACTTTCTTTTGGTAATTACCAATTTTTGCCGGCCCCCCCATTGGAGGTTTGGACACTTAAAGGAAAAAATCTAAGCGTACACAATTGCCGGAAAGGGTAAATCTTCGGCCTTTGGTCCCTTCCAAAGTTTTTAAATTTGGAATAGATGAAAAACTTTAACCGTATTTGAAAATGTTGAAATGGCCCCATTTGGATCTATCCTCAAAAAATGGAAATAAAAAGTGAGCCGGTAAGCAAAAAGGTAATGGGCCGTTTTGGAGCGAATTGAAATAGCGCACCGTGAACCCGCAATTTTTCCACAAACAACTTTTCGGGGAGGTCAACAACAACGTGTGGCTATTTCAAACGGGCTGTTGTTTACAAACCCAAAGTTGAATTTTGGCGGAATGAGCCTTACGGGAAATCTGGGATTCCAAAAAAACGGGGATCGAAGTGATGAAACCTGTTGGACAGAACTAAATCAGGAAGGCCACTACTATAGGTGATGGATTACCCACTCGGAATAGGGAATTCGCATTTAATGCACATCGTATCGTGAACCTATTTGACGGAACAGATTGCTTACGGAAAGCCCATAATAGGGCTTATGGGAGCCATGAAGTAGAATAAAACAAGTAACGGCACAACGAAAGACCTGCAAGGTGTAGCCGCCTTTTGGCGGAACCTCCTTGTAGGTCTGGGCTAGGATTTTGGAAAGTGAAACCCAAATAAGGTTCGCAAACCCTACATGGCAATGAAACCTACAAGGTTTGGCAAACCTTGCAGGTTAATAAAGGGAAGAAGTGTTTTGTAGTCCGCCTTTTTGGCGGACCTCCTTGTAGGCCTTGGGCTAGGATTTAGAAGTGAAACTCAATAGGTTTCGGAAACTACATGCAAGAAAACCTACCAAGGTTTTGGAAACCTTTCAGGTTAATAAGGGAAGAGTGTTTTGTAGTCCGCTTTTTGGCGGACCTCCTTGTAGGCTGGGCCTAGGATTTAAAGGTGAACAATAGGTTTCGGAAACCTAACAATGGCAATGAAAACCCTACAAGGTTTTGGAAACCTTTCAAGGTTAAGGAGGAAGAGGTTTGTAGTCCCCTTTTTTGGCGGACCTCCTTGTAGGTCCTTGGGCTAGACTTGGAAGTGAAACCAAATAGGTTTCGGGAAACCTTACATGGGCAATGAGAAACTACAAGGTTTTGGAAACCTTGCAGCGTATATAGGAAAAAGAAGTGTTTATTCATCCAATCAATGCTGCAAATGTTTCGGCAATCAAAATCGAGCACATGTTAAAAACCACATTAAAATTGGCTTGGAGAAGCCCTTAAAAGGCAGCCTTTTTTTTACCTTTCTGAATAACCTTCGTCTACCATATGGAAAGGCTGGGGATTGCTTATCCCTTATACAATCCTATGATGAGAATGAATTTTGATAGCGATGTTCAAAGATGCCGACGCGTAATTCATAGAATAAATTCAGATGTAAATTCGGGGGTACGGGAGCAGATCCGCACAGTTTTCAGCACCTATGGCTGCCGCATGAAAGCGATTTTTTCACAAGTTGGAACTACCTATAGATTTAGGAATTTGGGGCAGTAAAATGCTGCTAGAAAGAGTGATACGGAAGGCAAATATAAAAGGAACAAGGTTTCAAACCTTTTGTGGATGCTTCTTTTCTTTGAGAGTTTTCGGTCTGGATCTGTTTGTAGGGGATAGAAAAACCGCACTAAAAAGAACCCAACACCTTAGTACTGACCCAGATCTGCCTGCCCGCCATAAACATTTTTGATATAAAAAGCTTTAGGCCAACGTCTTATTTTATTGAACAATACCGATACCTATACGGTAACAAGGGGTTATAGAGGATATGCCAGACGTTCATTTTCTTAGAAATACAACGTTTTATGGCTATGGGCGGGAAATGAAGATGCCCAAACCAAGGAATGGACAAGTCATAATTTCTTCACCTTATTAAGCTGAATACCCTGGTGCCGATAATTGCCGATTTTCAAGGAGCCTTTACAGTCTATGTTAAGGTACAATACATAAGTGCCCTACGTACAGACTATTTTTTGCCAGGAGCAACGAAGAACAGTTTGGCGCGATTCCTGGTAATTATCTTTATTATAGCACTATAGCGTTAAAGGATATACACCTGTAAATTCTAACAAAGACCATGAAACTAAAGCCCAAATAAGTAGTATTCAAAATGTCTATATTCTTTTCGTTCCATGGCTTGTTCTTGATCTTATTGGGCTAGCGTTATTTTATGAACCTATCACGGCAACAGTCCTTAAAAGAGCAAAAGAAGTGGGTATTCGCAAACACATTGGGGTCGGACAATCTTGCCTTGATACGCCAATTTTTGGACGGAAATCAGTTTAAATTTCCTTCATCCTCGCTTTTGTTTGCCTTGGCAATAGCAATAGTAGCCACGCCCTTAATTTTAATGAACTTTTCTGGCAAGTCTATTTCCATAACCATTTACCGATGCCTTGTTTTCTGGGTACCTTACTTTTTTGGGCGACAGTACTGGCCCCTCCTTTCAGGAATGTATCCCGCATTTTTTCTGTCCCGTTTTGTGCCGTGTAAAGTACTTAAGGTGCTGGCACAATCTAGTACTGGTGCGGCAACATTCGAAGTTTTTCTTGTGGTTTCCAATTGCAATTTTCCGTGTTTTAATTGTAAGTACTTTGGTGGTCTTTATGCAATTGGAGTTCATTCAGAGTAAAGATTCTGTTCACAAAAGATTCAGGTTTTTTAAATTGTTGATTGATGTATATACATTTGAGCAATCAAGCCACGGCTTTTAAGGAAGAAGTGGAACAACTTGGCCAAGTGGAAAATGCTTAACATTGAGCAGCTTTTTTTACCAACACCATCTGTCCGAAGTAATTACTCCTTTTTAAAGGAAGGGGGGGCAACAGCGGAAAATTCCATCAAATATGCAGATATGGAAATGTTGAACGATAATTACCTCCCAACTTTGAATATGGAAATCCTAGAGGGCAGGAAATTTCGATAGAACAGTTGGTAACCGACTCTACGGCTTGCCTGATACGAGTGGCGGTCCGCCAATTTTGGGATGCCAAGCCCAAAGAGGCCTTAAGGATGCGCATTATCCGCAATTTTGAAATGGTACTTCGACCATTTTACAATTATGGCATTATCAAAATTTTAATTATGAAATCATTAAGGAATGAATATTGGTTGCTTTGAGTATGACTTTAGGCACGTCAATCGGTTCAATGGCCATAAAACTTGAAGCTGGAGATTTTTCGAAACTCCATCGCAAGTGTTTGAAAGGGATATTGGAATAAAATGGCTCAGGGCAACCTTTCGGTATCGTTTATGGAAGACTCCTTTAATACCACCTATAAGCCGAACGCAATAAGGACCGCATTTTTCGTAAACTTTACCATCTGTCTATTTTAATCGCATGCCTTGGATTGTTTGGTTTAAGCGGCTTTCCAATGCTCAAAAACGTACCAAGAGATAGGCATCCGTAAAGTTTTGGGTGCAAGATTGCCAATTACCTATCGCCTACGAAACCGACTTTTTAAAATGGTGGGGGTAAGCGATTATTATTTCCTTGGCCCGTTGGCTGTACCTAATGACAAATGGCTCGAAGATTTTTAACAATATAGAATTGAAATTAAGTTGGTGGGTGTTTGCCTTTGCGCGCTATTGTCCCTAACCATAGCTGTACTTACTGTAAGCTACCAAAAGTATTAAAGCGGCCCAATTGGCCAAATCCGGTAAAAACTTTGAGGACGGAGTGGACAAGTGAACAGTAAACAGTTGGCAGTTGCCATGAGCAGTATACAAGTAAAAATTTTTTTAGTGGACAATTTTTTCAGTAAAAGTTGGCCGTAAGAAGTAAACAATGACAAATAACGGACAACGATAAACGAAAGCAATTATGCTAAAAACACTATCTAAATTTGCCATCCGGAATTTAAGGCTAACGAAGGGTCCATATTTGGCGGAAGTCTACCTAACCCTTTGTCTCGGGTTCCACTTTGCATAGATTTAAACTTTTTTTACCTATGTGCCCAATGAGCTTAATATGGATGGCTTTCATAATAGGAAAAAAGATATCTATATGCTTTTCGTTAAATGCTAAGCCAACAAAGTCTCACTCAATATTAGATGGAAAAGCATTTTGCGCAAAATTAATTATGGGGACTAATCCTGAAGTGGAGCATAAATTTAGAAATCAGTTAAATATGTAAAGGGAACTTGGCAATTTTTATAATGACAATTTCTTTCTTCCTCCGAAGGACTAGTTGGCGGACAGTACTTTTTTTTCAAGTTTTGATTATAAACCTGAGAATTTGGCGATAAAGAAACCGCTTTTAAGCCCACCCATGGCAATAGTCTGACGAAAAATTGGCCAAAATCAATATTTCGGGGAAGAAATCCTATGGGCAGGTAGTACAAGTGGAAAACATCGTGTCAAAAAAAATTTTACAAGTAATGGAAATTCCATTGATCCTCCTCAAAATGTTCCAATGAGTTTCGATTTTATTTGCCGACCCAGAACTTCCGATCCTCCATATTTAGTAAATGGGGGGGCGATTTTTTTATTGATGCGAAAAAATATGACGGAACGGCTTTTTGGAAGAAAGATAAAATTCAAAGCACAAGATCACTTTCAAATTTAAAGAAGAGTACACTCGGCCCTAATCCTTTTGATCCAGAAGCAATTTGAATAAGGAAAACCTAAATACTAATAATCATTATTACAGCCATATTGGTGGACAAAAAAACATGTACATGCAAATTGTGATCATGTTGTGATTCTCTGGTCTCGGTACTGAATTTTTCGAAACCTATAAAATGAATCAGCGCTAATGTCCAGGGTCAAGAAATAGCGCGCTAAAAAGAATTCAATGGAGCCCAAAAGGGACATCTTTTTTGGCATTTTATGATAGAGGCAGGCAGTAACTTATCGTCTCCCGCTTGTAATTTGTTACGGTAGTGTTTCAATGGTATTGCCCACCTTTATAGTTTTTATTCGCCTTAAATTACACTCCGCCCCTATGGCAGGTGACAACTGTGGTCCATGGCAATTTTTATGTCTGTTGTATTCCCTTGGGCCATTTATTCGCCATCATTTCTACTTAAATGGTTTTTCATAATATATGGGATTAAAGAACAAGGGCTTTACTGGAAATCAAATAGCGGTAGAAAGTTGGTGGTAATTTTTTCATATATGCACATGTTCCCTTTTTTGTTGTTGATCTCTATTACAATTGTCCCCTTTCAGCTTCAATTAATGTTGGGCCAAAGATTTAGGTTTGATAAAGACGATATTAATTAATCACGAACTTTTTGGTAAATCATGGAGTATGAATACCAAAAGAAGAACAACAAATAGAAGGACGCGAAAACATTTCAGCAACTTGAAAATGAAACTGCGTCAAATTCTTCCAATAAGAGTTTTGCACAGGAAGCAATCTCCATTAGACCCATACCTCATGGAGTGGCGGTAGAAAGACGGGATTTTGAGTATGAAACCCAAAATATGTTGATTGTTTACTTATGCCAATTATGAAAAAGTGCTGGTCTGGAATTATTGAAGGGAGATTTTTTGACAGGGAACTGGACAGTTCAAAAGAGGAGTAGGGTAGTTAAAATGAAGCCGCAAAAAAACTGGAACATTCAGGATAATCTCTATGTCCAGAAATGTTTTGAACCAAATACTGGAATGAGGAAGAGGGTTATGAATTATAGGAGTTGTCAGGATTTTAATATGAACAACTTGTCCCACCGTAACCAAGCCATTAATGATCTTTAATTCGGAGGATGACATAATGAATGCTTATTTTATTGAATTTGAAGAAGGGTGCAGCCAAAGTGGGTTTGGCTTTTTGGTAGGATTGTTTAAGGAAATAATCCCAAAGAAACTTCGATTATCCCTTTTTTAAGCGATGAGGTAGCGGTAAAATGTAATCAAAAAGAAAAAACAATTGGGATCAATGTGGTGCTATTTTCATTTAATAGCCTTGATCAATTCTGCATTGGTTGTTTGCCAATAAGCGATATATGAACACCCAAAGAAGGGTAAAAAAGCAATTGCTATTCGAAAGTAAATGGGGCTTCTATAGCTGAAATTTTGGTCATGTTGAACAAAAGCTTTGTTGCAATGGTAAATAATTGGCATTGGTTGATAGCCAGTCCAATAGGTTATTTCTTATGGATAATTGTTGGAAAAATTTCGCTTATAGAATCAAGCTCAAGTTGGTGGAACCTTTGGTCTGGCCGGAATCTTACACTTGAATTGCACTGATTACGGTAAGCCTGCGACAGTTATAAAGCGGCAGGAAGCCAACACCAGTAAAAAAAAGTTTAAGAATGGAGTAAAAAGTGAACTGTTGACCAGTAAGCAATTAAGAAATGAATTTGGAGCTGTAAACAGTAAACAAATTGGTAGTAAGTAGTGGACACATTATCGTAGAACAAAGAATAAAGTATCAATGTCATTGAAATACGAAAGGCAATTTAAATGCAAAAAATCGAACCTGTTCCCCGCCCGAGGCGGGACTAAGGTGCGAACAATAAACAAGAAACCAATGTTTTGTAAACCATATCAAAATTGGCGTTTAGAAGTCTAGCAAAAAGGAAGGCCCTTTGCACTGATCAATATTGTGGGACTTTCCATTGGCTCTGGTTGTACTTTATTAATTTGCCCTATGGATTTCAAGACGAATTGATCAAGACGCATTTCACACGAAGGGGAATCAATTAGTCAGGGTAATGAACCACATTGTTCTGATGACGGATCGATCTAACACATGGGACGGCACCGGATATCCGGTCGCCAGAGGCCTTTTGATGGAAACTACCCGAGATGAGACAGCGGTTGCGAAAGAACCGGGGCCAAGAGGAGGACTCTTAAAATTGGGGAGAAGTCAATTGAAATGCAGCTATTAGGCAAGCGATGCTGATTTTTTGAACTATTTGTTTTTCCTTGAAAGAAGGAGAACCGCCAAAACCTGCTTGAACGACATAAAAAGTATCGTGCTAGTCAAGAGAAATGGCCACCATTATATTTTCCCCATGATGGGGCGTTCCTGGGAAAAAACGATAAGATCCTTAATGCTTTCCGAAACCTTCCGAGCCCTATCTGGTACAGGGGTATTCAAAAAAAATATCCAAGGCAAATCCACCTTTAAAATTCGAATGCAGTTGTACCGGTGGGAAATTTTTTTTTGCTATGAAACATAAAAGCTGGGGTAATACTGGTAAAAACCTTCGTGCTGCATGAAGAAGGGGCAAACCTTAAATCTATTGGGCCAAAAGTTGCAACACCTTCCTGACAAATGGGGAGACCCGATAAATGGCGTACCCTTTCATTGCAACCCCTTTAATGACAGATACCTATAATTCAAAAACTTTGAAAACGTCAAAGTAATTGGCGGTCGAATTGATGATATTATTCTCTTGCCTTATTGCCATTTTCACTTTACTCATTTGCCTGTTAACTTTTTTTATAAACCTCCTACGGCATGGCGGTTAAACGTTCCAAAGAAGTAGGGGTCAAAAAAATAACTTGGAGCAGTAGGGGAACGTTGTTGGTTCAAGTTTTTTAATGGAATCGGCAGTTCTAGTGGGCATTTCCGTAATGCTTCCGCAGTGTTTTTGGCGGTAGTTTCCAATCCTAATTGTTCAATGCGATTACTGGAAAAAGGAGTTTGGACATCGACTTTTTTAGATGGTCCAAATCTATGGCAATTTTGGCCCTTATTTCATTGGCCCACCATATTGTTTTTCAGGGCTTATCCTGCTTTTTTCACTTCCTCGTTCAAGGGGGGTACATCTTTGAACGAGCAATTAAAGGCAATAGAGGCGAAAAACTTTTAAGACAAGGGCTTGGTCGTATTCAGTTTCTTTCTCTGCATGGTATGAAAATTACGGGAACCATGTGGTCTACCTTGCAACTTCAATATATTCAGGATAGAAATCTGGGCTTTGGATAAGGAAACATTGTTTATATGCCGATGACCACGAAACTTATTTGAAATCAAAGACCTTTAAGGCCGAGTTGGCAAAATTTTCAGGAATTAAGGAGCTGAGTTCTGCTAGCAGTAATTTTATAGATTCTTGGGTAACTCCTCCGATCCCGTTGGGAAGGACCAGAGCCCTGATGATGGGGAACAATGTTTACCATACTTACAACCGACTTTGGACTTATGGAAATGCTGACATTCACTATTAAGGAAGCCGAGTTTTTCTCCTGAATTTGCTGGCGAACTTTGAATTATTTGGTCAATGAGGAAAGCCGGTAAAAAAGGCCATGGGATGAAAAGATGTAATTGGGAAATCATTGAGTTTTTTGGGGTGATGAAGGGTGGGCAAATTGGTTGGGGTGGTCAAAATTTTCATTTTACCTCCCTACATAACCCGATCCAACCCATGATTATATCGTTGCAGGCCCGCCAGAACCTGATCTTGTTTTTATGTAAAACCATGCCTAGGGGAGGGACTAAGGAGGCCATTGCCCTATGGAAAAGGTACCACCACCAATTTAAGTAGCTTGCATTTGCCTATCATTTTTTTGGATGAAACATTGAAAATGGGTATAAGGAAGACAAAAAACACAGCAGTTTGGGTCGGCACCTTTTGCACCTTGGCCATTTTTATTTCCTGCCTTAGGTCTTTTTGGTCCCTGGCAGCTTTAACGGCCTAAATCAGCGGGTCAAGGAAAATTCAGTAAGAAAGGTATTGGGGCCGCAAGTTTTTGGTGTTCAATCTGCTCTCAAAAGATTTTTAAAATGGTCGCCTAGCCGCTTTTAATTGCGGTCCTGTTGCCTGTATTTCATATAACGAATGGATCAAGCTTTGCTTTTCAAATGTAAGCCATTAATTGGTGCTGTTTGCTTTGGCAGGAATACTGCTATTGGGGGTGGCACTTACAACAGTAAGTTTTGAAGACGATCAAGGCGGCCAGAAACAGATCCGGCCAAAAGTTTACGACAGAGTGAAAAAGTGTTACAGTAAACAGTTGGCAGTGAGTAGTAAACAGAAGCAGTGAACAATAGCAATGAGCAATGAATTTGGAAGCAGTGGACAGTGAATAAATAAGAACATTAATTGGCAATTGGTATTGATTGTTAGGGAAAGGTGCCCAATGTTTGCCAAAGAGCAAGTTCCTTCCATTTCAGGAGAAGACGGAAGGGGGTAACCCTGGACAAGTGAGCAGTAATCAATGACAAAGTAACATTTTTGCCTTGGACAATTTTTCATAAGCCAGTGGAAAAATTATTTCTTTGATCAAAGAATACGAAAGACATTAAAAACCAAACCGGTCTCCCCTCCCCCGCCCAAGGCGGGAACTAAAGGGGAGGACTAAAAACGAGAATCATGGTTAAAAAATCATCTGAAAAATTGCCTTACGATTCTTTTTAAGGAACTAAACTGTTTACGGGCATCAACGTCTTAGGCCTTTCCATAGGAATAACGGCATTTATTCTGTTGACACAAATACATTGCTTTTCGAAAAAAGCTATGATATTTTATTCTGATGTTGATAACCGAAAAAAAAAAAAAAAAAAAAAAAAAAAACTTATATGGGTTACCCTGACTACAAACTTGGGTGATAATGTGTTTTTTTGTTACTTCAGCAACAAATCATCCGATGACGGGCCCGCAATGCTATCCAGATTTTCCGGAGTTGAAAAGCTATACCCGTATCGCAGATAAGCCTCAATGGCAATTTTCTGGCAACCAATGAATTTTCATATAACCCAATACCCTTGTGACGAAAATAAAGTCTGATGCCAATGATGATCATAATTTATTTTGCTGATAATGCGAATTAATCAATCTTTTTTCGATTTAAACAATTTTTCAGGCGATTGCTGCAGACGGCAACTGAAATGAACCCACCTCCTAATTCTGAAGCGAGAATAAGCCATCGTTTTTTCGGGACTGAAGACCCTAATTGAAAAAATGATAAGGTCAATGATAAATTTTAAATTAAAGGTACTGGTTTTTTTAAATGAACGGCCGACATACCACTTACCTATGGGTATGATTGGTTTCCTATAACATCTTCGGCCTCAAAATGGCGATCAATGCCAACAGTTGGGTATGGGCCAGAATTTTACAATTATAATTAAACAAGCCGGGAAACAGTCCAGAAGACCGTAGAAGCTAAGTTCCGGATTCTGTAAAAAATATTTGGGGGATATTAATGATCGGCAATGGATTTGAAACAAATGGCACTGCACCCGTTAAAGGGACATTCATTTAAAATCACACTATTAAAAGAAATCTCTCCATAACAGTGAAGGTTACTTTGTACTTTTTTATTGTCGTAGCCGGTTTTATCATTGCAAATTGCGATGATAATTTTATCAACCTCCTACCGCCAATCTATGGAGCGCGCCAAAGAAAGTGGGGATTAAAAAGTAATTGTGTCTCCTAGATTCAAAAAAAAAAAGTACTTATACATCAATTTTTCTATTTGAGTCGCTATCATTAATTTTTTGCTGTTATTATAGCCATTTGTATTGATCATAATTCTCTTTGTTCTTCCTTTATTCATGGTAGGAATAGATGTTTAAACTTTGGAATGTGGGGTGAATGGCAAGTCTGGGTTAGCTATGTTAGGTAATATTTTTTTAAATAGGAGGTGTTTTAAGCAGTTCTTTTACCCAGCCCTTTGTATTGTCAGTTTTGTGCCTATTGAAGTTCTTCGAGAAAGTTTTCATAAAACAAACCAAGGGAATACCTTCAAAAGGCTTTTGTTTGTTTCTCTCAATTTGCCATTTCAATTGCGCTTATTGAGGGAACAAATACATTGTTTTATATCAATTCTCCTACATGCACAGAACCCAGGACCTTGGTTTTTAAATGCTGAACAAAAATCTTTGTTTTGTGCCCTACAACAATATGCTGATACCACCACCGCAGCGGAAAGTAGAATCCTTTAAGCGGGAACTGATCAAAAACCCAAAGGACAATAGTGTTGCCCTGTCCGAACGAAATACCAGGTAAACCAATTATACAAGGAATACATAAACGCCAGGCGCAAAACCAATAGAGTTAGGGGTCCAAGTGCAAATTTCGTGGATTAAGATCAAGATTTTATAAAAAACGCTACGACATTGATCTCTTGGCAGGAAGAGATTTTGTCAAGGAAGATCTACCTTTGTATACAAGAGAGGGTCCGGTTTCCATCAGGCCATCGGGTCTTGATCAATCGTTCGGGCAGGCAAGAATATTGGGTTTCGGAACACCTGGAGCGGCTATTAACAAAAAGATGATTTCCAGTATGGTTCCCTATCGATAGAACAGCCGAAATAATAGGAAGTGGTAGAAGACCATCATCAACAATCACTTAAAAAGGGTACGACCCTATTGTTTTTTTATGATCTTATGGCTACGGGGGTTTTCGTTTTGTCACTGTAAATATTGCAAGTGTAATATTTCCTGCACCAAGCGGGTCAATAGAGTCCAAGTTTCAAAGAAGTTTTTTCCCGAACGATTTGTTACAACCTCCTTTTTTATTGGATGATTTACTTTAATCGGCGTACCAGGCGAATCGAAATTCGGATCATATTTTGTTTTGTGTTTCATTGTTGGCATTTTTATTGCGCCCTTAGGTCCTGTCCGGTCCTGGGATCCGCATAATGGCCCAATGCAAAAAAACCAAGGCAAGATAAGTTGTGCGAAAGTTATGGGGTTGCCACAGTGGTACAGGCCCTTGGTCCAATAATTCCATAAAGTTGCTGAGCCTATCTATTATCGGGGCAATAAGGCCTTACCGTCATCTATTTTCGGTCACCAAGAAATGGTTGGAAAAATATGCCTTCAAAATTGACCTTAAAGTATTGGATCGTTCGCAAGTACCCCCTATTGGTAGTCTCTGGTTGCGGCATTGTCCATCCTATCACAAATCTTTTAAAAACGGCAATGGTTATACCCAGCAGAAATCATTGAGAAACCGAATAAAGTCATACTATTTTCCGACAAAGGGTAGCGCCTTAACATAGGAAAACAAACGTGAAAGATAAATCAAAAACCGAACCGATTCCACCTCTCCAGAGGGGTTAGGGGGAGGACAAAATCGACTGTAAATGTAATAAAAATTTCTTAAAATTGCTTGCGAAAGCATTAAAAAGCGAAAGCTCTTCAACTTTCATAAAGGTTGGGGGCTTGCCATGGCAATTGCCCTTGCTTTGGCTGTTGATTGCAACTTTTCATTAACGATGAACTCAGCTATGACCTAGAAATAACAAAATAAGGATCGTATTTATAGGGTTGTGTTACAAAGGTGTAGTGGACGGTGAGCCCTAAAAAAAAAGCGTTCATTTTTCATTGCCATTTGGCGGATGCCCTACAACTGATTTTCCCAGAAATTGTAAAGGCGGGGAAAAATAAATATGAGCGAGCCTCTTTGGGCGCGGGAAACGAGGCATTGCCGATTGGCTGGTGAATCCCAGACGAACAATTTTTGAAGGATGGATTTGTATTTGCCAAACCAGAACATCCCTCGAAATTCTTGAGATTTCTTGGAACAGGGAAACTCCAAAGAAGCTTTAATTACAAACCGGGAAATATTTGTAATTTCCCAAATCCAAGGCAGATAATACTTCCTCATGGGATTGCAATTGTGTAAGAACCATTGGGTGTTGGATAAAATACTCAAGAACCATATACCATTACGGGGGTAATGCAGATTTCCGTAAAAAATCCCATCTCCAGTTTAATTTTTCTTTTACCCTAGAGGATACCAACATGAGCTGGACAAATTCAGAATTATTCACCTATGTTCTTTGTGGATAAAAAAATGCTAGTATTCCGGCAATTAGGAGAAAAAAAAATGTTTTCCCCCCCATTATGGAAAACTACATAATCCCGTGCCCAATTGGCTTATGGTCGTGACCCGGCCTTTATTCCAAAGTACTGAAACCATTGAATATAAGTTGCAAACCAATCCCGCCGATATACAATTTACATTCGATCTTGCCTATGGGGAATGGTCTAAAGCATGGCCGATATTCGGTTTTGTATTGGCTCTTTGGAGCCATTGGCAGGGTTTTAAATTTTATTTGTTGGCTGTATCAAATTTCATCAACCTTTCTACGCCAGAAAAATCGGCCAATTAGGGCCAAAGAAAGTTTGGTTTGCGTAAAAACAGTTGGGGCAATTCAAAAGTAATCTGGTTGCGCCAATTCCCCAGAATCCGGTGTTTCATATTAATCTCCTTTTTTTAGGTCTCCTGTTGGCCTGGGCCTTGTTGCCTGCCTTTAATG
>Ga0163217_1029970_pt1 | contig 13387 bp, 4 predicted proteins | sample SynspAceP_FD_185933 | JGI IMG/M metagenome (GOLD analysis project Ga0163217, IMG submission 185933) | Saline lake microbial communities from Ace Lake in Antarctica - Synechococcus sp. Ace-P (PacBio error correction) | ecosystem: Environmental > Aquatic > Non-marine Saline and Alkaline > Saline ...
CTATCACATCTGAAGCTGGGTAAGCTCTTCGGGAATCAAGTCCGAGGTATTAAAACCTTCGCCTCTGGAGATGCTATGCAAAACGCAGAACTCCAATGAGTCCTTTGCGCATTTGGATCTGTTGTGTTGGCAACATTCATTAAGGTGATCTAAAAATTTCTTTTTGACAGGGAAATTGAATTCCTTTTGAACATTCATGAAAGAAAAATGAATACAGTCCTTTCCAGACACCTTGTCATAACCTAATTCCTGCTTTATAGACTAGTTATTTTCTAGAAAAGTAGAAAAAGAAAAAAACTGCTTTAACTTCCCTTTAAAGCCTAAATTTTTTTTATGATTTAAAAGCAAAACTGAGATTAATTTCCTTCAATTTGCAATTTCTTACTCGTCTTTATAGAATTTCAATAAGATCCACGGAGCGAGAGAGAGATCTGAGACGATATTATATTTGTGAAAGCACAGCTGGATGCAGCGACAGACGACACTTAACAGTGTGTGAGCGAGAGAGAGTAAACCTGGCGATTTACCTTATTTTGATATGTAGTGTATATATATCTGCACGATATGAGGTATGGATGTGAGTGCTAGTTGTCATGTGAATTCTACCTAAGCTTTTCGGCTTAGGCTGCCCAACGGATATGCCCTCAGGACATTTACTCCGAAATATCCATGAATTTTCCTGAGTATTGGGGGTTTGTGCTCCGCGCACTAGAATGGGTGGCGCCAAGTGTCATCTGCACGTGAATGTCCACTGCTCCTATTTGGAATCCCCGCAGCCTTTGATGGGAATCCAGCACCAAAATGATTTCAGTTTAATGCATCGAGTATTTTCGCTGAGTAAGCCCAATATGATTATTTAGCCTTTTTCCTACGCCCGATCAAAATCACGAAGAGTCAAGTTGCTGTGGTCACTCATTCGGTTGGAGTTGATGACATTCCGGATACACGGGTTCTTTCTCTATGATGCGAATGGCGCAATTAAATTAAACATATCCAATTCTCAAATGCTGCTGATTAATGCCTGCTATTAAGCTAGCGCACGAGATCTATCCGGATCATTTAAAGTGGGGATTGAATGCAAAGTTGATCCATCCGTAATTTGGAAAATTCCCGCAGGCTTGGGTTTTTGGACTGGAATGTAGGAGGATTATGTCAATATCGGATTGACTATGGGAAACTAATGGTTTCGCGATATCACGACGCACATTCAACGCCTGGTCACAAGACACAAGCAAGAGCTCGTTCGCATATCTATTCTCAGAACTAAAATAATGAAATCCCCACAATTCAGTGGGAGGCTGAACCTGCCTAGGGCATTTCAGTATTTCCTTACCAATGGAAAATCGGAAAGCGACCTTCGGTTTTACTGACGCTGGATGGATATGACTATTTGATGGCAATCGAAAATACGGTCGTCAGCACCGGAGTTGATAAAGTATTGACCCACGTTTTTGGGATAGAGGCAAGTTTTCCAAAACCTCGCCATTCTTGAGAGCTGAGTGGGTAATTTCAATACATCAAGGAATTTTGATGGGGAAATAAAAGCCAAATTTTCACCCAGTATGGGAATTGGCGTATTTCTTAGTGAAGCGATTTCAGAAGTGATTTAAATGCACTATCGTTATTGGTAATGTAATCGGAAGACTCCGTATTCGCATGTGGTTTAGTGTTCGGGTTAGTTTGGAAGCGATTGCTCCAGATTTTAGGAAATTTAAAATACGGAGAAAATTGATGAAGTCTAATAGTCATCTAATTGGAAGCTTCTTGGTTTTCCTTTCCTTCAATGGGTTTTTTTGCACAGCAGTTCCATGGTACTCCTATGATCAGACGCTATTCAAGAATCCCGACTTCGGTAGATGGGGATTCATCGAAATTTTCAAGCAACAAACTCTCAGCAATTCAGGTGTAGCTATATCAAAACCTGAAATCCAGCGCTTACCGGACTTTTTCCATCGTTGGAAAAGGAAATAGCGATTCAATGTGCAGGGAAGGGGATGATGGGAGTTTTGATTCAGGAGATTACATAGATTTCCTTTGGCTTCGTAATGATGCGACTCTAAGTAGATTCTTGTATTCTGAATTTGATTCTATTCCCAATCCCTATTTCAATTAATACCCCATATCTGTACCCACCGCATTTTTCACTTAGCGTAGCGCCAGGGGCAAGTTGGTAAGCGAATGATCCAAAGAGCTGCGCCTGAGGTAATCTCTTTCCATTGGCCAAATCAATATCGAACTGAAGAAGCTTCAAGTATTTTCAGAAACAATATTCCCTTAGGACAAGGCTATGCTTTTGATTCCGATAATCTAAGTATGACGTAGGTCAAGGTTTGGTGAGTTCGGTTATTAACCCAAGGGAAAATACCAGGCAAATGAATTTCTCAGCCTTCAGGGACAGTCCCAATTTCAGGCAACGGCCAAATTAGAAATTGAACTGGTCGGAGAATCTATAATAATCACGTGACTCGAATTTTTGGCTGGAAGGACCGCTGCATACTCAGCGTGTAGTTGGAACGATCTCCCCTACCCAATTTTTTCAAACTCTCCAATCCCTAGAAGCTCAAATCTTCAAATGGAGTGACTTCAATTCGATGGAAGTACCTTGGTCATTGGAATCCCAGTCTGCTGGAACCCGATGCGACTGACAACGTTTTCAGGTTAGCCCTATGCAAAACTGATTTTTTTGAAAAATGTGGGACCGGAAATTTGACTCCTGAGCTTATTTATCAATTCCTCCTGGGAACGCAGCGAATTCAAGCTGAATGCAGTAAGTGGAGCCCTACTCTGGGACTCTTAATCTTAGAATCACAGAGTCCAGAGCGAATCCTGTTTTCAAGCTGGAGATCATCGATAAGTTTCAGGAGCAGCAGCTGCATCCGATACGAGTAGAATTTGATTCAGCGAGAACGAAAGGCAGTCATAGTTGCTAAAATGGAGCCAGTTCGATTCCAGAAATTTGCTTGCTCAACCAGCGATCTACATTCGTAAGTCACAAGCGAATTGGAGAAAGTCCTTCCAGAACAATATCCCATCCGATAAAAACGTACGCAAGTCATCGCTCCTCTCCGGCAGGCGGGAGGATTTGATACGCTGGTGGTCCGTGTCGAAGATTTATATAAATCAGTTTTTCCTTTTGGGAAAATCATCGTTGGGTATTTTATGAATTTCTGAAAAGCCCTATTATCCATTCAATAAGCCAACTCATATCCTACTTCCCGGTAGGTCATTGGCGATTTAACGTCAAAAACGGAAGGCTTGTGGGTCAACCCTATTTTTTATCGAAAATAATCAGTCAGCCATTCCCATTTCAGGACCTGATTCCTGTGGAGGTTATCCATTTTCAGACAATGTCCTAATACTTTTGAACTTGGATCCTGAGAATCCTAAATTCTCCGCATTGCCATAGGGAAGAATTTCCCGCCAAGAATTCGCAAACAGCTAGCCGATTAACCTAGATAAAATTATCAGAAAAAGATCAGTTGGTAATCTCCGAACCCTGGCAAAAGGATCTCATTCACTTGAGTGGAGGAGCTTCCTGATTCGAATTGGAAGCGCTTATTTCAACTGGCTAAATGGCTTCAAAAGTAAATAGCAGAGGGGCCTTTTTTTGGAGAGGTGGTGAAGACTTACCGAAAGCGATTTCAATTCCTCGATTGAGGTGAATCGACCATTACCGGTGATCTGAATGAAGGGAAATCTTTAGTGACCTTTTTTGGTCATGGAGCTCCATACTATCATTGATATTGAGATCGGATTTGGCATCGGATCCTACGTTGATTATCAAAATCGAGGAAGTACCCGTGATGCTTTTCAAATGGCTGGCTATGGTAGTGCCTTTGGTTCCGCTATACTCAGGGTGAAGACTGGGGTAATGACCCTCAAAAAGGCGCAAGTGGCCTTTGGCTAACTCTCAAATCGGAAGTGGATGGTATACTTGAGGAGATATTCTTGAATTCTTTTTAATCCAATCCGCATTTGCAGAATAAGTTCATTGATCTATCGTACCAACCCTCCCGGGTTTTGGGGGGGGGGGGAAATCAAAATGGACAGCAGAGAAAAATTCATTCAGCCGCTTTGGTTTTGGTGCATGAATCCTTTCCCATATGGAGCAAGATGATCAAACTTTGGAGATCCAGGGATTCGAAATGTTCCCAACGCCAACAGGCCTGATTATACGTTTTGAATGTTGCTGAGGTTTTCCTTGACCAGTTTCGGCTGAAAATGGATCGCTCACGGTACACTTTCCGATAGTTTGAAACTGAGTTTTGTCAATTTTCGGAAATATTGAGGAGGAGACCAAGATCGATGAATTTAAAAATAGGAAGACATGCTTTCCCAATGAAAACCACCATTTTCCTTTCCAGTGGTGAAATCCCATCCATTTCTCGCCTCAGATACCATCGTTTTTTCTATCCCAAAAACACAGAACTGAGCATCGGCGGGCGAAAAATCTTTTTTTTTTATAGAAGGTTAAATTCTGCCAAAAATGTCCGACGAATTAACCTTTGCCCAATAATTCGATCAAACCTATGCAAAGTTTATTTCCACATCAGTGGCCCCGAAAAAAAAAAAAAAGAAATAATTTGAGCCCGGTGGATTTGGGATCACTCTCCTACGAAATGTGACCTTAACTGCACAGACACCTGTTCGATACCACCACAGACAGGACCCTGATTAATTCAAAGTTGATAGTGTTACTAGCTATAAATTCTCCTTTCCGCAAAGAAACAGATTACCACAAGAGGTCTAGCCGAATGCCTGTCAGCCCTCCACCAAGTACGGAATGCTTGACATTGTATTGGAGATCAAGATTTCAAGATGTCAATCCTGGTGAAACAGATTCATGGACTGAATTCCCTCTTCTCCTATATTCCTGAAGGACCAAATGGCTGGACTCCAACGAACTGTGCTCAGTTGGAGAAAAGTCACCTGACTAATTTTGACCTATAAAACGAAATCTGAAAAATTTGAATTAACTTAGCCAAAGAGATTGGGCCTTGAGGTCTTTATCAGTAGGAGCTGCCTGTGGGATACAACCTTTCTTTCCGAAATACCCAGTTTACTTAAACCAGATCCCCCAGATTCTGGATAAATGTAAACAATGCAATAGCCCGACTCTGCCCCAATGGGTCTTTAGGATGGTGGCTTTTTGACCAAAAAACACTAATGCCATACACTTGGCTCTATTCCGATACCGGTTTTCGAGATTTTGGAATTCTAGGGCTTGGGGGCCGAGTTCCTCAAATGATTCAAAGCAATCCAAAATGCTTGGATTAACGACTCCGGGTCAAACGAGTCTTCCTTTGACTAATGGTGAAAAATGTGAAAGCCAGGGATTAATGTCGTTGTTTTCTCAGTTGGGAACCGTAACCTTCGAAAGTTGGCCGGATGTCCGCAATAAATGGTTAAAAGAATTCGGTGCTAAATGAAACAATCCTTCGCTCCTTGAAAATGGAGATACTTTACATTCTCTAATGGAAGGAAGGGATGCGCTCTGGCGAAGGAATTGGAGATCGTAGGCAAAAGAATGTGGGAGGGTGCCCGCAAATAAGCAGACCCTTTCTTTTGACAACAAGAATTTAGTAGTTATTTACACGTCAGGGACGTAATTAATCACAACCGCTAGTCGGACCTGCTTCGAATTTGGGAGCGATTCTTTCAGCAGGTAATATGCACGAGTTGGATCAATGAGGAGTTGACTGGTTTTGAATATTCTTGGGGGTCAAAGAAAATGGGAAGAGGTGACTCTATTCCTTCAGCCCCGATTTCAGAATTGACCTTTTTCCTTTATCGACTCAAATACTTATCCTTAATCTCGTCTGAAATACGATATGGGGATGTGGAATTATACTGCTCCTGTCCCAGTGGAATATGGCAAGTGACTACAGCGGAGTGCCCTGAAGGGGCATTGATTCTGAAGTCAGCATCGAGATACAGGTGAATCTGAGAGAGGGTGAAAAACGGAAAGGCTGGACTTCAATTTAAGAATGTGTCTCGTTATAGCTTCCTTGATTCTGTTCAGGTAACTGGCCCTTTACTAATCTAAGGCAGTAAAAAAGTCGAAGAACTACGAAGAAATTCCAAAACTTAAAGCCGGAGAGGCCCTTTTGATTTTACGATAGAATTTAATTCCATAAGGAAAAGTGGTGAGAATCAATTGAACGGTATTTGCGAATCCAAGAATTCAGCAAAGAGCAGACCTTCAGAAACAATCAGGGTTGATTTGGGTGGCCTATTTCTTAGTGGAAAGGGGATAATGTCCACCTCACTGTTGAGTGACTTCGAACGGAATCTAACATCATGGATGGGGATATTGGTCTCTCCAAATGTTGATGAATACTGCGCTTTTTGGGAAGAATAATCAAACGCTGATTATAAAAAAAAGACAACACTGGGTTTAGGCTCTTCCCTCAAGCAAAAATGTGAAGGTTGATCAATACATCCAGGGTGAATTTTTCCAATCCAAATTTTGACGTGGGACTCCTGCCTTCGGAGGAAAATGACTTCAAAAGTTTCCCTTCATTCCGGGACCCTTGGAGGGAATGGGAATCTACATCAACCATCGAATAGCGAAATGAAAAAAGATTCACTCGAGCCATATGAGATTCAATTTGCAGGTCATCAATGAAATCACAAATCACTATTTCTATCCTTACCCTAAATCCATTCCAGTACGAGTGTGAGAATTTTGTGTTTACCGTGACTGGCAGATGGAATTCAGGATGAAATCAAGATCAAATCATGACCGTAAACCGGAAAAGTGGTCCCGGGAAATCCTGCAAAATGAACTTGTCCGATTTCGAATAGGAAATAACCTAACTGAAATAGCTTGGGATGGAAGAGATGAGTTTGGGGATGCAACTAGCCAAATGGCGTTTTAACTATTTATCGGTTTTTTTGATCCGAAAAAATGGACCATCATGGAGCATCGACCAACTGCCGGCGATAAGGCTTTTAAAAAAGGGCCTAGTAAGATGTATCTCTTGAGGTAATCAAGCTTGAATCAGGATTATTTTTCAAAATAATTTATAAATCCGCTAACCTCCCAAAAATCAATAAAATGGCTTTTCCGATTCCCCCACGTATAGGAGAATTCATGGACTTTTTTTGCGCAGCAAAAAAAGAACTGGCTAGACTCCTGTACCAAAATGAGATTAGCGTCCTGGCAGCTTCCTGGGATGCCATAGATCAAAACTTTTGGCGAAGCGAATCTGCATTGAAGCGAAAATAAAACTGGAAATCGCAAAAGGGAATTATTGGGCTAATTCGTACAAAAAATACTAAAGCCCTTACTTTTCCTTTAACGTGATTCTAGCTCAGATTTTAGTTTAGGGTTACCTTGGTAAATGAGAACTCACTAAGGCCTGATTACTTTTCAGACCTAAAAAAATAGCCTTTACCCGTGCTAAAGAAATTGCTAAATCAAAAATGGTAAAGCAATCCCAACCAAATAAAAGAAAACCTGAAAGCTGATGCCCGTCAGCGTAGTAGGATAGCAAGGCTAAGCCCCATCAGAAAAGCCCGCCAACAAGGTATAAATCACATAATCTAAAACTGACTCTAATTTTCCAGCTACTTATGGTTTCATAATTCCAAAATTAAAAAACATGTCGATCCCAACTAGCGGCAATAAACTCACCCAAAGCCAAGCTAGAATCTTAATCGGCCGCTCCCCGAAGTAGGTTGGATAACTTTGAAAAATACTAACCGTTTTTTTGTCATCTTTAAAGAATTTCTCGACCCTCAAAAATACTTTTACAAAGTGTAAGTATAGTAGGATTCCGAATGATTACACCCACATTAAGTGATTCTAAAGTCTCATTAACTATAGAAATTCCATTTAATAATAAATTTGGCCAAATAGCTATCCATAGCAGTGTGTAGAACCTGCCCTACTACTCTGGGGCGAATCAATGACTCCAATTTATCAAGACTTCAACCTATGTGCAAACCCTCGCTAGGCTGAGCACAAAGGTTTACGAAAATATGCGAGAACACATAACCCCACTCGACAGCCCTACAGCCAAAATCTGCATCCCTTGGAGAATGGAAAGCAATGGCATTGTTTTCTTCCTCCGGATTAAGCTGCGATCGATTCGGTGTTAAAGCTCTTTAATCCCAGAGTGATGAAATCATCAGTACCTAATGATCTTTTAATGGAGGTACTTATCGGCTTTTTTACTAAAAGTGTTTGAGCGCTATGGCAATCAATTCCACTTTGGTGTCGATGAATGAAATAACCAAAAAGAACTTGAAGCGAAGATTAAATTCGAACACCAAAGAATGATTGGGTAGAAACCCAACAAATCCGATGATGAATATTAATCGAATTGAGGCTATGGCTTCAGTGAGCAAAGCCATAACTTGATTTTTAGCTGGTCGACAAATACGTTTGCCTTTCCCCATATTTGCAGAAAATCCTAATGGACCTTCGGGCGGATATCGTGATGCACTCAGTGACAAAATAACTCGGTGGGCATTCCGATGTCGTAAATGGTGCACTGGTCGTGGAAGACGAGCCGCTCGCTTCTCAATTGAAATTTATTCAGAATGCCTGTGGGGCTATTCCCGGACCTCAAGATTGTTTCTTAGGTGTTAAGAGGAATTAAGACACTTCACCTTGCTATGGAGCGTCATTTTCAGAACGGAAAGACGAATTACGCAGCTTTCCTTAAAAATTTCAATCCAAAAATTCGAAGAAAGTTTAACTGGCCCTGTTTTGAAGTATCAATCCCTAATCACGAAGTAGCTTAAAAGTCAAATGCCCCGGGAATTTTTGGAGGATGATTTCTTTTTCTTTGAAAGGGGAAACAGAATCGAAGATGCAAAAACAGTATTGAAGAGTTTTTCTCAAATTTTTTGCCTTAGCAGAAATCTCTTGGAGGATGGAGTCACTCCGCGGACATCCTGCGACTATGACCGCATGCTAGCATTCCCTAAAGGAGCGCGAAAAAAGTCGGAATAGTTTGATTCCTCTGATCCGAGTGAGGTGTCGAGTCCGAGGATGCCGGAGGATTTGAAAAAATGATTTGTCAAAATGCCCTTTCGTAAGATTTTAAATCCAAAATTATTATTACGAAAGCCGCTTCGTGACTTACGAGGGCTTTCGTTAATTAAACGCAATATCTTTTTTAAAGAGAATTTGGTCTGCCGCTCCGCTTGGATACTCAGGCGCTGCTTTTCTTCTTAAATCCTTCGCCCATTTGAGGTATTTTTTAGATACTTCCTGCTGTTCTGCCACAGTAGCCAGTTTTAGTGAATTGCAATGCAATATGATTCGAATACCAGGTTTGAGGTTGTCCTTTAAGTTGCTCGATATCGGTAATGGATGCTGGAAACCAAAGATTGGATTGAACCCTAATGAATAAGTAGATTTTCAAAAAAATGAATTTTTCGCAATCCTTCAAAAACATCACGAAAGTACGGTACTGTCCATGCGCCTTTGAATCGAGTCCAAGGTACTCGAGTTCTTCCTGAATAATTCTGATTGATTGCCGTATTGACCATACAAAGGTCTAATCCCCCCCGGCTAGATTTTTCACATTTTTGGTAAAGAAAGTCAACTCACCCCAAGTTTTCAGAGTACTTCCAACGACCATATCAAAAGTCCCTGGATATAAAGAGTTGCTTTTTTTGATAGGATAAAGAATTCCCGGTATCCACCGTAAGGTTAGGTCCGACTTGAAGTTCTTGCCTCCTGGAGACTTTTTTCTACTAATTTTAAATGAATGGATCTTGTGAAGGTTTTTTTTCAAGTTGTTTGAAATCTGAAAAAAATATCAAAATTCAAGGCCTTCCTTCGTTAATGAATCCTTAGCAAGGCAGAAGTCCGTAATAAATCTCCAAAAAAACTCATTTTCACAGATAAAGGAATGGCTTTTTTTGGATTTTTATCTTGCTTTCCCAGCCTCTAAGAATAGACTTTTAGCTTCGGCAAATTGGCTGCTCAAAAACTTGAAAAAACTGGAAAAGATTTTCCTGACATTTTAAGAGATTCGCACGAGAGTGGCTCATAGCCCCAATTATGTTTTTTTGCTGTCCGAAAGTACTTAATATTTTTGATTTGGCTCAGACGCTATGAACTTTCCTTTTCGTAACACCCCATTGCCGCATGCCATGGATAAAGGTGATTTGGGTCCCATGCCCTGAGGCAATTGGCTTGATCAAGTTTTTTTTCGACAAGGCTTTCTTAGTTTGAATTCCGTAACAATTTCCGAATTACTCATTTCCTTAGACTCTTTCACGAGCTTGCTCGATGTGGAGATCAAAATCGAAGCTGCAGGTCGTTTTGGCAGAATGGTCTCACGATTTAGGAATTTATGACTATGTCAATTCATTTGAATTCAGTGCTCGACATGCCTAATCTCTTTTGTCGTCTGGCTCCAGTGCGAAACATAAAGCATTCTTATCTAGTCTGGAAAGCCTTTACCTTGGTGCTTTAAAAGAACTGTGTTTGGCATTCATCCCGATCGTTTCGTTTCAGAGCCGGATTGCTTTTTCCAGCTTTTGCTGAATGTGATAAAATCGGAGTAAAAAGCCGGCCATTCGTCCCAATTTTCTTTGAGCAGGGCGATCATCGAATTTTTTGGCTTCTCAACGCTTTGGAGCTTATCCCGCAAAGAGGGGTTCGGTGATTCGATCCATGGACTTTCTGAAGTGTGATCCGAGTATCCGTGATGGCTGTCATTGATTAGAATAGAGACTGAGGGCTTTTGATCATTGATCGGCAACAAAAGCTAAATCCAGCCCTTGGTCTTTTGGGGCTGAAAATCGGTAGCGGTGTTTCTATGTTGACAGCACTTCAGGCTGCCTCCAAAAAGTGTTTTTTTTTTCTGACTCATGAACCGAGTACTATACTCGTATTTGTGAGGCTGGAAATGATAAAACCAAGTCTTCGATTCTACGTCTATTCTACCACTGGATGAAATTTTTCGAGGATGGTCCCTTCTTCGTTGCCGTGGAGGAGTCGTACTCGGTTCGCCTATATTCATGAGTTAAGTGCTGATTTTGTAAGTGTCAATTTGCCCGTTGTCTAGCCAAATTTAATGAATCTACAAATCGGTTCTGGATACTTTTTCTCTGTCCTGAAATTCAGGGATCCATTCTTATGTACTTCAATCCTTAATCAATTTCTCGGTTTGAAGAAGTTGGATTAAATACCCTAAAATAGGGCTGAAGCAAATCCTGTTACCGGTGCCCTCGCAGTCCCATTGCCAAACGCGCCGTTATTTGAGGCTTATTTCATAAGTCCAATAATTTTTTTTGGCAAAAGTAACGCTCTCCCCCAATCTCCAATCGATTCATTAAGTGCTTTGGGTAGGAAAAAGATGCGAACAATCATTCGGACCCGATTATGCATAAACCCCGTTTTGAATTAAGTCGCGTTCCAGCATCCACGGATAGAAACCAGTTTGTACCTTGCACCAAGCTTCAAATCCATTCATATTCCCGCCAAGGAATCTGATCATAGGCAGGTTGAAAGCCCGGTCAATAACAGCGGGTTATAGGCAAGAATAAACATCGTAGAATTCTCGCCAGATCAATTCAATTAGAAAAGTCGCATTAAGTGAAGCGGCTGGTTTAGCAAGTTACGAAATGGAAATCGTCCCAAAACGAAGATGGATGCCCAAAGTCGTGAAGTCCCTTTGACAGCGGGAAAGTTTCCTTTTTTCCACGTAGTGGCTGATCAATTTCCTCATCTGCCTGTTTTGGGTGGAATAAGGAATCTCTGAAATGCTTGAAACCCATAATCAGCTAACTTGGAAAATTGGAAATTTGTCAGATTGAAATAAATTTTTCCAATTCAGTCATCCCAGTGGACTAAACTTGGTCCTTACTGGTAACTTTTTCCAGCCATACTCCTACCTAACGCGGCGGGTAAAACACTTTATAAAAATTCTCCTGATCCATTAAGGAATCTCCCAGGTTCAAAAATCAACTGATCTTTGAACGTAAAAAAAATTGGCACTCCCTCCCTCTTAGCAGATTCTCCAAATGGAAGTATCTCTTGAATTTTGGCATAAAGGTTTCAATAATCTCGATTGGTGTACACACCTTCAAAATTTCCATATTCGCAAAGAAGTGAATTTGAAAATTGCCTCTGCTCACCATATTTTTACCAAAAAGACTGCTTCCAATACTCTCCCCAATTCACGGCAGAAAGCCTTAGTGACCTGGTCATGGATAAATCGACTCGGGCATCCTGCTTTTTCTCAAAGCTTGTCCCAGAATATTTTTATCAAATGAACATAGGAAGAACAGTTTTTTTCCTGCTGCAGAGGCATAAAAAAAAACCAATATTGTCAATTGAAGCGGAGATCCCCGTCTAAAAACCAAAAAAGAGATATTTTTTTCATAAGGCGATTTTTCTAAAAACAAGACGCTTTAAGGGCGGAATTGTTTTAGGTTTTTTTTTCTTTGCGAATCAGTGAATCTGGTTCCGCATGGGAGGAAGGAGGGAATGCGATTTAGCGAATCCATTCGGTTTTTCTCGGGGGTGAAGATCAATAGCTTCCAACTGGTCGTTTTTTATCCCAATATACCTTAGAAAATCGTCGGAGTCATTGATTCGTAATTTCTCTTTTTTAGTTCGGTAATCTTTTTGGATAATTCGGAGAATGAGTTGAGGATACGTTTTGAGAAAAGCGCACTCCGTATGTGGCTACGTTTTTTCCGGAATAAGGAAAGCGAGGTGAAAGGGTAATTGAATTATTAACGATTGAAAGATGCGAATTCGTTACACAGCCACTTCGTGAGCAAGTATTCCGGCTTGCCAATCCACCGATAATCGAAGCAGCTGAGGCATTTCCTAGTTATCAGTAAAATCCCATCTCTTGAAACCCGAAGCCGCCCATCTAGAATGTGTAAATGCTACACTTAATTGAAAGTCTCCAAGGTGCTCTGACTAAGTGAATGCCAAGTCCAAATTACTCTAGGTTTTTATCTACTTGACCTCAGGAAGTTATTCAAGCTGAGAAGAGAGCAAATTGGCCTAAAAGCTGGAAGAAATGGGTAGTACACCGGAAAACATGCCTTCAGGTGAATCCCACGGGTTCATGATCAACAGAGAATACTTGCCGGTTTCATTTCCTGGTTCATCGTTGGCGGATTTCCCGGTTTTGGAAAGGCGGAAGATGTAGTCTGCACATCCCGCTCGAAGGGAAGTCTGGAGAATCAACCAAAGTGATGTCAGGAGAAAAGCAATCCCCATTGAGATTCATGATCAAAATCCACAGGATATCTTCAGTAGAGCTGGACCTCCCGTAATTTGCCAGGCGTGCTTAAGATGCAAGTAGGGTTGGATAGAAGACATTTTCCTGTGTAGGCTGCCGTCAGATTTCATCACTCCCCTGATAAGGATTCTCCATACCAGTAATCCGGCCCTCCG
>Ga0163217_1099687_pt1 | contig 13387 bp, 8 predicted proteins | sample SynspAceP_FD_185933 | JGI IMG/M metagenome (GOLD analysis project Ga0163217, IMG submission 185933) | Saline lake microbial communities from Ace Lake in Antarctica - Synechococcus sp. Ace-P (PacBio error correction) | ecosystem: Environmental > Aquatic > Non-marine Saline and Alkaline > Saline ...
AAAGAAGAAAGGGAGGGAATGGGGCCCCCCCTTTCGCCCCCTCCGGTTTTTTTTTTCCCCATTTTTTTTTTTGGGGCCTTTTTTTGGATGCTGAAAAAATTTTGGGGGATAAAAAGCATTTATCCCTTAGGGTAATTTTTTGGTCGAAAGGAGAAAGAACCTTTTAATTTTGGAATGCTCCCTCTTTTTTTTGGACTGTTTTCTTTTTTTGCTTGTTGCTACTTTTTTAAATTTTTGGTTCAAAGGTTTTTTTCTCTTGGTCTTGGATTTTTTTGTGGGAGGAATTAAGTTTTTTCTCCGTCCTTAGCTTTGCTCATGGCCATTCTTTCCTGGTCAGAGGAATTTTTGTTCGGTTTCCTTTGGGATGGGGAAATTAGTAACGAATGGGGTTTTTTTACCCATACCTCGAATTGCCTGCCGACTTTTTCCTTCCAACTCTCGTGACGCACAAAATCCCTATTTTTGGCTAATTCTGCTCGATTTGATGAATTCCCCAAATTACTTTTCAGTCTATCCACCGCTAAAATCAGGCCATCCTTTACCTAGCTGCCTTTTTTTGGGTGCCGAAATTGATCCTTTGGCGGGAGTATAGCACTTCCGGCATTCCTAATTATTCATGGGTGAGATCGGTGTTTTCTTTCGTCTTGAAAAAGCTCTTCCAAGCATTTTCGAATTCCTTCCAGTCAAATTGATTTTATATTGGTTAAATCCTTAGTAATTCTGGAATTAACCGAAATCTACATTTCGAAGGGTTTTGTCTTGCTTTCGTACTCTTGGTAGTTTATTTTAACTTTTGCAGTCCTCGATTGCTGGAGCTGGTTTCTTTGGGAATTGCAATTGGGATCAAAATGCTCCCTTTGAGAATCTCATTCCCAGCACTTATAGCTTTTGCGAAAACTCGTAAATCGATTGGGGTTCCTGGATCGCTTCTTTGTTTTAGCGGATTTTGGTCAGTTTTGCTGGCTATTGCTGGTGATTCTTGGATGATTTTTCTTCCAAAGCCTCCGGGCTTTAAATCAAGGCAATTTGATCAATGCAATCCATCTATTTACCTACTTCGAGAAGTAGGTTTTTGGATCAAAGGCAATAATACCATAGCCACCAACTATCAAAATTCTAAGTGGGATTACCTTTGATTTCTAATTCTGTATTTTTCCTTGGAAAAGAAACCGCAGAAAATCAAATACTCAACTGTTTGATCTATGGTATTGATTTACCTGATATATTTGGTTTTGCAGCCGGTAAGTTCATCCTTGGTTATTATTCCTCGCTTTTGCTTAAGCCTATGAGCATATAAGAAAGAACGTTTTTTGATTTGGACATTCGCAACTATTTTCTCCTATCAGGCCCTAAACGGTACTAATTGGCTTGAAGAAAGTGGCCCTTTTCTTATCCCGAGTATGGATTGCTTAGTGGAGTCATTTTCTCTGATTATTTTCTCCGAAAAAGAAATTCTAAATTTGCAGCTATGAATACGAAAATCACCAGTTTTTCATTCTCTTCGTAAGTCCTTTTGGCGGTGCTGTACTCCAAGTCCTGGAAAAAACAGAATAGAAACTTATCAAAAGAGTATCGAGCCCATGAGACTCAAATTTCTTGGGCGAACCTGAAAGCGATCAGTTTAGAAAATGGGACTCGTTACTCAATGAAAATGGGGAAGTGGAAATCTGAACAGACCAATTCAATGAGTTTCGATTGGTGCCGTTTTTTGAAGGTAAAATCAGCTGGGTGGTAGACAGCATCTCGCATGTTTCCCAGCTGGGAATTGGTACAATGATGCACTATACCATGGGAGGAATGAGGTACAAAAACCTGATTTCCCTTAGCCAAAAAGAAGAAAGATTTGACGCAGCATTTTTTATGCGCTAGCTCAACCCCTGGAAATTGCTTTGACGAGGTCCGAACTCAGGTATGAAAGGTCAAAAAACCTCGAAAATGGAACGCAGGTTGGGAGTCATCGCTGTTGACTATGGAGCTGAAAATTGCGATCAGTGGTGTAACTATTTTGACCCAAAGAATCTCTGGATGATTTTGAAATGAAGTGGCAACTCAAGGATCATCGAAGTTTGATTTATAATTTAATCGTATGATGATTCTTCTGGAATGCTGATGCCTGGGACGCAGGGAGAGCTTCGCGTCAATGAGTCAAGGAGAGCGATTGTATCTCGGGCAGAAATACAGTTACACGGAATAATGAATTGATTTTGAATAAAATAATAATAAAAATGAATAAGATTTAGTTTGTTGCTTTTGTTTTTGTTTTGGGATTAGGATTCACAGCATGCGATTCGCGTTCTGAAGCTCAAAAGAATTGTGGATGATTCGAATAATTGCCCATGGAGGTGATAAGTTTTTTCAAAAACACTTAAATCGAAATTTGACTTTAGGACATCCATTAACAAGGATTTTTCAAGATGAAAAGTGAAATTCGAGTACATTCCGTGAATTCACAGATTCGACGGAATGATAAAAGATGTACTTAATAAATGCGGGTTTTATCCGCACGGTGAAATGGGGTGAAGATCGATACACTCGACCAAAGAATGGATCGGTAAATATTCCAGATCGTAAATTCAGTGGCTATTTGCTTTTTTACTTAAATGGGCTAAACGATGCCTCAGTCTCAAAGAATCCTCGGCGAGAACTACCTTAAATTGAATAAAACGTAATGAGTTGATAAGGTGGTTTTCCAACAAGAGGGAAGGCGGGGAAACTTCGATGATCAGTTCTTGTAATTTGGATCGGTAAAGAGAATCATTATGTGGAATTTTCATTGCATACAGTAAAATCCACATACAGATGGGTGGAGGGATTCGATGAGAGAAGTAGTTGGATGTAATCGAAGTAGGAGGGTATTCGCTTTCAAAACTACTTGAACTGAAGCCTGAAGACAAAACATACTAGCGTAGAAAGATGCAGGATCTTTACCTTCTGGTGATTTAGAGTACTTTCAGAGATAAAATCTTGAAAAATATTACTGTCGTCCCATTAAAAATAAACTGATTGAATCCCAAGCCACTGCTTTTTGAAAATCGAAAAAAGAGCTAAGCTTGCGGCTAATTTATACTTGCCTTTGGACCAGGCACCTCGCTTTTTTGGCGCTTTTTGCGCCTTGCTTAACTTGCACCAAAAAACTTCTCGCAGTCACTCAGATTTTGGCAACGGCTTCTTTCCCAGCAAAGGGATTGCCGTGCCACTGAAGTTTTTTCGATTTACAGGACTGGGTAGTATTGAGGGGGAAGTTTTTCAGGATAGTTCTTTCTGCTAATATTTCTGATCTGAGGCGTGCTGCAGCCTTCTTGCTAAATTACCAAGCCCCCAAAACATTGGTTGGCATTCCGCTAAGGCGGAATCCGGCCAAGTAATTTAATGCCGCCTGCCCAGTTGGATTATTGAGGCTATCGCCACGATTGCGGCGCCCGCCTATCCAGCCCACGTGGAAAATTTGGTTTGAAGGATAAAATTGAAGAAATCGAGGCCAGGGGTTTCCGGAAAAAGTAAATATCGGAGGCCGCCCATTTCAAATAAATAAAGCCTTTATCGACGATTTGGAACAGAAGCCTTCTAGAAAGCTTTTTTGAACAAGCTCAAAAATCCATTTTGATCTTTCACCTCCGCAGGATAAAAATCGTTGAATATTCCAATGCGCTCACTTTTATCGCGGCCTTTCATCCCAAAAGCTTTTTTCATTAGATGGTCAGATCACCTTTTAATCCCAATCCGTCGATACCAATACATCGGAGAGGTTATTGCCACCTGGAGTAGCCGATATTAAAACCTTCTGAATGAAAGTCACACTTAATGTTTGAAAGGAAAATCAGTATTGGTGAGATTGGCGGGAGAAGGGGTCAACGACTGAGATCAAAACCCATTTCATCATTTACTGGCAGATGAGCCCTACGCGAAGTGGGTGGAGTAATCTGGCCCGACGCCGTATGATTTTATTGATGGCTTCTCTTGGACTGTAACTGCATGAACCTTGAAGATGTAATGCTGAAAGAAAAAAAATGGGCACTCAAGAGGTTTCGGTTTACTTAAACCAATGATAAAGTCCACCTTGATGATAGTAAAGCTCCCGAGGATTCAGGGACGAAGTGAGTCAAAATTTCACCCAGAATTATCCACTCGAAGGGAATCTGGACAGATGAGCAACGACAAAGCTGCTGGAAATCTCCAACCGATTGTTCCTGTGCATAAGACGCTTCAGGAAGAGATTATAATCAAACCATGCTAATAATGAAAGGCTTGGCTAGAAATTCCTATTTATTTAGCTAGCGTCGGATTGATTCTGGTAGTTGCATTTTCTTGGTTTATGATTCCAGAAGGAGAAGCTGTTAATCGCAAACAGAAAAATGGAAAAGTGAGTATGGTTGGGTAGGAACTCGAGCAGTGCTTGAAGGGCAGAATTGACAAAGCTTTGCCAAGCTACCGGAGCCGATGCGAATCTCTCAGACTTCCATTCGGATGGCAAGAGTGCGGTGCATTCTCCTGAGATCAAATGGCAAACTGCGGATGAATAAAAAGCATGGTGGGGTGGAATCTTCTATGGCGTAAAAGCCAACCTTGGATTCTTCGTCCGGCCATGGGGATGATGAATTTACTTAACCACCTATGGGTCGTGGGAGTTGGCCCGGAGAGATTGAGAATGAGATGAGGAAGATTGGCACAGTATGGTTTGAAGAATTACCGAGGATTCATTTTAGATTATGCGAATTCTTAGCTGAGGAGCAAGGTTTCCCATGCTTTGCCCGTAAGGGACAGAGCTGGAAGAAAAACTTCCCATCGAGAGAGGACTGGGCGAAAAGTCATCGAAGCGGTCAGAAGGTGGTATTCAGGAAAATTGTCTATGCTGCAATCACGGAGTTTGGAACCAAAATCAAGTTTTGGGATGCACTGGATTACATTGGGAATTAAAGCGTATTTTTCCCACCTTGGCAAAATCCACAATCCAAACTAAAGGAATTGACCAAATCTTGGGAAATGCCAACCTTCCCAAAATCGAAAGGGTAGTCCGTAATTCCAAAAGCCTGTTTTTCTCACCGAGATCGGTTATTGCAAACGGTAGACGCTTGCGAATCGACTTTGGTGTGGCCAAACGAGCGACAGAAAATTCAAGCTTTCTGAAGAAGTTCCAAAGCTTTATGCTATAAGGCATTTTTTTGAAGACCGTTTGGCAAAAGCCTTGGATTGGCTGGTGTCCTTTTTTTGTTGGAAGTGGTACAACTGCTCACGGAAGAGATCCTGACTTTACCCCGCAGGGCAAAGCTGCGGAGGCGTAATGGCGGAATATTTTTTAGGGGATTGAAATGCAAATAATATCCCACGATACCCAGTCCGTGAACGAAGCCAAATTTATAACGAATAAGAGTCCCTAGCTATAGTCCAGAACCCATAAAGTTCGAAGTCCCTTAGGAAAATGAACACGAAGCTGGTAATGGCGACCAATACAAAAGGGAGAAATTTGGTTTTGAATATAAAACAACGCGCTTATGTGGACTTTAAGTCATGCCTTGGCCGAAGATTCTTGGCTAAGTTGAGTAAATGATTTTAGAATCAATTGTCATCAAATCAAATTCAACAGCTATGAAAAAAAATATGGGAGTGCTGATCGTGCAATTAGATTATTGCTTAGGGCAGCAAGTATTCAGTAATTTTGAAATTTCTCGGGGTGTTTCGGGAGTGGTCGTCTGATCGCAATAGTCGTAGCGGCAGTGTTTACGGTAACCACATTGGTGGGTTATTGCCCATTATTTCTTTAATCGGTGTAAAAACCCTGTAAGACCAACGAGGCATAGAGCAAAAACTGAAATGGTACGATAGCCGAAGGATAATTCCTTCGGTTTTTTTTGTAGGTTAAAAACTACTTCGGGACTATACATTTAGAGCATTTCAAGACAGGATTAGAATAAAAAAAAGGGGTAGCACCGAATGAACACTCCCCTTTTAACTATTGGTTGACCCCCGCAAAAGTGTTCTGTAATTAAATTAAGTGCTTCAACTGGCCCCGAAATTTTCGCCTTTGGATAGGTTGCAGAGTGAAGTTGAACATAGTAAAGTCCAGCTTTCAAAATCTTGCTTTCCTTGCTCCTCAATTTCAATGTCCGCATGTACATGAACGGTGTTGTGAAGGTAGTGCCTAAGTTGAAAATCATCCACATATGAACGCCAGCTGCCGCCCCTTGTGAATGTGCCAGCCAAGCTACAGGTGTGAAACCAGTGTAGGTAATGTTCAACATCAAAACATCTTTGGTGTCTTCATTAAAAGACCGCCCACTTTTCTGAAGAGGCAGAAGGATTAGCAAGGCAACTTCTGCGGCAACCAAGATAAATGCCAGTTACTAGTGTGTCAGGAGTCCTTCCCTCCTTGTCTTTACAACCCCATTCTAAAGTCATAAGAATAATCCTAAGAAGCAATTTTTCTTTCATAGTTTTACATTATAAATTTATCATAAGTTTCTCAAACGTCTAGTACATCAGGCACGACGCTCTTGTTTAGACGAGATTGTGTGAATAGACTGAAAGATATGAGGAGATCACACTATACTCCATGAGTGCTTGAATGAGCTATTTAACTCAGATATTGGACATCAATCCTTACTCATCGACCCATTAGGGACTGGACAACCTTTGGAGGGTTATAAGATTTATGATTGACTCGTCCCGCGAGTAACTTGGCTATTTCTTTAAAAAAATGTGCTACTTATTAAATCTGGTTAAACCAGAGATTTAATCCAATGATTTTGATCGATCAATATCATTTAGCAATTTGAAGTAGCTGAATTTCCCCTAAAATGGACCGGATTCCGATCAGTTGGATAAAGTACTTTTTTCGCTCTTTTTTTATCCATTTCATTAGGATCAGATCAGCGTTCATGTATGGACTCAGCGCCATATTGATCTCATCGCTTGGACGTTCTGTTGATCTGAACAAAAGTGATACTGGAAATTAACCCAGATCATTCCAAAAGTCATCCATCTCCCCAACGCTTTGATCTTTTCACATGATGCATTTTTTCGAGTGGTGAAGAAGGAGGGATTCCCCGATGGCTTTGGGCCGGAAAAAACAAAAACTTCACCGAGCTTACTTTTTGGCCGAATTAGCTTTTAGAACAAGTCAATCTGCTAAAGCTCCCGTCCTGGTGGTAGATCTCCACGAAGTTTCTGAGTCAAAACTAGACAATGCCAGTGATGGCCTCTCGCATATCCATTCTGATTTCTGCATACAATCCTTCGTGGAGGCGCAGATGTCGTGTTTTCAAGAAAAAACTGCACCCGTATAGGCTTGGGATTTCGGTTTTTTGGGTCTTGAGGTGCTTTGCTCGTAAGGGGTCTATGCTAGGATAGTTTCCCTCCTGGACTGGAGCAAGTAATCAGGCATTTCCAGATCATTTGTTCGTAGTTCCCTTGTTACAATTTGGTGTTGTAATTAAACCAGTCCTTATCATTGACATAAGATTGACCGGAAAGTTTTACCAAATTGGTTTGCCTGGATTAGCTAACCGCATAAATCACCCTCCCGTCAAAAGACCTCAAGATTTTCAAAGTTTCAAAATTCGATTCTAATAGTATAAGGTATTTTCTCATGTGAATGCAAGCAGGCGTAAAGGTTCTGTCTTGATCCTGTTCGGCGAACGATTTGCACTTGGGCAAGGATAAATTTTCCGATTAAAAAAAAGACAAAATGGCTAGAAATTTCTCATTACTGTATTCTTGTGTAAAATTGGTGCTTAGATTCCCGGATCGAAGGTAATAAAAACTAAGTAGTTTGAAATTAATTTGATATATTCTGCCTCTTTTTCATAAGAATTATTATTTAGTATTCTACTAACTTAAACCCACCGTGAAAAAAAAACCCCTCCAAGAAGAGAGTTTCTTAAATCATCTGCCTAGCTGTCTTGGGTTAATCGGAACTGGATCTGCTTTTTTGATCAGACTTTGAAAAATTACCCTTAGAATCAAAAAAAGGGCATAATCGAATTCAATCCTTTAAATATGTCCTGGATTTGCAGCGCCCAAATTAGCGACAGTCCGTGTAGGATAGTTTGGATTGGGAATGCGTGGACCAGGAGCTGTGGACGCGATTTTGAGTAAAATCGAAGGTAAGAAATTAAAGCCACTTTGCGACTTGCTTCTGAGCGCGTAGCAAAAAGAAAGATCAGTTGAAGGTACTTCCAGCACCAGCAGTGGTAATTCAGGTAATGTTTACTCTTGGAAGGAAAATGTGCCGATTTCGACAGATTTGGATCTCATTTATATCACTAACCTCATGGGAGTGGCATACGCCAATGGCAGTCTACGCGATGGGAAGCCGGCAAACATGCCTGCTACGGAAGTGCCCTGCAGCACGTACACTTAGGATGCTGGGAATTGTGGAACTTCGGAACGTAACCTCAAAAGCCCTGCATGCAACTCGAGAATTGGGTTTGTTTATGATTTTTTTGAATTGCTGACGCCTGAATGGCCCGTTGAGGGATTTTCGGAAAGAGGTATCATGTTGAGGTGGCCTATATCCACAATTTACTTGGTTGAACTTTGACAAGGAAATGGATATCAAGATATGTGGAGACTGAGGGAAAATTCCGAAACGGTAATCTTTACCCCACACTGGACTTGGTCCCAATTGGCCAGATCTTAATATCAACCGTGGTGATCAGATGGATTCTTACTTCAGTCTCTTCCAATGATTTTTTCTGTGAAAAAGGAGGCGGAGAAGTTGGCAACAAGAGGTATGTTTTGGTCTGAAGTTCGTTCTAAAACTACGTGGAAATATGAATACTACAGTAGTAAAACTAAGCAATGGAAAGAAACCATCATTATCCAACATGATTGTGACTTCTCCTCGACCTTATTCTCGTCTTCATGTGGTCAGTGTACGGAAGGCTAGCTCAAAAATATCCCTGATGAAAGTAGCTAAAGGCGAAAGTTGGATGAAGGAAGAGGAAATGAATGAACTGACGAAAAAAATATACCCCCTGAGATTGTTCAGAAAAGTCGTGACCTAGCCAAGGAAGTTGGTGGCCATGGAAGGAATGGACTTTATGATGGGATTGGAGATTGATTGACTGCCTGAGAAATGGCCTTCCACTTGACCAAGATGTCTATGATGCTGCACTTTGGAGCCTGTATTCTCGCCTCTGAGTGAATGGTCCTGTGATGAACCGATCCAACTCTATTGATGTAACTGACTTCACTGCTGGTAATTGGAAGACGCAACAAACCGTACCAAATTACATTAAGGTAAACTGATATTTAGTTGGTTTGAGAGTTAGTCTTTCCTTTTTCTTAATTAAATCTAAAAGTGCGCAAAATAGCATAATGTCTGAATAGGGAAAGTGGTACCAACTGATAGGCTCACCAGTTTGAAAGTAAGTGGAATCATAAAGAGGTAATCAATTCGCTTACCTTCTTCCTTCACCGGATAAGTTTGGGTCGCTATTTCCCGCTTCCTTTTCCTGCGTCTTTCCAATGGGAAGGGATCGATTGTAAGCATCACGACCTTCTTACAAGTTTGAAATCACAACAATAAAAAGCAGGAAGTGCGAGTGAGTCAGCAATAAGAAAATTATGGCCGTCAATCTGTGGCACTCGATTTTCCTCATATTCATGATCGAGGTGAACACTCCCCCATGTAGATTTCTTCGCAAAGTCTTTCAAAATTCTAGTCGCGACAGAACTACAGCTTAGCTCTCCACCAGCTGGACTAGGAAGGGAAAGTGGTGGTAGCCCTTGGACTTTTTATTCAAAACCCCATTCCCATAAGCCTCCTTCTTCGATTCAATGGATCGTCCAAAATATCCTCTAATAATCCAGTCCTCTCTGCTTAAGCCTTAAGATCTGATTGTTTTTTCCCCCATAGGATTCTAGCAGAGCGAAGCGTCAACTATCCAATTCTTTGGAACGCGATACGCTTCAGGTTGGACAAGAACAATGTAATTGCTATGCGTATGCAATGTGGGTTTTCCCGGATAAAGTAGGGTTTTCCCCATGATAAGATATTATAGGAAAAGAATACTAATCGCTGGCCTTTGGCTAAGAAATAATTTTAAGATTGACTAAAAAAGTAAGGAGTAATAATGCTTTCATTTTTGCTGTATATTCTTCAATCTCGGCTGCTTAACTTTTTCGAGTAACTCTCGATTTTGCGTTACAATATTAACTTTTTCTGCTGGAATCAAAAAGACAGATCAGTCCAGCTCATTATTCCCTTTAGCACTCGACTACTGTTTCCTGACAACTTGCCATATCGTATATACAAATCCATTGAAATATAAGCTTAATAACACACTTTTTTGAAAAAAGATTACTTTATTCCTGATTCGTGTGAGAAGGCAGGAAAAATCAATCTAGCAATGCTATTCCGCAAAGAAATACGAAGTAAGGATGAGTTAAAATTAGAGTACTTTAGCCTGAGCTATCTTCGACTCCTTAAGATTATCGACCTAAGGTTAATTTTTACAGGACATTGCTCTTCAATCTCATCCCTGACTAAGCCATTTCCGATGTTTCTGTTTATTTCTCAACTATGAAAAAAATACTTTAGCAATTTAAATTTTTTGGAGTTTATCGCAGGCCTTGCTTGGGGTTTTTAAGAAGTGTATTCAGAAAAAGAAAAATCACCCAACTTCCTCACAATAATCCTGATCGAAAATATGATATTCTCTTTGAGGAAAATTTCGATTAGCCTTTTTAAACAGTTGCTAGTCTAAAAGAAAAATCAGACTAGTCCCATTAGATGAAGCAGGTGCTACAAAAGTGAGTGGCTCATTGAATAGTAATAGAGCTGAACGGGGTAGGCTTTTTGGGATTTGTTTTTAATAGAAGGCTGACCATAAATCGCTAGTGGCTGAATGATCAAGGCTTTCGGTTGATTCACAAAGAAGTGAATGTAGACCGGGGACAATTCTCAGGCACTTCAAGGACTTTTTCAAGATGTTATTTTCGAGAGGAGTGATCAGTAATTTTGAATGCTCCGCAATGGGACAGCCGAATTCCCTTGTCAGGGTGATAGCCTAATGCCTTTTTGGGAATTTCACGGATTTGAATATTTCTGCGTATGGGATCATCTCCGATTCAGTAAATCGTTCAGAATCTGGTTCCTTTCCAGCTTGAGTCCATTCGGAAAAGTCTCAAAAACCTGAAATTAAAAACACGCTTGATAAACAAGCTTTTTCAAGTTTGGTGAATTGGATTTTTTGACTCTGATCCAAACTATTCTCATTAAGGATTTAAGGCCTAAAAATATGACGATTGGGAAGAGTTTCGTCAATCAGATGGAGTATCAGAAAGATGTATCGAGTTTAGTTTGAATGGAGTTGACGCTTAGCTACATCGATACTAAAACAACATCTACGGAGACTGGCAATAATAGCGGCCCTTGCAAAAAAAAAAAATGATTAGATGGGATGGTTTTGGAGGAATTACCGTGATAAGAATAAACCAAGGCCGAAGGAACGCAGAAAAAGCCCATTATTTGAAGGAATGGTGGGAGCAAATCCCATTTCCTATCGAACTGGATACGAATTACGGATTTCTAATGCCGAGATTATTAACGAGAATTGCTTCCTGGAAATGCTGAGCCCTGATTGCTTAAAAGTTTGATGCAGTTCAGGCAGAGGTTTTAATTGCACCTCATCCGATTCTTTAACAAGTTTTAAGGTGAAATGAACCTTCATGCAAAGCGCTTTCATTTAATGGAGTAGCAAAGATGAACTTGGGACCTTTCAAAGTGCCTTATGGAAAAGAAATTAATTTTACCCTTCAAGGCTAGTATCCAAGGTTTCGAAACTAAGGGAATAAATGAGATTCTGGGGCGAATGGCAAAGTGTAAGAGTGGCGTCTGGAAAGGTTAGAGAAATGCTTGCTTGAGATGGAAGTCAAGTCGATATCGATCGCTCAAACAGACTGACGTTTCAAATACGAAGATCTAAAACTTGATTAATTGGGAGAAGAATCATTCGAAAAAGAAATTAAGAAGCGCCGTCGCACATTTATTTTTAGCTCTAAAAGTAATCTTTCCCCAGACTCTAATTATAAGAAAGCATCTATGTCACTGATCGGAAATATTTACGCGAGGTCCTTTCAATTTGAATTTGGGAGAGTACCAAGGAGGGTTTTATTACAGATCGTCCCGGGAGATCGTGGTTCAACTTTCGGTTCCAAAGAAAAATAATCATTTCTTGTTAGTGAACCTTCCTCATTTCTCCGCTATTTTTTTGATCTAGGTCCACGTCACTTTTGGAGAGTTCGTGATGATCATTCTGAAGGTTTGTTTGGTCTCGATTCGCAGATATTTTGGCGGCCTTGCCTGCACTTCGGTGATCTTGAATCTTCAAACCAACCAATGCACGAACCTGAACTTTCTAGATTAATTCCAGACTCATTCCTTCCACGCTGAAACCGCGATTGGGACGCCTAATTCAATAGGTTGCCGTCATTTTTTTAAGTGGATTCAGCAACTCTTCACCTTCATGGCATTTTGTTTTTCCAATAGACATGGACTGCTGGTAGTTCCAAGTTGGGGACATTCTCGTGATTGTACCAGAAGAAGAGATGTAAAGCATGTGGGCCCTGAAACATGACTAAAACCTCACCTGCTTCCGGAATTGCTTTCCATTGGGAATTTGCTTTGGCGATATGACCTGAAATAATGGCTTTACCAAGATTCATTTTTGATCCAAAACAATGGGAGATGAGTGGCAAGGGGTCTTCCATTACCCTGTGAGATAGCGTAGCGAAGCATTTTTTTGGATGAAGGATATGATTTCCAGGTCATCTTCCCAGCGAATTTGATTGGATTGACATACATGGGGAGTATTTTTTCTGGTTAAATTTGAGCTAAGCTATAAATAATTAGTACTTCGAAACAGATTTGGAAGTAAATTCAATCTCATTATTTTTAGTAAGTTTAGTTTTTATGGAAAATGAATCAACGCATCGACTGGAATTGGCCGCAAAAAATTTGTCATAAATACCCGGAGCACCGATTTTTTTTAAACTGGGGAAAGCTTGGAACTGGAAAAACCACTTTTTTGAGAGACTTGGTTTCGAAACGACCCATAGCGACATGTGATTTTGGCTCCTACGGGTATTGCTGCTTACATGCAAAAGGGGTGACTATTCGATTCGCAGTTTTTCTTTTTCGGAATGGGTAAGTTTTTTCTGCCTGTTCGCGAACCTGAGGTAATTTTCACCAGCCAATTAGGTTTTTTCAAGCCAAAATACCTTAGCCGAGAAAACATACCGCTCAAATCAACTCCGAAAGAAACGTCTTAAAGGCAGTGGACCTATTGGTTATCGATGAGGTCAGTAATGCTTCGAGCTGATATTTTACGATGCGATTGAATTACCGCATGCGTAAGTGTAAAAGGGAATTACCGTGATCCTTTTT
>Ga0163217_1004590_pt1 | contig 13386 bp, 16 predicted proteins | sample SynspAceP_FD_185933 | JGI IMG/M metagenome (GOLD analysis project Ga0163217, IMG submission 185933) | Saline lake microbial communities from Ace Lake in Antarctica - Synechococcus sp. Ace-P (PacBio error correction) | ecosystem: Environmental > Aquatic > Non-marine Saline and Alkaline > Saline ...
ACTAAAACAAAGGGGAAAAGAAAAAAAAAGAGGATCCTTCCAAAATTCCCGGCTTTGGAAAATGGGCCAAAATGGCCGGCCCCTTGCTTTTTCGAAGGCAGCAGGCAAACTTCCCCTTGGCCGCCCCAGCGCGTAAAAAGCCGTGCGCAAGGCCCCTTGAAATCAGGCTGCGCAAAATCAATTGGCCTCAGGGTTCAACCTCGTGGCTATCCAGCGATAATCCAGACGGCTGCGCCAGTTGCGCCTGCCAAACTGCTCGAATACTCGATGGCCCACGTGCTCTGCCAAAAACCCCGGCAGTGCACATAGACCAGAATCAAACGACGCAGGGGCGTTGCTGTAACAGAGCGCCAAGTGGCGGGGCCGAGGCAAATGGTCCCGGCCGGAACGCGACCGGAAGAATCTTTGCCGGGATGGCCGAGGGAGGTTGACCAATGCCGACAAGTTATCGGCAATGGGTTCGCTCCGGGGTGTTCTTTGTCCCCGATTTGAACAGATCCCTCCAGCAGGACGCCGGAGGAAAATGATTCGACATCAATGCGCGCGGGTAATTAAACGACGCCGGACTGACGCAGTGGCCGCTGGGTGAAGTCAGTGGAGCTGGCTTTGGCTGGTATTTGTAGTCGCCAGACTCTTCGTTGTTTCATCGCCCATGGCCATTGTAACGCAGCCAACCAGTCATACAGGTTTCAGCATAAAGCGGAACCTGCGCCTGAACGTGCAGACCTATGAAACCTTCAAGCTACGCCCAGATTTCGCCCCACGGCCATGCGTAGTGAATCGATTTATGGCCAACCTGCCCAGGAATCCTCATCGATGGAAGAAGTGCACCGCTTGGCTAGATTAACGCTCGCCTTCCTTGACGTCCGCAAACACTTCCCAGGTGCGGTGCAGTTCAATAGCGCGCATAGTCCAGGTGAGTTGCCGCGCTGGATCAAGGTCGTTGTACTTCACATCCAGGCGAACCCATCGCGGTAGCTGTTGTAGGCAAATGTTACTTTCTTCTCTTGCCAACATCAGTTCCCAGTTTTAACGGTTCAGGTCGCCGTTGTATGTACTGTCCAGTTGTCGGAATACGCATACCCGTTCTGCTTGCAGTGTCCGGGCCCTCATAGAACACCTCGGAGCACGACGCACAGAACGCTGCCCGCGTTTTAGTCCAGGCCATACGCGTGCGTGGCAACCCTGGTCACGGTCTCGTGTAACAGCAGAACGTTTACCGCCAACGCCCTGGATCATAACCTGCTCTTTGAAGTAAGTAAAGGTATTTGCCCATGGTCTCGGGGTTGTAATTCCGTTCAGCCCCTGGGGGACTCACATACTCTTCCACAAAGCGTACGATAGTGAAGTTGCCCGTGGGTTTGCGGGGTTGCCTGGGTCACCGATGTCCTGGCAGCGCGTCACCACGTAGCGGTATGGTTTCCAGATCACTTCCAGGCCTTGAGCGGAATTCGAAAGCAAATCGCCAATCATAACCCTCACACCGTGCCACCTGAACAGCTCGGATTTGGCGCGTTGCCGCCTTGGCTGCTCTCGTAACCGCATCGGCTGGCCACGTCTGCGGCGGCCTTTTCATTACACGGGCAACTTGATAGTTTTCAGGTAGCGTTTGAACATGGCGATCTGACCGGGCCAGATTGTCCTGAACTCTTGTAGTTGTCGGGTGATACACAAACAGGCGCTTGTCATCGCATAGGGTCAGCGCTGAAGCGGTTGCGTCAACAGCGGCCTGCAATCGGTAGCCATAGGCCACCATTTCCACTCGGAAATGGTCACCTGACCATTACCGCCTTTTCTCGGCGCCGGATCGTCGTCAGCTTTTCACCCAACTCGCCAACCTGTTCCTGCTGTCGCAGCCATGCGATCAACTGAAAGGCCATGACCAGGCCATTCAATGCGAAAATACAAAGTTCATTTCATATAATCCTGCTCTAACTTGCTGAGCCGATTGGTGCACGCCGCTAGTGGAGGGTGGCCGTCACACGTGCTCGCGGTTACCCGCAACACAGAAACGTCAGCGGCGCCACTATAGCCAAGCGCCACCCGAAGGTGATCCATCCAAAGTAATAATTTTGTCTTCAGAGGCGACAGGTCAGAGAGGGTTACAAACGAAGAAAATTACCTGAGGAAAAACCATCTGAAACCAGCAAGTGCTAGAGACCAGAACGAGCCATCTGCCTGCAGTTCCTGAACAAAGGCTTGCGCTAAATGCTACCCTGAGAGATCTGACTGAGAGAGAAGCTACGGTAGGAACAGAGAGCAATAATCCTCAACCCTTCCAAGATATGGCTAACAGCTCGGGCTGATAGCGAGTGCTGCACACGGGATACCAATGTCGTGCGAGCTCAAGAAGATTCGAAGTAGTGTGATTGCCCAGAGCGTTTACGAGCGAGAGGTATTATGTGCGGCAGTAGACATCACAGAGGCGATCTGCAGTGGACTCATAGCGGGCCCACTTTAGTTTAGATACCTATCATCAATGCAGCGCATATACCGCTTGAGGTATCACGCAGATATGGCGCGCGTTCCATATGCTTTACCTAGCGTGCGGTACGCAGATCATGGCTGACAAGGAGTTTTATTACGCTTCCCACTGCGGATCAGGCCACCGTACCACAAGGCGACTGTCCTTCAACGCGGCGCACTTGCTGATGCCAGATCTCCAGTTCACGCGAAGAGATCCACTCGCCGCGGTCTTGATCACGTCCTTTATACGGTCGCGGATATCGATAAAGCCCAACTCGTCGATAGAGGCCACATCACCATGTGCATCCATCATGCGCCCACAGCTCGCGCTCTTCTCCGCTCCTGTATACCCCTGGTCACCAGGCGAGCGCAAGTAAACATTTCGCCTGGTCTTGCGTCGTGGCCTAGAAGTTGGCCTTCGTCCATCAAGGCGCGCTTCGGCCAGCGGTATCCGGTATCGCCTTGTGCTGTAGGCGGCCTGCTCGTCTTCACTACCCGCTCAAGCCCAATTGATTAACCACTGAATCAGCGGTGCAAGTCTCGGTACATGCCATATAGAATCGCTCGCAGACAGTTCATGCCCTCTGCCTTGGCCGTATTCGTACAGGCTGCGATTTCAGCGCAGCTGCTCGCCCGATGAATGATTTCAATGCCGACCAAAATCTGGTTCTGCGCGCCCTCGGCATTGAGGCACCATCTCAGAATGTCGTAACGCAGTGGGAGAAGGTGACCTTCTCATCCTTTCGATCAGCCTTTGCAACATTTCCGCTCGTAGCGGCCCGGTAACACTGCTTGGTGCCGCCAGCAAGCGTTGCGTATTACGGGATATCCATGGCAATGCACCGATGGACATCTGGGTGATCGGCTATAGTACACATCCGGTTGCCAAAAGACGCAGGCTGTACCAACCCGCCCAACAGCGCCGCCTTGGGTCATGGTGTGTGTAGGACCTGATCTGGCGGTGGGTGAAGTAAATCGCGCCCCTTGGGGTTGCCGGAGTACCGTATGTGTAGAACGTGGTCGCTAACTGAATTCTCATCGAAGTCGGCAAACGCGAAGGTCGCTTCGGCGCGGCCACGCAGCCTCTTCATACTCACCCCGCCCCGGCTAATGGCGTTTATTTATCAGCGCCCGATCGGTCCAGCAAATGTTAAATTGGTAACGGTGGTCCAATCGCCTTCAAATCTCCTTGTAAATCGGCAGAAACTCGGCAATAAACCAGGTAGCGAAGATTCTTCTGCGTGACTTCCATGGTGTAGAGGACATCTGATCGGGCCGACTAGCGACTGTTTGAATGTATGCAGTCAACCGGAGCGCCCACATTCTGGGGTGATGGCGAACATGCATTCAGATAGCTGGTGCTTTACCAGTTCCATCACCGCCACGGTGTCACCGGCCTTTACGCATGCGCGTCCACCGCATTGCCAGTACCGCATATGTACGCTTGTCGAAGGTGGGACGATAAGCCGTAACGCCCTTATATCAGTGCGACACGAAATTTCCATAGCTATTCGCGCTACCGTACGCTAGAGCGACAAGCACAGAAATGTTGACTGACAACAGGGGCGTCGGAATGGGCTGCACTGTGTCGGGTATCACGCGAGACTGCATCTGAGAATATGAGCCTGTAAGTTTGTAATGGGCCTTGTTGTCTCGGTCGCCAGCATCAAGGCCTGTCGCTGTGCACACTTATAGCAAGCGCGGGAACTCGCGACCCTAATCAACTTCCAAAGTATGAAACCGGTTCACACCCAGATCACGCAATTTTTTACGCGTTAATCGGGAAATTTTCGCTTTGACCACAGTAACCTTCATTCAGTCACATATCTTTCTGTAGAGTAGTTCCAAACATGTCCATGACGCAAGCAGCGCTTGTATCCTGTCAGCGCGCGCACGCACCCCGTATTCGGGCGCGGATTTCAGGTGCACCTGTTCCCGTCCCTGCGTCGACTGCGAATGCCGGATGTCGCCGAAGCGGTCAAACTGCGTGCGGCAGATCCGCCGTGGCGACGTGACTATGGAGTATTACATGCTGCGTGATATGCTCCCGCGCGCCTGAAGCAGCCCGCGGACTCGCACAGACTCCAATCCTGATAATCCGGCCTCTGCGGCTACCTGGCTGGCGACCACCATCAACAAGCTGTCGGCTTCCGCATGAAAGCCCGTGATGCGGCCCACGACCTGCTCTCAAAAGGGCCTGCAAACCACTCAAGGTGATGGTGGCCTGGCGGCATGGAAAGTCATGTCCAACCGACGCCTTATCTATGGAAAAAGCCCGCGGCGCCTGCGCATGGCCCAGCGCGGCGCGTCCGAGAGAATAAGGACTCACCAATATGTTCTCGATGGTACTGGAAGCCCCGCACCGAACGCTATGATGGGCAATTACTCCTCTCGCCCCAGAAACCGCAGACAAGTACGCGCAACTCACCGGAAGACATTTAGCGCCTTACCGCCTACGGTCCTTGACTCTTGCACGCCGCGCGAAGAAAGCCATTGAAAGCGTGCACTCGATATAGCGAATCGTGCCCCGTCTACTCCGTCAACCACCCGCAATGGGCGAGACTCTGGCTACAAAGACGTACGAGCAGTGCGGCAACACGCCATACCTGGGAAAAGAATCCCGTCTTCAAATGCCGCCTTTCGCAAGACTGCAGCATTACGCGCCGCTATTCCATCAGCTCCATCTCTATGCGGCTTGCACACGCTCTGAGTACTGAATGACTGCCAGCAAAGGAAGCAGATATAAGCCATTGGCGCCGTATCTCCGGCCACGGCATCGTCAGAGCGCAGTAACTCACAGTCGAAACTTCACCATCGAGTTCCCCTTAGGCCGCATAGAGCGAAACGACCTTCAATCTACAAAGAGCCAGCGGCTGGAAGCACAGGCACACAGATTTTTTTAAAATCGAATCGAGAACGCGTTCTGCGCTTTCATGTCACCGTTATCGAGCTCAGCTTAAACCGGAAACACAGCCTCTGGATGATCGGTCGCATCAGAGCCAAAGTGATGAACAAACTATTCGCGGCGCCCTGCGCCCAGGCTCATCCGGTCGGACTGCTCTACACTATGAGACTTCGAGCGAGAATCATAGTCACAAAATTATATTGCACTGAATCAACTGCGCTGCAGAAATCGCGGCAAGCGTGGGGTAGCGCCTACATTTGTTATTGGCCGGCGGCGAACCACCGCCGTGGGCGATCGAACTGAATCTGATGCACTGATCCAGGGCATGCGCACAGCCGCCTGCCCCTTCCGCCACGTTATCACTTCACTCGCTGTTACCGCCCTGGCGCGGTTTCACGCGGGCATTTCGCTGGTCGCCGCAGAGCCCAACAGTTTTTCGCTCCCGTACGCAGTCCCAGCCAGCACCAGAACTGATCACCACCGCCAACAGTTCTTAGAGCCATACCGAACTTTTCTCTGCAATAGGGTCGCGCAGGGAGCGGGCTGGAGCCTTCCGGCAGAATGCAGTTGATCAAGGTCGTGCCAAAGGAATACCTTGATCTTTGCTCTGGTATTTCACCGCCCCAGCCGTTGCTCCAAGAATCGGCCGCCAAACTGGCGACGGCGCAACTTGAACCAGGCATCAGCCATCGATGGCCCGGATATCGCTTCAATAATCCGACAATACTCAGCGCCCAACTGCCACCATTGCAGTGACAGCAAACGGTAAACACCGCGCAGCGCGCCAGGCGCCAAGCGCCAGCCCGATGCGCAACGAATCCCGCGAACTTGGCTATATCGAAGGGTTGGTCCGCAAGCAGAAGCTGCGCCGGTGCCGCCGCGGCAGGCAGCGAGCTGCCCCTGGCCGAACCTTGCGCCGCATCTGTAACCTAGGGCTAATTGATCCCGCGGCTGAGGCCAATCTTCTGGATCTGATCAGACACCATCCCCGGCCACGCGGCGGTACGGCGACAAAGCCACCGCACGCTGATTCGCATTTTCACCACCTGTGATCACGGTCCGTCTCCTAGTCATTGCCGTCCCGGTCTAAGAATCAGACCGTTACGCCCGACCATTCAGCTCGTGCGCTCGGCCTCCGGCTCGATAACATGCCGCACAATGTCCTTTGCTTCTCATTGCGCCGCGCACTGGCTGGCTCCTTGCGCGACACAGTTCCATACAACAGAAACTTTCGCTCTTGGCTGCGATAGCCCGCGTGGCTTGCATCGGCCTCTCTGACACCAGATCACAGCCTCTTTGCCATCGATATACCCGCCAGCTGTGAACCGCCTTGCATCAGGCTTCTAAAAGTCCGTAGAAGGATACGTAATGCGTTGCAGCTCCAGCATGCCACGCTTGAAGCCAACCAGCTTTGTCCAGGTCGACCCAAGCCTTCAGTCAGCCCCGGATCTGGCGATTAAATGGCCAACTGTCGGTCGAACGTTTGTTATCTGGTTGACAGAATGCCCAGGATCCTTGTTTGTTTGGCGAATGGCTCGCGATATGGAGCGAGGCGCGCTGGCTGAAGGCGGTGGCTGAGCGTGTCGAAGGCGTTTACGTTGAGGAGATGTACTTATGTCGCGTCTCGAGCAGTAGACTGCTGAGCCTGACTATCGCAACTACAGTATACCTATGCTACACATTTAGAGCTTTTACAGCCCTGGATCGTCAGGACGAGATGGTTGCCAGGCTAGCCGCATGTATTAATCGATGCAAAAGCTGTGTTTACTGAGTGTGTTACGAGGGCGATGGCGGACATTGGCACAGCGAGGCTTATCGCAGCACCAGTATAAGCTTATCTGGTGTACAATGACATAGCCTAGTGGCTAGCTCTGAAGGGGCATATCAGACTATAGCAGCGGCGACAGAGCATGACCAATTGTCGCGCTGTTAAACGGAGAGCCGGAGGGCCGAGCACAGCTTATGCTCGGCGTAACGTCTGTTCTCACACCTGGTACGGCAATTGATCCTAGGACATGCACTGATCAAAAGGTCTTGGAAATATATAGCACGTGAGTATGCCTACTTACACGTACCGCCCTCGTGAGGCCGGACGGGTCTGAGTAAGATCCGAAGATGGCTCCAGCCGCGACAAGCCCTGTTACAAGAGTCACAGCCAAAGTCGAGCCAGGGGCAGTTGTGTAGAGCGGCCGGCACGAGCAGCCAGCTTCTGCTGCGTCCAAAGACCTTCGATATAGCCAACGTTCGCCGGATCTTATGCACGCCATCGGCTGCGCTCCGCCCTGGTTGCGGCCTGGCGCGTGTTTACGGTTGCTTCACTGCAATGGTGGCAGTGGCCGCTTGGATGGTCGGGATTATGCCGAGCGAATAATCCGGCAGAACTTGACCTGAATGCTGTATACGAAGTGCGCCGTGCGCAGTTTGGGTCCGATTCTTGATGCCAACGTCTGGGCGGTGAATACAGAGCAAAAATCAGGTATTCCACTTTGGCACTACTTGACATGCCCCATCTGCCGGAATGCTCCGAGCCCGCTCCTGCCGCGACCCTAGCAGAGAAACTCCGTATGTGCCAGTCACTGTGGCGTGTGATCGTGCCTGCTGCTGAGCGAGCGCTGGGACGAAACTTGATTGGCCTCCTGCGGCGCACCAGCGAGATACCCGCCTTGAAACGCGCCAGAGCGTAAATCAGCGAGTGAAGTGATAACGTGCGGAAACAGCGGCTGGTGCGCCTCCCTGGTCATTGCCATCCAGATCGAAGTTCGTCGTCCACAGGCGGTGGCTTCGCCGCCGCAATAACAAATGACCGCAACCCCACTGCCTGCCGCCGGTTTTCTGCAGCGCGTTGATCAGTTACTATTGCGCGATGCCAGTAGAGCCGACCGGATGGCCCCGGGCTCAGGCCGCCGCCGTAGATTGTTCACTGCGCCGTGGTCCAGGCCGTGTTCGCGGAGCAGAGTGAGTCCGCGAGTGACCATGGCAAGGCTTCGTTTATTATCCAAACAAGTTCGACTTCGCCTGCTCCAGCAGTCTTAGTTCGAACAGTTGCTCTGGAGCCGATAGGGCGATGGAGGTCACACGCTATTGTCCTGCCTCATGGGTGGACGTTAGTGCCACGATACGCGACAATGGCTTGAGGCCGCGTTTTTCTGCTCAGACTGCAGTCATCAGTCCGAAGAGCGCTGGCGCCGATCACAGATGGAAGCTGGCTCATTGGTCGGCGTATGCTCGCGCGGTCCTTGCGAAAGCGGCTTGATGCCGGGATCTTTCCAGTTGGCGTTGTGACGCTGCTCGTCGTCTTTGTCACCCAGGTCTCGCCCTTGCTGGTGTGACGGTGAACCGGCACGATTTTCTGCTATCAGCGCCACCGACTTTCAAATACTTTTTCTTCGCGCGGTCGAAGACTCGATAGCGTAGGCCGTCCATGTCTTCACGGCTGATGCCGTACTTGTCGCGGTTTCCTGGGCGAAGGATCCCATTCAAGCGTCCGTTCGGCGTCTCCAGACCACGATAACCTGTGGTCCTTGTTTCACGTGGCCCATGCGCGAGCCCGCCCGCTTTTTTCCATCAGATAAGGGCTCGTTGGACATGCTGCCAACCGCGTAAGCACACATTCCTGATGAGATGCCGGCCCTGAGCAGAGTCGTGGGCCAGCATTCACGGCTATGCCGTCCACGCGCTTGTTGATGTGGTGCACCGGTAGCGCGCAGCAAAGCCGGCAATTCCAGGCGGCCTGGCGATCCGGCCCCTTCAGCTGCGCGAGAGAGCAGCCCTGATCACTTCCCCTGCAACGTCGCCCACTCGAATGCCAATCACGCTTGACCCAATATAGACCGCCAAGAGTCACAACGCAGGGAGCCAGCTTGGGACAGCTGCCTAATCGCCATCGGTGTGCGTGCCGCCGCTGACGAATAACATGCTGTTGTCGGACATGTTTGACTCCTGAAATGACTGATGAAGTTAGTGGTCATAAAGCGACATTTCCCCTGATTATTAACGCGTAAAATCGCTCATCCTGAGGTGTGAACCGGTTCATTACTTTGGAGTGATAGGATTCGCCGAGTGCGCGCAGCGCTTCTAAACAGTGATGACAAACCAGCGACAGGCCTTGAATGCTGCGACCAGTGACCTACAGCAAACAAACAGAGTCAGTACCTAGTATAGACTCAATACCACACAGCGTGATCATAAACCGACACCGTGAGCGCCCATTCGACGCCCTGCTGATCAAGACATTCTGTTTGTCCGGCCAGCCTCCGAGCGCAACCAGTAAATTCGTTACCGCAATATCAGCCTTACGACTTAATGTCACTTTCAAACCACGTATCTGCCGCTGGCAATGCGCTGACGGCGCTGCTCAATGGCCTGGTGACACGCGTTGCGGTGATGACTGGATAGCCCCGCTACTGAATGCAGTCGCCATCCCGATGCTGGGCGCGGTGCTTGCATACCATCTAACATCCGCCTGTCCCCGTAATCAGATCCTCTTACCCATGAATCACCCGAGACATCTTCGTACTGGTGAACTGCGAGTTCTTCTCCATTTACAAGCATTGAGAAGGACGATCAATGACCAACCGTTGAGTCCAACACCATATCGTGCTGAACCGATGCGCGTATAAATACCTCGATAACTGCGGCCAGTGGTGCGTGAGTATGAGAGCGCTGCCGCCGCCGACCGACTTCGAGTTTGGCGTGACTCGATTATAAATTCAGTAATCGACCACTTCTACACCACCGTATACTACGCAGACGCGCGCGAGAGTTTACTTCACCCCACCGGGCCAACTGGTCCTACAACACCCATGACCCAGGCGGCCTTGATGCGGTTGGAGCGAGCGTGCTCTTTCGGCACCGCCGATGTGTATATGCCCGATCAAGATTGTTCCACGTCAGCCTGGGTATCCGTATACTCGCCACGCTGCTGCACCAACGCAGGTGTACCCGGCCGCTACGAGCCCTGGAAATGCTCTCGCAAGCTGATCAAGGATAGAAGGTCACTCTCCCCGCGGTTCCGACCATTCTGCAGAAGGTGCTTCAATTCCTTAGGGCGCGCAGAACTCAGATTTTGGTGGCATGAAGATCATCATAGGCGCAGCGCGCTGAATGCGAGCAGCCTGTACGATACGAGCCAAGGCCCAAGGCATGAAAACTGTGTTTCATGCGCGTAATTGCAACTCCAGAATACCAGCCCGCTGATTCCAGTGGTATCTATCAATCTGGAGCTGGAGCAGGGTAGTGAAGACGAGCAGGCCGCCTACAGCATCAACGGCCGGCATACTGTACCGCTTGCCGAGAGCGCGCCTGATGGACCCCGAAGCACTTGCGCGCGCACGACGCAAGACCCAGGCGACTGGTACGCGCTCGCCCTGTTGACCCAAGGGTATTACAAAGGACCGAGAAAAGCGACGAGCTGTGGTCGCATATGGCCATATGGATCGCAGACGGGAATAGATGTATTTTAGCCTTCTACCTCCACACACATTAATCAGATATCTCGCGAGCGACCGATCAGAATGTGCAAGGATGTGATCAAAGACCGGCGGCGAGTGATCTCTTCGCTGGAACTGGAAGATCTTCGTCAAGCCTGAACAGTAGAGCTCCCGGCGTGAAGGATATCAGTCAGCACGTAGTCGTGGCCTGAATCCCAGCTAGTGGGGGTGGGGAAAGGAGATCCCCATCCTCAGCGTCACTGATACGGTACGCACATTCTGGTCAACGAGAGATGGAGCGAGCAGCGATGCGAGCGAGAATCTCCTTCAAGTATACAGCGTATGAGAATCAAGGCGCATCAACATCCATCCCGACCCAGATGCTTGTGTTACCGAAATTGAGCCACCAAAACTAGTTCTTTGGGCAAACATATATATATATCTCTAATATGAGAGGCCAGTGACAAGATGGATATACATGAACCCGCGTGCGTATACCACATACGGACGCTTTGAAGATTATTAGGCTGCGGTAAAAGCATGTTAAAGCGCAAGACCTTTATGCAGAAACAGGCAGAGCAAATGACAGTTCTGGTCCTCTCCTGCTGTGTTCCAGGCTGTTTTTCCTCGTATTTTCTCGTTCTTAACCCTCTCTGACCTTTGTGCCTACATGGGATACATAATCTCGAGACTTTGAGATCGATTCACTCTGCGTAGATGCTTAAGAGCTATATGAGCGCCGCTGCCGTCGTGCTCGGGTAACCGCAGCAACTGCATGACGGGGGCACCCCCACTGATCACCTCGATGCGAGCACCAACCTCGGCTCCCGTATTATAAGCAGAGATAGATAAAACGAACGTATTAATAATTCTTGCGCGCGTCTTGACTGCATCGTCATGCATTACCAGTATACCATGACTATGGCGGAACAGCAAACAACATGACCGAAGAGTGGTAAAATCACATGACCCGGACGGCTCCGTAGAAAGCGGGGTAATTGCTCCGTGAGCGAGTCTGATGACGGTGCCTGCTACGAGCAGCCGCTTTGAACGCAACCGCTTCATGCGCTGACCCCTTGCGAGTACAACCGCTGTTGTGATCACCGCGACAACTACAAGAGTATCCAGGAATACTGGCCCCGTCAGATCGCCATGTGCAAACCTACCCTGACAACCTTCAAGATCCGTGTATTGAAAGCCCCGCAGCGTGCCATGCCCGGCGTGCTACGAAAGCAGCCCAACGCAAAGCCGCCACCCGACGGTCATGTGGCACGGTGGTGACGGTTTAATGATCTTGCATTGCTTCCCATTCCGTCCAACGGCCTGGAAGTGATCCTGGAACCACACCACCGCTAGCGCGTGTGCTGCGCTGCCAGCGCATCGTGACCCAGGCAACCCCGCAAACAACGGCAAAAACTCACTATCGGTCCGCCTTAAGATAATGGTCCCCCAGGCTGACGGGATTACAACCGAACCAGGCAACCAACCTTTACTACTTCAACGACAGGTTACTGTGAGCGCTAGGCCCGTCTGCCGGGCTAACGTTCGCTATCACGAAGACCGTTGACACAGTTCCACCCGCGTATGCTGGATCTACAACAGCCGGTCAGCGTCGTGCGTCGTGCTCCGCAGGTGTCCTTATGACGGACCGGGCAAACTGCAGCAGACTGTATGTCGTACTTCCGAAACACACCTGGACATGTACACGGCGCCTGACCGTTTACAACTGGAATGGTTGGCAAGAAAAAAGAACAGTAAAAATTTGCCTACAACAGCTACCGCATGGGTTCGCCTGAAAATAGTGAAACTACAACGACCTGATCAGCCGGCCACCTCAAACCCTGAACTAGCGCGCTATGAACTGCACCTCACCTGAAGTGGTTGCTACGTCAAGGAAGGCGAGCCGTCACATCTATCCAAGCGTCACTTCTTCATCGATGATGATTCTGGCAGGCTGGCCATATGATCCCCTCGATGGCGAGCGAACTTCCTGGCGCGTACTGAAGCTCATGGTCTTCACCGCTTTCCCCACCGCATGTATCCGGCTTTGCTGCCTGAAACCTGTATTACCTGGTTGCGGGCCGTTACCCTGCCCCATGGCATCGAACAACGAAACTCGACTACAACACAGCAAAAACCACTCCACTGACTTCACCCCAGCGCACTGCGTCCAGTCGGCGTCGTTAATCATCGCGCTTGCATGAATCCGATCAAGTCTCCTGGCCGGCGTCCGCTGGAGGGGATCTGCTACAAAATCGACAAGATATAACACCCGACATGCCGGAACACTGTCACATGCACCTCCTTCGACCCATCCCGGCAAACTCCGTTCCGACGACTCTGCGACCATTGCCTCGCCCCGCACTGTCGCTCGTCATCAACGCCCTGCGCGCCTTTATTCTGTCTGCACTCCGTTTTGGCAAGACACTTGCCATCGGTATTCCGAGCAATTGGCACGCACTGTGCCCGTCTGGTACGCTTTATACCACATGGGACCCTGGCAATTGTGCGCACCGATCAACTCCCACGCTTACCGCCTGGCGCCCAAAGATTCCGCTGCCGAACACGCAATAGCCATCAGCCCGG
>Ga0163217_1070914_pt1 | contig 13386 bp, 7 predicted proteins | sample SynspAceP_FD_185933 | JGI IMG/M metagenome (GOLD analysis project Ga0163217, IMG submission 185933) | Saline lake microbial communities from Ace Lake in Antarctica - Synechococcus sp. Ace-P (PacBio error correction) | ecosystem: Environmental > Aquatic > Non-marine Saline and Alkaline > Saline ...
TGTGATGTGCGGGGAGCGTCCAGATATATTGCCTTGGAGAAAAGAATATTCTCGCAAAATCTCAGAAATTGCAAAAAATCTAAAAAGGCAGAGCCTGTGAATGCCATGTTCGACAACCGCAGTAACTTGTTCTCTTCTGGCTTACTAGTTCAGTTGAGAATTTCGAACTACCATTGCCTCCATGCTTCACCATGTTTTTTATGATTACCATGCATGGTAAATGTAGTGGCCCTCGTGAGCGACTTGGGTTTTGCCAGTTATTAAGACCGACCCTAAAATTCCGAATTATTGTCCAGGCCTTCGGGGCCTTTTGCTCCAGATTGCCATCTGACCATTTGTACTGGGGAACGTGATCATTGCCCTATTTTGCATTATATTTATAGTAATGATTCTACGTGTACTTGTTAATATGAAATATTAAATTCGGCCGCAGGGGCTTCCCGAATTGGTCTAAATTCAAGCGCGCTCGTGGCAGGAATGGGCATATCAAAAAATAGACGGATGAACAGTTTTGGCGAGAGCACCAAAAGGAAGGAAGTACGGTTCCTGGCGTCCCCAGACCTTTATTCCCGTAACAATGCCCAAGGAGCTCAGAAGTTTGTTTTAACTTATACATTCCATAGATAATTCCTAAAGGCTCTGTAAAGATATGGCACTGTAATAATGAGAATGAGGTAGAACAGAGAAACAATGGAGAACTTTCTAAAAATCCGTAAAGAAAATTTAACAAGGAAAAGTGATGTATCGCGTTTCCTATAGCCGTAAATAGATAACACCGACTTTAACACTATCGGTAATGTTGTGCATGCAGATCGCTCAAATGCGGGCATTCTTTAGCCCAACTCATCTTTGCAAGTTTGGAAATTCCGCACTGTCCAACTGGATAGATATTACAAACCGTGATTAATATTGGATAGTAAACCAGCAATCACTTTTGGGATTGTATTAACCATTACATTTTAGCATGCCGAGCACGGGGCGCCAGTTCTGTGCTAAGATACAAAAGAGCATCAACATAGGATGACCAATATCCCGGTAGCGACTGGGAAAGGCAACAATTTTCAGTGTGTAAGGACATATTAATCTGCTCCGCCTACATATCGCTTTTTATTTGCCGTAACTGAAAGGAAACATTGAATGGTTCCCATTTCCTGAATAACGAGAGTGAGTTGGATCTATCTCCGAAACGAGCATCGAAGACCGTGAAACATCGTATGCGTTATCCGATGTACGGAATTTCCCAAGAACCAACTTTCTCAATAAATATAGCAACAGGGCGACTTGCTGGAGAGTGATTCCAAAACGAAAACGCCGAGTCAGATATTTTTTAATATTTGAGCGGAACACCATAGAGTGCGATATGGTCCAAACAATGGAGAATGAATCCTCCGTATAGCTCCGATGTTTGTTTTCGACGCGACACTCGCGCACTTTTTGAGAATGATTGGTTAGAAAACATGATTACACGCGCTATATAACTGCAGCGAGAGTTTAAAACAGATACTCAAATGCGATGGAAGAGACCATGGATGGGACTTTATTAACATTTATGATATATGCGATTTTCTGGAAAATCCCCTCCCACTGTGTTAGATACTTCTAATCTAAAGTCCTGTTTTTGTAAGGTTCAGCTTGGTCCCCAGAATTTACACTATCTTCATTTTTGGGTCATAAGCAAATCTTGCGCTCTCTATAGAATCGTTATATAGTCGCAACTTAACCTTTCAGGGCAAGCCATGAAGGAATCGAAAGGAAACTGGACTTATACCTATTATCCCAACGCCCGCCTGAATGATGAGCGACGGTCACAGTGGCCGTTCCGTTTTGAGGCGGGCCAAGAGTATAGTAATCAATCTCCTCCCTAGTGAGTACACACAGGACCGGGTGTAAAATGCGGTATCAAACTCTAGATGATTTTCACGTATGCAATGACTATTTAAAAATGGAGTATAGGAGTAGGTAACAAATAATTCAGTACGATTATGGCAAACATAATCTTTAAACAAATGGCCAATAGCAACACACTTATTATCTCCCCTTGGATTTGCTACAGAGTTGCGTTGGAGGTGTTTTTCTATTTATGAAAAGGCGTGGATTTTTATGTTCCCAATCACCAACAAAAGGCGGAAATAATTAAACCTTTCCAAGGCCATTCCCAGGAGGTTTGCATTATCATTCAATTATGTGGCTCCTGCCCATTTTGTAGGGGATTTTTATTGGTAATTAGGCTTGCTGACCCGTTGGGCCGGTTTTGCACAGCTACAATTTTAATGGGTGCGGAAGTAACTACGCCAACTTTCTTGGGGAGAGAAAGACCCAGGATACTTTAGTTTAGCTACTATTACTTTGTTGCGCTGTGTTCATTTTCCTTTTTATTCTATGGTTCTGGTAAACATTCCCGCGGATTATTATTTAAAATGCAGAAATAAGCGGCCATTAATACCATGTATTTCAATTAGTATTAAGGTTTAGATCTTAAATTCGTTTAGTTGTTATCATCGTTTATTCTGTGCGCAAACCCTTGTTTTAAAAAGTATATTAAAAAATTACTCATTTTCTCGTGTCGCACAATTTACCTTTTTCCTGTGAGAAAAATGAAAAAGTTTCGACTCCAATACGATGAATGTACCCACCGAAGAAATCTCCGCCACAACTCGTTCACACGCCAATTCGGATGAGTTCCCTATCAATGAAGAACAGCGTCAAGGATTAATTATGATTATTTCCTAAACACAAACAACACCAATACTTCAGATTTGTTATCCATGTCGGGAATTAAACCGGGTGCGGTAAAGTCTGTGATGAGAGAGTCTTACATAGATGCAGTCAGAAATAATTTAAAACATATAAAGTGCCTAACCTTTATAGTTTTGGGAGACAATGTAATATACACGATGTGAAAGACGTCGCAGAAGCATAGGATTACAGTATTCGGACGCACACGAACAGTTCTTAGGCATTTTAATGAAAATTGGTCCTTTGATCCTCAGGGTCACATATCAATAGACGGAACGTCCGGAAAATTTTAGTTGATAGAGAAAAGGTTTAATTTTAATGGGGAGGGGTAAGTGTTTGTGGAAGGTGCAGTTCCTATCGATTCCCATAGAGTGGGACGAAAGCAACATATCAAAACGGATTACATGCTGGCAACGAACCTACATTGGACAGAGACACGTACTGAGAAGCAAAAGAAAAAGTGTAATTTGCTATGTGCTTGGTATGCTGAGCCTCACGTCATATTATTGTGGAAAGCCTGGTACTCAATGATAAATTTAAAACCATTTACTGATGGTATCTTTATATGAGGTCAGCCTCCACAATCTTTTGGAAAACCGTCTTATTGGTATCAGCAGGCATGGACATTGTTTTTGGATAAAGGTAATAGCCGTGGCACGAACAAAATATCCCGTTTACAAATAGATGGGCGAGACACAGCGTAAAAAATTTACAGTAGACCGAAATACACGACTACCCCTTTTTTACGATAAGGAATTTTTTAAATTGATTTCTATAAATAGAATTATCCCTAATTATGATTATGCCATGTCTTGCAATTTATCTAAGCAATATCTTAACTAGGGATAATTTTTAAACATTATGTACTACGTGGCTATTACATATAACAAGTAAATATCGCAACAAATTATTGGTTTATATTTCTTCGGCCAGCCCAAAGCTTTCCATCATCCAGAACCTGTCTTTCTGCTGGCGTAATAAATTCGCTCATGCATATAATCAGGTTCCTATCATCCGATCCTCGTCGGAAGCATCATAATTCCCCTTTCATTGTAAGAAGCTGGAGAAGAAGATAATCAACAAGTTAAATCGTATGGCTTCTTACATCCTTTAGAATATGTGTCACACCAACAGGTTACGCCTTTGAACCTACATTATATAGATCTTTCAAAAAGTATGTAAGGGCACAACCCCCGGCAAAAGTTTAGAAATACTCTTCCGGAATTTTCATCTACTATTCAAATGGCATCGAGTTAACAGATCTTGTGCTACGAATTAGAGCAAAGGACATCAAAAATACTTTTTCCTTTAAATATTCATGAATTCCCCCTTAGATTTTGGATGATGATCCGCAGATCGCATCGAAATTTGCCAATAATGATGTTTTAAATCCTGTACTCATGGCTTTTTTGGACTTGGGTACATCCAACTATACTGCGTTTATTTGCATAATGAATTCTTTTTAAGTGTACCACCAGATAAGTACAGCATGTCCTGCGCCCGTAATACAAGGTAAAAGTTTATTGATTGATTTTTATAATCATAAGTAGGTAAATGACATACTAGATACTAGCTTTAAACACGTAATGCATTGGACAATGGTATAGAAGCATTAATTGGATGACACTAAGTTAAACAATTTAATAAACACAAAAATTGTAAAAATATAATACGTAACCATTTAAATCCTAAACTGTAGATTTTTACAATAATTAAGAAAACAATCACAAAAAATATCTTATTGAATAATTACGGTAAACTGCTTAAATTACTTAACCCTATATATAAAACAAACTGAAATTGAACGAAATAAAACTAACTACTTAAATTTAGTATAGGATACCGTTGTTCCACTTGCTCTTGTTATGGACTAAAGCACTTGTTCGGGAACACTACAGATGAGGATGTAGCTCTTTACCCACCAAGTGATGTAAGGCGCGGTCTTATTTTCCTTAAATGAATATTATCTCAGGAGAGCTCATATAGATCCAGTCTATTGAAAAAATTAATCGCCAGAGTATAATTCGGAAAATTTCTTAAACTTCAGCTGGGGATGTCAAAAAATCCAGATCTCAATTCCAGAAGGTTCTTAGTCAAAACCAAGAAAGGTGATTATTGGGAAAAGATTAGATCCCTCAGAAAGGATAAATGAATCAGAATATTGGATGCCCAGTTAAACTTGGAAAACTCGCTACACAAATCAAGTATAGGCATCCCAATGAACCAGTTGGATCACTACTGTTGACCTGAAGCAAGGGAAAGGACGACGCTATAAAGATTTGTTATTTGATCTCCAAGAAAAATAGCGCTTGGAACTTAAACTATATCCTATTACGAAACCACCTGCCACTTATAAAAAAGCTTGAACTCAGTATTGAGCCGGTCTCGAACGAGATCTAATATGAAACAACCTAGGATTTTTAGAGAAATTAATGTTTTCAGAAACGATCACTTTGAAGCCATGGCCAAAATGGGTCCGAGCGGAAGTACTGGAAACGGGAAGTTAAACAAAATTCAGTAATACATGTGGACGAGCTTAGGAACCTTCAAAAATCCTTCGCCATACACTCCGATGCCAAACGGTAATGGTAATCTATGGCCAAAAACTGGGAATGGATCCAAAAAAAGTGGATCGTCGATTAGGTATGTGGGATCCTGCCATTGCCACTCCTTCCAGACCTCTTACAATGGAATCCACAATGACCCTACTTGCAATGGGAGGTTGGATATAAAAGAGAATATACAAAGGATCTAATCCACTGTGGTTATAGGTTTTTGTAATGCTCTGCCACTGTACGGTAAAAGGAAAACCATAACCAATGTGGCCAATGTTGGAGAAGATAAAAAGGGTCGACATTAAACTCTTCCAGCTGTATTGGTGAATTTTGATGAAAACAATGAAAATGTTAGACCAGATATGATTCACCGCTTGTGCGCAAGACAGGCTCAATTATACGACATATCCGAGACGAGTCATGAGTATCTGTCATCGTGTATATATGGCGTGACGATTTGGGAGCTAGCCAAGAGGGCTATCGAGAGCCGTTTTTCGCCCAGGGATCTCCATACAGCTTCGAGCTAATGACCATATGTCGGTATTCATTAAAACAGCCCCAGATTATCAGATGAATAGGGCGAATCCCAATTTGGAATGTTGGTTAGATATAACAAACATGGGTCTCTTCGGAGACAGATCTGTGAGTGAAGTTGTATACCTATGGAAGCAATCCACTACATATCATCTCTCGAGAGATAAGAGCATACTAACATATGCTACCTTAAATAGATTTATCTTGTATCAGCGAAATACTCAAGGATCACCTCTATATATGAACTGGCCACTTACTATCACTAGTGTGAGGGCGCCTATGAGCTAGTTTACATCATCACTAGGAGCTTATAATGGACTCCTCTCTATCTAACTGGCTTAAGAGCGCGCAATATTTTTTGGGTGCGCTGCCATAACGCGTGTATCCTCCGTATTTAAACCAATGTTTGTCTCTTGGGGAAAATTGGGCCGAAAAAGAATTTTAGCCAACAGCTTGGAGCTGGTGGCGCGGCTCGCCGAGAGCCACGGTGTAGTATGACCCGACCCATATCCTGCGCACTGAGGAAGATGAAAAGCCATTAGACTTAGGACCGGAAGGAGCGCGTGCCAGGAAAGCTACCCGATTTCAAAAGGTCGAGATGTGGCAATCGAGACTGTTGCACGCTATTATGATACACTATAACATTCACCTCCTCACCGAATATAATATGACGTAGTGTTTACACATCCATGAAAGATAACTGTCTTTCGCGACTAGTCATGTACGGCAGTGCACAATTGAAGCAGGAGATCAGGCCCATCACAGCTCATTGTCCATACCGGATTCCTTTACATTAAATAGCTATGCCCTTCTCTCTCCGTTATTACACGTCACGACATTCTCACACGACTAGGTAGTGAGAGTGGGGAGCGACGTTTCCGAGAGCATTCTGTACCAATGCCGCGTCTCAGTGTCTCGCGACTCCTATTATCGCTCGTCTGGTTAAGAAAAGTGAAAAAATTATTCCTGGCGAGAGCGCCCATTTGGTAAACCCCGAGATACCAAGGTTAAAGGAACGTTTGGCTCAGGTAATTGGTGTACCATACTAACAGTAGAATAAGGGCTTATTCAGAGAAGAGAAACGACCACATAAGGTCACATCCCCGAAGATCTTAAATCAGAATATTTCATATTCCCTGTGCTAAGAAAATTATTTGGAGAGATATTTCGTGTATCAAGATACCAAAAAATTATTTTGCTACGCGCATGTAAAATATACAAGGTTGGATATGTCACTTCTGAGTGGAGGATGCACTATGAATCGATGGGCCGATGTGAGTATGCAACACCGGAGACATATAACTATCCCCACAGGTAAGGTAAGAATCCCAAGGGCGCGAATTAGCGACCACTTGGACCACTCGATACGGCGTCGTGATCGCGCGAGGCCGGATATTAATGCAGCTTACTTTAAAACGCGCCTGCGCTCTACGTATACTCTTGAGCATAGAGTCCGTTTCCATGTAAAGAGAAGCAATAATGGATGTCTTGATTTGAAATTCCCATCCCCATACATTGTTAAAACACAGCTAGAAAACGAAACAAGATATTCATATTGTGCTTAGTGTACCCTGCCGCTTAGCGTTCATTTTGCAGGTCTTGATCACGTTCCCTAGTTACTCGAGAGAGCATTCTTCATGGGCTTCAGTGAGAGTATTTATTTTCCTTATTCATGAGAGCGTTCGCATTTCGAGAAGCGCGAGATCACACAGAAACTAATGTCTTATCTCTATGTACGCGCGCGGTCTATAGGTAGTATCCCCGATACCCTTATACTTACAACCATTCTCACCCACTTTTAATCGGAGTCCGTTTTAAATCCGTAATGTCTTCCACAGGATGTAAAGATGGAGAGACGCGACTAGGTCATTACATTGATATATCAGTGAACTTCATTTATCATTTCGTTGGCGTATCGTGATGTCATCATGAGCTCTTTCCTCTGAATGGAACAGAGCGACAAGCGGAAATAGAGACTCGCAAGTGTACCTTATCTTATGCGAAGCCTTTATACATCTAACCTATCCTTTTGTGTTCCACGTGAGAAAGTGACTTTTGAGATATGAGATGAGTTTTGCATACTCCAATATTATCTACGATCCCAGCAAATCCAAAAACGCCCCACATACATGGAGGTTTATCAGTATGAAAACAGTAGTATTTAAATATCATTAATTTCTGATTATATATGAGCATTTATACGTTTGCATCTATCTGACACGACTCAATCAATAATATACAAGCATACAACGCAGTACAACATTACTATTAAAGAACTAGAGAGGTATTTTGTTGTTAGTATTAATTCCATAACCAATCTCGCTTAAATCAGAGATCTATCGAGCAATAGCCTGTACGGATAATTTTTGGCCGGCAGAATAAAAGTATCCGTCTTACTACGACTATGACACAGAATGTGAGAAAGGCCAGTTGATACCGATGGCCGAATAAAGCATACTCATTCCCTGAATATCGTCTATTGTAAAAGCTCCCGTGTAGCATTAATAAATCATACACAGGACATAGTTCCACATGGGGAAAACGACCGCAACTCTCTATAGTATTGCCTCCATCTTGTCTCTTGCCGTCCACTTAGCATTAATCGGTCCTTTGCGGGATATATTCTAGATACCTCATACCACTATTACACTCATCCGAAGGAGTAGAGTGAGGCAGCATCATGACACTTATATTCAGTAAGATACGTAAATATATCTATATTACAGGAGTGAGTATATGGCACCCCTGTTTGGCAAGTAACATTGTCCATAAGATTCGAGGCTGTTTTTACCAATTACACTGGATAACCTTCCTTAAATTCCCACATCCAAAGAAAATTGATGCGAGAGAGAGTCTTTGAGGTGCTGAGATAGAAAATAGTCAAATTACTCCTAACACCCCTTTTCCGTTAATTACTATAACAAGAATTCCTATTCTTATATGAAGATCTCATAATAATCCTAGTAGTGGGCAGCGCAATATGAAACCTATCTAAAATACGTCAGGTGAGCCCCAACAGCGAATTTTAATAGAGCGTTAGAATGGAGAAATATTTCCCCTAAGCTGCTATTTGCCCAAAGGTATTTTGGATTAATTGACGGCACAAAATGAATTAAAATAAATTCCAAGAAAATTCTATGGCTCAACGCCAAGACAACTTCGGTGTATTGACAAATTATGCCAAAAGGGACGAGTTTCTGCATAAATTTAGGCAACATAATTGCACTGAAGAATGAGCTATTCAAATAGGAACTCTCGGACATTTAAATATTCGGAAAAATGAAGGTTACAAACAAATACCAATCCTACTTAACAGGACTCCTCAAATCTAGCCCATTTATTTAGGAATTGAGAAACCGAGTGACGAGTGATTAAATCGTCATTCCCGAGAACTGGTAGATTTTTGAGGTGAGTGTGAACCGCTCTGGATGAAGCACAATATGCAGAGAAGATACTATTATACGATTTAGCCAAGTGAGGCGTTTGGAAGCGGAAACGAATCTGCGCTCAGATCAAACTAGGAAACATACGTTGGCAATATGATTAATAGCCAATTTTGGATTAAATAAACGCGCGAGGATTATAAGCCTTGATATTCAGGATCTATATGATAGGACAACACAGCGGCTTTCTGCTAAGAATTAGGCACACCATTTTTGATTTGAGGCTTAATTATCAAAATCTTCGTAAAGAATACAATAGCGAAGAGGCGCGCTTTAGGTTAGCGTGTTAGAACAATACAACATTAGGTTGAAACAAGAGCTATCAATCAAAAGGATACACACTTGTGCGAACAAGAATGCCTCCTGCATACTATTACCCTCAATGGTCACCCCAGTATATGCCCGTAAGTCTTTTATCTTCATAGCTTCTGAGAGAGAGTGCCTACAAGAGAATTGCCATTAACGCTAATATAACAGTTAACAGCGAAATAAAGGAGAGATGTGATTAGTATAATCTTTGGGAAAATTACTATTAACAGATTTAATGCTGGCACCACAAGAAAAAGACTAAGTGCCCGAGAGAATAGATATAATATTAAAATTCTTTGGAATAAATTTATGGAACAGATTATTATACTTTGAGAAAACTACTACGTTTACCGCATTTAAGAGTCAAATCACACACAAAATATTGAAGAGATTGCGAGAACATATAATTGCTTGATCCATAAGAGCGTCTTAAACTTCCATTTAATAATTGGAGATAATCAAATAACCAGTTATTACTCTTACCTAGACGATATCATTTTATTGCACTAAATTAAAAATATATACTATAGTACACCGTATGCGCTTAAGCGTCTCAGGTTTTGTATGTTTTTAGTTTATATTCTAATCAATTTTGTACGCCTTTAAAAGGATCTTCTAAGACTCAATTTATCGAGTACACCAACTGCAATAATGTACCCTAGCACAGAGGTACAAGGCACTTAGAATACCATTAGAACTATTACCTTGCCAGCCCCGAAAAAGCTTTGTTACCCAACCTACTTCAGCATGGCCAATGCAGAAAGTTGGAGGCTGAATCTGGATGATGATATAAAGTATTTGCGTGTAATAAGAAGTAAAGAAAGAAACCCATACAACCTATTAAACCGTAATTGCTGAGTCCGCATTAATAATTAGTTGACTATTCGAGTACCAAGATACTGTAGTTGAGAGCGCAGACACGGAAAACACAGTTATCCAAAGTGATAAAAGTAGATCCCACAGAAGAGGGTTTATATGGACAAAAGGGATTTCTATCCCACTTCAGGTCTTATATTCCCAACAATTATGCCCACCTATGCCCATCTGATATAGTTCCCTGTCGAACCTTTGGTATTAAAGAAATATCCTAAGAGGTAATATCTGATCATGAAAGGACACACACACACAAACCATGAAAATCTCACTACAAGCTGAGAGTATAAAAGAATCGCCACATTGTATGCCGCCCATTGCAGCTCATCACGTCCTTTTGGAACTTCTAATCTATTAAGTTGAACGCTCTACATCTCACTTATGAACTTTGTTGGCTTTAGTTCCGCCCAAACCATAGCACATGGGAACGGAGATAATGCAAAGTGGATTCTGAAGCGATTTGGTAAATTTCAGATAGTCGTGCTCCTAGGGACTTTAAACTGACGGGCACCTCTGAGTTTTTTTACGGGTAGTGTTGGAGGTACATATAATTTTGCAATGTCCTCCAAAATTAGAGGAAGAACAAGCTTTTCAATTAACAAAGTGGTAGTCTGTTGAACACATGAGAGTGAGAGAAATCCCTGTCCAACGAAGGGAAAATGAAGCATGTAATGCTCCTAAACTTGTCCTAAACACACGTAATTAGATTCTGAGATGAAATGAAGAAGCAGAATCTCACAATCTCTTTTAGAAATCCTCTGCACCTGGCAAGGGAAAGTCAGGTCTTATTTATCATAAAAGTGAACTTTATATACAGATCCCGAAGCATTATATATATGTTATTGCAGTGTGGTAAAGGTGCTTTGGGCTTTTCAGGATGGTAAAAAATTTATACCCACACGTAGAACAAACCTGTATAAGTGGTTTTTTAACTTCCCAGTTTTCCGATATATTGAGATAAGAGCATTCTTACAATATACAGAGCGCGTGCCATTTGATACATTAAGCCTTCCTCATGCAAGAACTTCATATATAGTGAATACTGGTCTCTTATTGCATGTTTTCGCAGTGGATTATCTCAATGTAAAAATCTGGTCATTTGTACTTCGTTTTGATTCCAAATTACAATGAGCATAGCCCTTATCCACAGCGAGCCCTTCACTCTGTTCATGAGGAAATAGATCCATTTCCTGTAAATTGCACATATAGCTCCAAATTGGGTCTACTGTTGTCACGAAATTTTCTACAATTCGCCAGGAACTTATTTTTGTTGATTCCAATTGCCATTATCCTAGAAGTTCATGTTGGTTAAATTACCAGGCAAAAGTATAGTTCTCATCCCTTTCCACAGCACTAAAGAATGAACGGAAAAATAAAAATACGCTGAGTGGTTAAATATTTTTCTTGTCATCAATAAATACATTGGGGGCGGTCGCATATTATGTATTCTGGATGAATTGACATTTATAAAAGTTGTATCCAGGTGAAAAACACAAATTTATAATTTAGTGTTTACTCCCGCGTCCGCGGCTACTAAAAGAGCTCATAAAAAAGACCACTTTAAAGGGTAGGCTTTGTATCTGTCTTTTTCAATTTAAGTACGCGTTTGTTGTAGTTCTGGCTTGTCAAAAATACATTGTTTCAACCAGACTTTTAAATTCTGTCCTATTTCAAAATGTTACATATTAGTCTGTACGTGCTTTTCTTAGTTCCTTTCGAGACAAAATAACTTTGTTCAAAACTAATCCGTTTCCTCTTAGGCAGTGAAATCGATTGGTCTTTACTAGTGTAGTACCTTGCCGACCTAACATAGACTCTTCCCATATTTTTTCAAAATAACCTTTAGGTCTTGTCTTTTTTGGAACTACACAGATAAAATCAAATAAAGAAATAATTAGTATTTAATTATGCCTTGTCATGACCGTTAAATATAGATAAAAGGATGTTGAAAGTCGCATGAACTAAATTTTCAAATTGCCCCTTTTCGGGCAATAAAAAAAATGTAAGGGTGTTCCACCTTAGTGTTTTAATCAATGAAATTTTTGTTAGGGGTAAGACTTTTACATAACAATAAGGTTATCCAACACAGAAATTAACAAAAACAAAAGTAAAAGGCAACTGGTGTTACTTCCTAGGGCCTTCTTTATATATGACACCTGATCCACAAAGGATACTGTATGGTTAGCCATAACAGCCATCAAATACTTTACTCCTGCCAAGTAACACCGATACACTTATTCTACCCCAATAGCCGATGATTTGCACTACGGGCTAAGAAACAATTACCTGATTAGGACATTCCGCCCAAAATATGGTTGGTAGAAAAAAAACAGACACCCGGACACCCATTATAATTCGAAGGCAATAAATCATCGTGCGCGCAACATTGTTAAACCCTGCTGATTTCTCCGGCCAGATTAGAGCAACGTGCCTACTAAGAAAAGGCCTCTCCCAAAGAATACAAGGCAACGTATTCCGCATGCATTTTTAAATAATTCTTAAAGGCAAAAACAATAAGTGGCCAGGAGTCTCGAGTCGAGGAGACTTATGACCAAATATTAATAGTCGGAAGAGTGAGTTTGACACATTTAATGGTATATTGTTGGTACCTTCTTTCAATAATAGAGGACTTAAATAGGTACCGGGCCAGCCTTTTCTAATCAAGTAATCTATCAGCTATGGGATAAACAGGGAATTGTTATGCAATACATTTTTATTTTGGATAAACAAGAAAAGATACTTTGGAAAGCCTTATATGATAGATAGCTCAGCGTTACAAAAAAATCACTGATTGGATAGTAAGTACTCTCGAAAAAGGTGATATTGTACAAAAGATGCCATAAGAAAACAAATTCTGTACGGGTTGTTCCGTCATACGGATTCGGGCCTATGTACAGGTTTGCCTTTCGTAGCTAACCAAAGAAGATGCCCAGCTA
>Ga0163217_1008822_pt1 | contig 13384 bp, 14 predicted proteins | sample SynspAceP_FD_185933 | JGI IMG/M metagenome (GOLD analysis project Ga0163217, IMG submission 185933) | Saline lake microbial communities from Ace Lake in Antarctica - Synechococcus sp. Ace-P (PacBio error correction) | ecosystem: Environmental > Aquatic > Non-marine Saline and Alkaline > Saline ...
GAGAGATTTTTGATGCTGCCTTGATATAAACGGGTTAGGGCTCAGATAGATTTTCTGATTAATGTCAAGATTGAGAGATTAAATCCTTAGAAATGCACGCCATGCCTCCTTCACAAGGACCCATTTAGATGCTGCCTTTTGGATTTTCTTTATTAAAGTTACGTTTGTCCGATTGTATTAGATTATCTTTTTTATTTGAAATTTTAAAACATGGTTTGGGGTAATTTTTTGGGTAGCTCACCAAGCCATCCTTATCTTAATATATTCATAAAAAAAAAGGGGCTTTTTTGCCCCCTTTTTTTTTTATGAATATAAAAACTACGACAATCTCTTTATTTGCTCTCGCATTTTGGACTTCTTTTTTTTATGACATTCCCAAACCTACAATTAAATTTGGCACTCCAATAAAATTTCTATGCGCGTAACTTTGATTGTAGACGACGATTTCCAATTTCACCGTGTTTTTAATTCTAAAGAAGATTTTATGAAAGGCAATCAGACATGTTTTAGTTAGGTAGATTGCGAAAGAATGGTTTTAGACACACTCAACGTGTTAAGAAACCAAAACGATTTTCAGAGTAATTCCAGATGTGATTCTTACTGAATATCATGAATTGCCACAATGGACCGGCAATGGAGTTACTTACAGAAATAAAGAAAAGTAAAAAGGTGGTAGTTTGATCCCCTGTAATTGGGATTTAACCGCTGGAGATCTTGAATACTTCAGAAATAAGCAGCCGGAAATAAGTTTTGATGTACTGGTTCAAAGCGAATGGATTTATTGATTTGTCAATGATCTAGTTTAAATCGAAAGCCATCAAAGATTTGAACTGAATCCTTTTTTGGCAGGTGATTGTTTAAATTTTTTAGGAATATTCTTCGTTAAGAAATTCTAAACCACAATTTAACACGCATGAAAAAATTACTTCTTTTCAATCTTTTCGCCGATTAATTTTCAGGTCTTGTGGCCCAAGATTTCTCACTGGGGTCCCAAATTTTGACTTTTTTCCACCAAAGGTCGATTTCAAAGAAAATAACTTTATTCCCCCGGCGATGCTCAAACTGGATATCCATGTCGGATTAAATTGGACGGAAATAAGGTTTTTGGCGGGTTCTTCCTTCAACCTGAAGTTGCTTTATACTAAGACCAACGGGACTTTTTCAAATCAAATGGTCCACAGCCCTGGGGGTGGAACAGGAATTAGTACCTTAGGCCAAGATTTTAATAGACTGGAATATTCCGCTTTATGCTTGGCCTGAGGTTTTTAAATTCTCAGGATTCAGGCAGGACCAATTGCGCAGTATTAATATAGATTCTAACTTAATGACGCTCCAATACGATTTCAGATGTCAATTTATAACAAATGCGACTTGGCTATTCAGGCTGGGTTTGGGATTTGGATATTGGCAATTTCCACTTTTGGATGCAAAATACGAAAGCTCAAACTTTCCTCTCAATCCACGAGAATATTGGAGGTATTACAAACCGATCAGCGGATCACCATTTTATTCTCCTCTTTGTTTAAGTTATTTAGAACTTGATTTCAATAAAAAGCCCGAATGGAAATTTTTCCATTCGGGCTTTTAATGAGTTTATCCCAAAAACTATTCTCCATCACCAATTTTTGTAGGCTTTTGACAATTCAATGATGGATCAAATCTACGAAACATAGACACTTCTACCATGTTTGTTCCGAATTACCAGGGTCATTCTCATCGGCTTTGAATCACCATGTCGTAGATAGCTACGTTTGGAATTTCACCTTGGAATCCAGATTCAAGTTAATTTCCACCATCCATGGTACAATAGAGTCCATGATCTTGTTCCCCAAATAGCAGGATGGAGGGATTCATTTGTCTTCGACAAATGATGTTTGTTGATTCATCAGGGAGATTTCCTTGGATCGCCGCCAGGTTTTTCCATATCCCGAGCTTTTGTATGCATAAGTGGCAAAACTCGTATCTATCTGTACATCTATACAGACCGTACATAGACCATCCCTCTGGTGAACTGGAAGCGAGCAATAGAAACTTACCCAGCGATGGCAGGTTAGCCCGCATTTAAGCTGGTCCATTTCCCGCCATTGTTTGAGTAGCCCGCTTGAGCACGTCGTCAGATCTGAGTAGATCGTTCAAGTGTTTCCTCAACCAACAGAAAGTGTGGCGAATGGAAACATTTCCGCTTTTCTGTTTTTGGTAAGATCATCAGAGATGCGCTTCCAAGTACTACCTTGATCGAGACTTTGGTAGACATACGCGAACCCATGTATATCAATGTCCTGATTATGGTAACTCAAGTTCAGCAGGTGGTTCTCCAATTATATCGATTTAGGAGCAGTTCTCTATCTCATGAACTGGAGTGATCACCTTTGCGTTGTCCGTTGGTCTTATCGATTCGAAAATACATTCCAATTGAGATCCGGTGTAGACGATGTTGTTGTCCCGAGTAATGCTACAAGCTACGACCATTTCATCGCCCCATTAAGTGGTTTCCCAAGGATCGGAAGGAATCATTTTTCCGAAATTACCAAACCAAACTCCAATTATTCCTGCATGCCACCATAGATATTATATGTGCTAAGCATTGTCTGTCATGATCGAGTAAAAAAACTGGGAGATAAAGGCATCTCCCGTATTCATGTGATCCCAAATCGGCCTCCTCCCCGTAGCTTCTTCGTAGAGTCCCTCCTCGTTTCCTAGCAAAATATGCTTACTGTCTTTTGGATTGAATCCCACATGACTGATGATCAGAGTGAGGACGTCCCCAACAGAGTACGGTTCGAGTAAAGGTTTTCTTGCCCCATACTCGGGAAACCAATAAGGAACTGCCCAAGAACGAAATATCTCATCTTCATTTTCTGTATTCACCCTGATTTTATCGCCAAGTAATAACCATAAGAAATTGTAAAAGCGGCCTGATATCTGGATTCAGATACTTTTTTTCCAGGATTCCGGCATTCTCTGATCTGTAGATCTCTGCTCCGAATCACTGTCCCCGTCAAACATCGCTGCCATTGGGATCGGCTGCTTCTTTCTCCATTATAAATTTGCGAATTTGGGCAAGTAGTGATTTGCGGTGGTTCACAATCGCTTAATTTCTTCGCAATTATAGGATTGGTCCGCAAATCGATTTGATCTTAAGAAAGTGTTGTCTAAATCTTTTATCTTCTAAGCCAGCGCCTCTCAAGGGGCATGCTTTTAAAATCTTCAAATTTAGAGTCGTTCTCATCTTGGCTTTCCACCCACGCTGTCTGGAGCTTCTGGTTCTTTTGTTGATTTAGCTTTGATTGTCCGAAGTAGGGGCATAGGACTACATCAGGAATTATTTGGCTAAAAATCAAAGCCGATTTCTTCCTGTAAACTCATCTTCTGCAATCTTTCACTGCCTTTTTCCAAGTCATTTCGACCATCTTCTGATCTCTAAAATCGAAGACCCCCTTGCATTTCCCGATGAAATCATGTGCCTGTCGAATCGCTCCCAGCCTAGCAGCCAAAGAACATCCGGATTGTTGGATGATTTTGATATCGATGATCCCTGTGTTGTCATAATGTAAAGGTCTTTCCCCAAGACTTCCCACCATCTGTAGTTTTATAGAGTCCCACGCTCTTTGTTTTTTTAGATAATAGCCAACCCAATGGAGCCAACCCAAACCACGATCCGGATTTGGTAGGAATGAATCTGAATCGAGCCGATATGCTGATGAATGAGGCAAGCCCATATCTGCCAGTTTTGGCCCAGCGCAGTTGGATTTTGTAAGATTCCTGCGCCGGCATAAGTTTGGAAATCGCTGGAATTATCTCACCGGTTCCTACCCAGAGGATGTCAATTATTGGATGGCGAAAGAGCCATATCGCCGATTCCCAGTTGGCGCCTTGATGATCGAAAGATCGGAGTGAAAGGGATTGACCATTGTCCTCTGTCTTCCAGACTCCACCTGAGGCAGCGGCGACATAAAATGTATTCTGATTTTGTGCGACTTCGATGTTCCACAATTCGCCCAGACATATTGTTTGGGCCACCATTTCGGGCCTTTGAAAGTCTTTGAGTGGGGTGGAGGACGCATTTTGGAATGCCTTTTCCATTGATTCTAGAAATGCGCTTTTTCGGTTGGTAGGTTTTGTGTCCCTGAGGTCGTGAAATCTGAGATTCACCAGCCCAAAAGCATCAATCCTGAAGCCAGACAACACCTTAAGGGTAGTAATTTTTTTTCAATGGGTTGCTTTTTTGGATAAAAACGAAATATAAACAATAGCAATCAACCCGATGGAAGTTTGGCCTTTTAGTGGGTAAGAATAAGATAAATGGTTATTTGCTGTACCAATCGTGTTTTTGTAGATGACGGAGTAGTCGTTTTCAGCTTTTTCCGAAATTTACTGAAAACCAGATTTCTTTGGAATATACTTGTCCATATTTCCAAGAAAATTCAGGTTTGTTAGATTGAACTGCTTTAAAATTTGTCCGTCAAAAAAGAACGCCAATTTGCGGATTTAAACTTCAGCGTTCTTTAAAAACCTGGCTAATCTCTTCCTCCCGCAATTAGAATAGAATATTATCGAACTCTTCTTTTGAAAGTCCTTGCCGATAATTGAAGTAAGAAGAGCTTTGCGGTTTATCGGAAATCATTTAATCGATCGCTCCCAAAAAAAGATCGTGGTACTGAAAATTTTCCTTAGGATTTTTTATTAGACGGATCTTCTCATAAAAATCTCGGGAAGGGAATTTTTCTTTAACAGAAGGGTGTCTGAAGATCGGTAAACGGATATCCGAAAATTTTCGGTTCGCATCCTGAAAACTTAAGTTACAAAAGTATCCTCACTATTAGAGAGATTTCTAATAAAAACTCTAAGTCCGAAATATGATTTCCTCTGTATTGCTATATTTTGACTATTTCGGAAACGAAATTGCAGGATAAAATCTGCCAGCTTTGCAAATCTAAAATCTCCATTTGATAAGCCTTTTGCCTGATATTCTATACCGGTGTTCCAAAACTCAATCAACTCCGCGTCCCCTGACATATGCTATAAAATTTTGAATCATTCAGTAAATACAAATTATATTGTTTGGGATAGTCCAAAGCTGCATGCGGAGTAAAGTTCAAACTCGTAAACTTTTTTAATGAGTGTCCCGTCAATTTTTGAAAATGGAAAAAATCTGCGAAAAAGTTGGTAATGGATGTATTCATATCGTTCAAAAACCTTGGCATTTCCCCCATCCTGCTTCCAGTATAAATTGTCTGGTTCCTTCGCCTTTTTTTTTATAGTGATATAAAATATTCTCTGAGAGTCCGGTTCAAAAATAAATCTGTGTTTGATCCATAGAAGAAAAGTCTGTCCATCAGGACTAATATCCATTAGATTAGATTTCCCGAGGTGATCTATCATCACAAGTGAATCAATAGATTTCAAAAACTCTAGATTTTTGGCTCGGAAGGGGAGTCCCGAGCTGGTTTCGTAAATTTTTTTGTCTGACAGGAAAAAAAAGTGACAATTGATAAGAAGTATAAGAATTGATATTTCATTTCTGCACCAATCGAGTTTTTGTAGATGACGGAGTAATCTTTTCGGATTTAGAGAAATTTGAGTTGAAAACCAGATTTCATCCCTAGAAATAAATTTTTATTTATAATAGCCCAAACTGTTCAGATTTCTCAATAATGGGACTAATGTCCTTTTTTCCCATCAAAAAAGAACCAATAACCACCTTCGTTTTTTTCACCTGCTAACTGGAACATTTTATCAAAATCTGTCCCTGCATCTGAAGATTAATTTGGTTAGCGTCAATTCATCAGTAACCCGCTAGGTAATTGGAATCAGAAACACGCCATCAGGACATCGAATCATCTTATTTATAGTTCCATAGAAAAAATCTCTAAAGTTGGAATTGACCACTTATGGGTTTTTTTCAGAGGGATTTTTTCAAGAAAAGTAGGGAATGGAATAGTTTTTCACCGAAGCTGGTGTGCCAATATTCGTCAGTGAGTACCAAATAGTTTCGGCTCTGTCGGAATTAATGAAAAGTGTATCTCCAAGAAGTGCCAAAATTTGAATAAAGCTCAAGTTGACCTAATTCTTTTCCGTAGCACTACTCAATTTGGAAGCTTGAAGGAAAAAGGAGTGAAAAGATTGAAATTTTCCAGATTCTAAGTTCTAGTACTTCAACTTGCTTTGATTTTGCTGAAGCGTCCAATCCTGCTGACCAAGAATCTCCATAATCGACCCAAAAGAACCTCATGAAAACTTTACTCCCCTTCACACAAAATGAGTTTCATTAGAAGGAATTAGCAATTGTGACATTCCCTGTAAAGTCAAGGATATACTTCCTTAATAGCCTCTCCTTGCACAGAATACTGATAATTCCCCTGACTACTAGGGAATCAAATAAGTCTCATTATCATGAATTTTGCTACCCCCTGATCGATTTCCATTTATGTTTTCTGGGCCTTCGCCATTCGTTATACTGATGCAGAATCGAACCAGTTTGCATCCGCCGACAAAGATACTATCAGTGTTTGATGCGATAAGTAGAAAATGAGATTCGTTAACAGGACTGATATCCATCAGAGTCAAATTCCCCAAATAATCCACCACCAAGGGATCTATATTAATTTAGTTTTGCTGGAGAAGGTTTGTGGCGGGAAGATCGGATTCTTTGGTTTGGCAGGAAAATCCTAAAAAGAGGGAAAGCAGCAGAAAATACGTAAGTTTGGGTTTTTCATTTTTGACATCAATTGGAATTGTAAAAAAGTGATGAAACTGTTCCTCGCCCAAATACTCAATCGTTTTCTAAGGGCAAAGAAGGTGTTTGGTCATAGTTCCTTTCGAAGTAGTCGAAACTTCTTGGGGATTAAATCTCATCTGACCAGCCATTTTCAGCTGTGTGAATCTTGAGTAATTGTCCAACTGGATCGAAAAACTTTCATGAAATTGTCAGGGTTGGAATAATCTCCAATCGCAAACTGTTCCCTCATTCATCCCTCCCAAAAAATGATTAACCACCAGATTTTTTTCATCTTAAGCATAAACTGCCTGAATGCGCCCTTCACAAGTTTTTTTTGAAAAATCGTTTGTTTCATATTCGTCCTTTTGCGACTTCTCCCTAGGATAACTCATTAGTGATTTGAATGCTAAACTTTCAATGAAAGGCGCCGCTTTTTGCTAGGTCAAAGACATGGATAGACGGGCTCGTTTGAAAAAGCGAGGTAGAGCAAATGTCACGCTGAATATCGAAACTTATCGTGGGGCGGTCATAAGTTGATCTGTTTAAGAAAATTTCGAAGTGGTTTGGAGATTCCTAAGCATAGAAAGAACTTTCCCAGTTTTGGGTCAAAATTTTTCAAGCAAAAATTCATCTTCTTTAAAAATACTTTGCATAAGGGCTCTTTTCATCTCTACCAGCATACCACATAATTTATTTTATCGGTAATAAGAACTGATGCCTTGGATCCCTGTAGCGCCATCGAAAGAGGTAGAGGGAAAAAGGCATTTCCATTTTTTTTTTTGGCTATGGTAAGATCATTGTTCCAAAGTAGTAGAAGACGTCATGAAATTCAAGATGTAAATCCCCACCAAGCGACATCAAATTTTCTACTGTTGTTAGAAATTGAAAGGGATGCTGGTCTGTCGTTTGGATATTCTTTTTGGGCTAAGAAATATCCCTTCTAGATCGATCTTAAAAAGTGTAATTTTCTTTTATTATCGTAGAGCACACGAACATTATCACGAAAGTCTCCTGTAGAAATTTTCCCCTAAAATATGCCACCACCTGAAATCGAATCTAAAATCACTAATTTCCCATTCGGTTGGAATTTCCGTCCTCTTGAGACCTTTCTTGGCTTCTCTCCGCAATGCCGAATAAAAGGACATAAAAAACAAGCCTAAAATAAAAATGCGATTTTTGATCATTTCGATACCAATTGACTTTATAAATTCTTAAAAAAATCTTCTCCTCTTCCTTATTTGAGTTTTTTTTCGCATCCATTAAGTATCCCCTCCTGAAGGCAAAAACCTCCTTTGTTTACGCTCTTTGGGATGGAATATTGCCTTCTAGTTTTCAGTGTTTTTTGAATCGAAATTAAGATACCCAATGCGCTAATTCAGCTTTCCAGTTTTTCGTACATGGCCCCAGCTTCCTCAGGTTTTCCCTGATTCCATAATACTTCCGCATCTTTCATCTTTTTCTGGATCTAAAATGCAGGATAATAGTGTGCCAGTACTTTTCCATCTAGTATATGAATATTTTCGGATCGAAGGCGTACTTTCCATTTAATGATACCGATCCTTCAGAAAAACGTGAAAAATCTTTTGGGAAGCCAAAGTCTGAAAACCGGGAATAGTGAATGATACCAATCGTATCCAGCGATGCCCCGACAAGGGGAAAGGGTCATAGACAAAAAGCTTTCTGCTCTGCACCTAAGCTGAGGTTAAGTTTTGCCGTCTTTGGGCTTTCAATGCTGGTGAAATAATCACTTTCCAAGTAGCCAGTTCATCAAAATATACTTCCTTCCTCGATAAAGGCACCAATGTCCGTTAGGTCTTTTTTCTGCAATCAATTATCTTCAAGCGCCTGAAATGAAGTGTAAAATTCCTGCTCGCCGGGGAAGGTTTCTCTGATCCGGACTGACTTGGAAAGGATGTACTCTTTTACCATTCAATGTGGTAGAATTCTGTGATTTGCCCGAAATAGTCATAAAGCCGGCTCCGCCTATTGACTCAGGATGTTCGATTTTTTGAATCATATTTCCCTCAAAATCATATAGAAGATGCCGCCTCATACCCATTACGCCAACAATCTGCTCAAGACTTAAAAAAACCCAGGTACTTCCAATCATAAAAGCCGTAAGCATCGGTGTATCTTCTTTTTTTTGGAAAATCGAGATAGGAATCGTCCCTTGTCTGATCTGTGGTAATCAAATCACTGCTGGCAAAAATCATAAAACAAGAATTTGCTCAGCATCCCCAATATTTACGTCTGCAATTAGCGCGTACCAAAATCTCTAGATCAAGCGAAATCGATGATTTCCTAGTGAATAAGAAGTCATACTTGCTCGGTGTTTTTCCTCAGATTTTGGAGCAGGAACATACTAAGAACCAATAAAGAATAAGCTAAGTAGGAGTCCGTTTTCATATGTTTATAATTTTTCTTTAAGGCATATGGAATCTCACATTTCGGATACATCTTACCAGTATGTGACGTTCTAGTTATATCGATTTCATATTGAAATTTCCTCAAAATAGTAAAACAATTGGTAGTCATGAAGTAAATCAGTTGATTTTAAACCTAAAAAAATGTTAACAATCAAGGGTGTCATTACTGTGATCCTTAATTTCATTCAAAAAAGAAACTGACGGCAAAGAGATAAGTTAGGTCAGTTTTTCTGTAGTAATCAGGATATATTAAATCTTGCTTTCTAAAAGCAATGATCCAAAGCTGAAGGGCGAAACCAGTTATCTAGGGATGATCTAACTTTGCGTTTCCTTCGCCGAAATCTCTTGCGGCCTTGGCGTTAAGAATAAACAAAACCTCCGAACTGATGAATTCGAAAGGTTTTAATAGTTGTTAGAAAGTATTTAAGTCAGGTTTCCATCGGCATGCCCATTCTGCTACGCCGACTGCGATCCTCAGGTTTTTTAGATAAAAGGGTAAGTAAATTGCTCAAGGCAATGAAACGCCATGCTTAGCATGACTTCTGTGGGGAACATCCGGTTCCCCCAGACATTGGCTTATTCCCTTGGTAATCCATGTAAATTTCCCAGGCCTGCCTCTGTTGGCAAAAGCCAGTTGCAGGCAAAATTCCGAACTAGATTCAGACCATTTTTACACCACCTTCCAATTTCTGGCTAGCAGTATCTGCTCAGCGCGACGTCATCAATGATCTCCATGAAATTTGTTCTTGGCTGATTTCCAAGAAGGTTTTGGCAAATCGCTTCGTCCGCTTCGTAGTCAAGCCACATTAATCCACTCGCATTCGGAGTTTGATTAGAAGGCTGATCGATCATCAAATAAAATCTTTATGAAGTCCAACCGTGCCCACTTCGGAAGCGGCAGGAGATTCCGAAGTCTTTTGGCATCACGATATCCACGAGGAATGGTCATCTTTTTCTTTTCTTCTTCCAGTGAAGAAAATGCTCAGCCATGAGCTTTTTGATCACGGAGATTTTCTTCCTGCTGGTTTTCTTCCCTCCAATAGTACCACTTCGGCAAAGTGGAGGTGGGAATTTTTCTGTGCGTCTGGAGTACAATTGGTCAAAAGTAATCCGGTGCCTATCGAGCCCTGTCAAAAAAGCAGTTTTAAGATTTTTCTCTTCTGTTTCATGGCTTAGATATTTTTTTGTTTCAATTGCTCAATAATAAAATCTGAAGTTCTGACAGCTCAAAGCCAAAATCGTCCACGTCGGATTCTTAATCGGCTTGAGAAACGAAAGTTCGCAAGCATCCCCACAAATACAATTCTTACAATCGGTGTACCTGTGAGTTTTGAATTACAAACGGAGTTTTTTGGCAATCAATTTCCCATTCGGAAGTCCTACTTCGTGAATACATTCGTCCAGGAGGCAGCAAGTCCGGTATTTGGTATCCCCGCCAGGTTTTTGTTCCCAACCAAGGTTGCGCCGGAATTAGTCAGAATTTCTTCGAAAGTGTCTTGCATATGCTTCGCCTGAAGGATTTCCTGATCCGTCCAGTTGTAAGTTGAATCTACAGGGATTCCGAAATTTATCGACCACATTTTGGGCGATTTCGCAGTAATTATCATATTGAAGGAAATATTACCCCCCGACCGGAAACATTCCGAGTGTGGAAGCCCATAAAAGCGCGCGTACGTCTTTTTTCAGACTTCGCCATAGCACCGGTTTGGACTTGGTTTTGCCAAATTCATCGAATTACATACTTCCGCATGGTATTCCATTCCCATTACCTGAGCCATAAGAAGGTTTGGCCCATGTCCGCCCCAGTAATTCGATATGATAGCCACGAGCAAAGTTTCAAGTTTCTTATTGTCCTAGCACCAAGGAGTGTACATATGCAAGCCCACCCGACACCATCTCATTGTATCGTTCTCGGTTGATAAGATCGGGCATTATTCCCATTCGATCTGCGCCTGTCGAGTCGTGTAAATAGCGTTCCTAGTGTTTTTCCGACTTGGCCGCCATGCGTCGGAAAAGCTTTTTGAATTTTTGAATTCATCAAGATCTTGGATTCACAATGCTGAGGCTCCAAGTACTACGACTCTGGATTCAGCTTGTATTCTTTCATGTCCTCTTTGTTCAGCAAGGATTAACTCCAGTAGCTTTTCCCCCTTTCGTCTGCGTCAACTTTCCGTACCATGCTATTCGTGTAGAAAGAATCTACTTTACCTTTTTTCATTGCCGGATGCAAAGGCCAAGTTCCTGCTGAAAGTCAAGCATAGGCCTGACAGCTCGGTTACATTGTGACAGAAAAAAGCAAACACCTCGCTCGTTATTAATCGGCCGAGTCAGCATCGATATCGAGAGGGGAATCATCGTATACTAGTTTGTCTGTTTCCTTTTTTTTATTAAAAGTTTCGTGAAGTCTTGGTTTGGGGGTGGAAGGAAAAAGCCATCCGGTTCGTTGTATCCCCTCTTTCGTGCCAAAGACGCCAATAAGTTTTATCCACTTTGTCGTAATAGGGCTTGACATCTTCCGTAAGCCGATGGGGCCAACTTTCACCCAAGCCATCCATGCCACCTCTTTTTGAAATCATGTTGGGCCAAATTCGTAAGGAGATTCTTCCCCAGTGATTAGTGCGTCCACCGACCATTCTTTGATCTAAACCAGTCGAATTGAGTTTCCATTTTTTCGGGTATAAGGTTTCTCCACTCGATGTCCCATCCGCCGATTGCTGCGTCAAAATCTTCCAAAGGACACGAATTTTCGAGTACCTGCTCCTCTGCGGACGGATTCCCAAGGCTGCCTGCAACTGCGTCCGATCTTCCTTTTGGCCGGATGCAAAAAGTCACCACCAGCTTCTATTACTGCCCGGTGAGCCCAGCTTCTGATAGTATTTTTGAGGCCCATACCACCTCCCAGCACCGGAGCCTCTAGATGATCACATCAATAAGCTTCTCCTGATCTTTTTATTTGAAAACTCATTTATAAATTTTTTTACGAACTGCTTCAAGAATAGCGGTAAAAAATCGATCAAGAAACAGAAGGGATGAGGAATTGATTTTGGTGGTTTGAGTGGGGATATTTTAGAAAAAAGTTAAACTCGTTTGGATAACAGGCAAGCAAGCACTATGCCCTTGATAAGGCCTCAAAATGTTATTAGTCCTACAGTCCACTTACAACCGACAACAAATTGTAAACGAAGTTTAAAAAAAAGCCACATCTTGATTAATTTCAGCTTATAATGACCGCTGTATGTATGGCCATATGGTTTCAAAGACGATTTGGATGTCCCTTCTTCCTGTCCGGGGTGAATTCCAATCGGAAGGTTTTCAGCTCAGGAATGGGCCGCCGACATTTTCCCAAAGGAACGGGATTAGCGTCACATTTTTTTCCTTTGCGGACAGCTGAATAGATTTCTTTGAATTCGGTCGAAATACTCTGTCCGCATATTTGGAGGGATCTGCATGCCTGCTTAAATGATTGTAGTCTCCGCGGGAATTTGGCTCTCACTTTATCTAAAACCATCGCCAGAAAGATTAACTTTTGGTTTCGGTTAAAGCGATTCCCCTCAACCCATCATTTCCTTCCTAATTCTAAATGAAAAATCTCAGGCTGAAGCTTCTAAAATACCAATCTAATCGACTTAATCCACCAGCAGTGGTCTCGCCGGAAAGACCTCCATTGATTTAACTTTATTAATCCAGCCCAAGACTTGTCAATTCTTTGTTTTGCGTCAAAACCAGCAAAGGCAATCTTCTTGATCAATCCGCATACCCATGCTGTGAGACTGTTATTCCGAGAAAAAGGATGATTTTTTGATAGTCTGGAAACAAGCGAATAGAATCAAGTCACTCTAACTGGTTCTTAGCTAATTCCTTTTTTTTCAGAATGCAAGGAAATCAAGCCAAGTGAGCGTGCTGATGAAATAAAACGAGGATCAGGTTTTTAGAGGAAATCATAGGTGTTTTGTACTTTAGCAATAAGTAATGCAAAATATTGGGGACAAAGTTCAGGTCATTCCTGTTTTTATGCTTCTTGAGCTGGTGCTTTAAATTGCAAATCAAAAAACAAATATTCCTGCCACTCCTCTAATTTCCTATTTTGACATACCTCTGAATTGATGTTATTTAAGGTTTGACCTGTTCATTTTCGATCGCAAAAATAAAAAAAAAACAATTAAAAAAAGGTCTATTCTGCACGTTTCTACTAGAATGTGTTTTAATACTTATAAAAATTCACTGATTATACTTTCTATAA
>Ga0163217_1023869_pt1 | contig 13383 bp, 4 predicted proteins | sample SynspAceP_FD_185933 | JGI IMG/M metagenome (GOLD analysis project Ga0163217, IMG submission 185933) | Saline lake microbial communities from Ace Lake in Antarctica - Synechococcus sp. Ace-P (PacBio error correction) | ecosystem: Environmental > Aquatic > Non-marine Saline and Alkaline > Saline ...
AGAGAGAGATGCGGCTGAATGCTTAGTGTATTGGCAACCTGTTTTTTTGTGGGGGGGGGGCCATGAAAAAAAAAATTTTAAAAATACAAATCCCCGCAAAAAATTGGGGGGGTTTAATAAGAAAAGGCCAAAGTTACTTAAACCAGGAACGTTGTTTTTTTTTAATGGCGCTTAGCTTGACGCTAAAGCTTTTTTTCTCAATTTGTAACAAATGTTATTTAAATCACCAATAATTCATGTGGCTAACCGTTGAAAAATGATCCTGTCAACAGCACACGTTGGCGTTTTTCTTATTTTTAAATAAGCCACGTAACTAATTGCTATATGGGGGCCACCAACAAAAATTAAAGCCTTGGAACATAAGAAGTAAAAACGACTAAGTCGGAAGAAAAAAAAAAGGATATTAAAGCTTACATAATCAATTTAATCACAGGTTTTTGGGTTATGACGCGCCGCTTGGGTTAGGGTTTTGGTCTTCTGGTTGGGTTAAGCTGCAAAGCGCGTTTTTTTGTAACTGGTTGTTGGTTTGGCGTTGCTAAATCACCTGAAATTGTAAATTTATAATGGAGCATTACGGTCTCCGTTTCGCCAATCCACGTAGCGCGTGAAATGCCGAAACAATTCATGGAACACATAGAAAATAGTTGTTGGGGCGATGTTCACTTGCCTCGACTAGTCACCATCAATGCCAAAAGGCGCCGGTCCCATTTTTGAGAACATTGGGAAGCTATGCCAGATGCACAAGTCATGATTGGTGGTTATATTTCAACCTAGTACTCGTGCTATTACCGCCCTTTGGTAAATAATGGAGCTAAAACTAAAGCACTGGGACGAGACATGGCGAACAAAAAAGACTCGCCCATTCTTCGGACTGCAACAAGGTCAGAGTACTACCTAGCAATGAAATGCACAGACGTTTAATCTAACGCTGCATCTTTCACTTTCATGCCAGTCATGTTCCTATTTTGGTAGACGCCCAATAAAAATGTAGCTATAGAGAACAACAGATAAGGCGGCAGTAACAGCCAACTGAGCGATGTTTGCAACGCTTCAGCCTCTTCCCATTTTTAGTTGCTGAACAGACTGACCTCAAAAAGACCAATCATGTTGGACCGCGCGAGCGCTATAATGTTCAAACAACGAAGAAAAATAGGGCCGTAGACATCGCCTAGCATTAACCGGTGCCAAACGTTTGCGCAAATCGCAAACACGGCTCTAGATCCATTACCGCCTGCCAAAAAGCATCACCGTCTTAATCCAATTGATAGCCAACATTGCAACTTGCAAACGAGAAGTAAAACAAGGGAACAACCAACAATCAACAAGCGATAAGGTAGGCAGCAATGGCATTGCCCGTTTTAAGATTTTTTTACCCACTTCTGTCAGGATGACACACTAACCAACCAACGCATAAGCCAGTCCCAATTTACGATACCGAAAACAATTAAAGTTGTTGAATTGGCATGTCCGGATGTAATTCGAACGTAAAGTCGATAATCCAAGTTGATATTGCGTAATTGCAAACGAATCCGAAAGAAAATACTACACATTTCCCCACAAGTCGGAATTTTACGCAGACGTTTTAACGGATACCAATAAATCCATTTGTTTTGAGGCCCATTCGATACTTCCTTGCCGCTTTCGCTGGTTCTTTGACCGTGAGTTTCATCAAATAGCTAACAAAACGCCAGGCGTCCAACACTAATCATAAACCGTTACGCAATCGGCTGACCCACATCGAGAAAAAATGCGCCGCAAAATAGGCTGCCATGAATTACCAAACGGTAGCCTAAAGAAAAATAAAAGCTAAGGCTTTTGCTCGCTCTGTTTTATAAAATAAAATCAGACAAAATAGAAGTGCTAAGGTGGGCTCCCTCCTGCCTCACGATACAACGCCAACGAGCAAGACAGCTAATTGCAAAGAAGTTAGCTGCAAAGCCGGAGAGCGCAGTCGACATCCGCTCCAAGGGTTAATGAATACCAATAATTTTCTCGATTTAGCGTTCTGCTAACACGCAAAGGAATACCGAAATTGTTATAAAGTAATGCAAAAGCAAACCTTTAAGCAATCCGAGTTGCGCATCATCTAACTAAGTCTTCTTTAATGAACGGCCGATAGAATGCAATAATTTGTCTATCAATAAATTAAATGCTCACACTAACGTTAAAATAATGGAGCACATAATTACGATATGTCCGGATGGCCGCATAGCCCTCACCTTTTCGATACATCGGCGATTTCATTGAATCAGCCAATAACTCCAAATTTTATTCGCGACACTTATATTGACTCACTGTTGTTATTTTGCCACTTGATGTTAATTATTTGTGAACATAAGTTGCAAGTAGGGTGATGTTTGCAATATTTGACTGGCACTATTTAGCTTAGGCGATTTTGAATACATCAGGGTTGACTAGGTGAATGACCTGTTCAACTTGAATAATTAGTATTATCTAGTGCTTTCCTCGATTCATCGCTATCTAGTTTCATTGATTCATACAGGACGAAAGGCAGATAGTGTTTTTCTAAATTGTAATGCGGTGAAAAATGTATTGAACTAGAAAGCTCGTAGCTAACTGCATAATCTGATTTCCTAGGCTTCAGCAGCGGTATCGTCCATGATGTTGCGCATTGCAATTGTTAGATACAATTGAATCAGGTAACATCCATTGCTGTCCCCTAAGCCCGGAAACTTCAGCGTAGTAAACAAGCATCATTTGACATTCTTTTTTGGCTAAGTTCGTATCAAACGCGTGGCACTCTTTGGGCTAAAATGGGTCGGCTTTTAAAAACGACTAATTCACCGATGTTATGCGTAACCATTAACAAATAATTATCCGCATCTTTAATGCTTTTAACAGACCGAAATGTTTAGCTAAAATGGCGCAACTCACGCTTTGTTTCCCAAATTTAATCTACAATCAACAAAATCACTTTGTTCGTTGGCTAAATGCATTTGATAAACAAACACCAATGCCTATCATAAACAGCGGACGTACAATGACTTGAATAGCCCGTTGCAGTTTATCGATCTTTTTCGTGGAAAGCGGTAGATTTGCACTATTTGCAATTTTGAGATGTGCGCAGCTATCCAGGGTCATGTCATTAGCACGGCTGATATGCTGTTGGCGTCAGAGCGTCATCGTCAATTAACAACTTTTAACTCTGACAGCACGTTTTTGGCACAGCGAATAACTGCAGATACTTTTTTTTTTGCATAATCAATTGCGGTTCATAATTCCCTTTTTACACAGTTTAAATTTTGTCGAGACGACTGAGATTTACTCAGCCGAACACTTGGCTTAAGCCTGCTGGGGAATTTCGTTTCCATGTTCGACAAATAATTATTGGTATACTAGTTATATTTTTTGCATCAATAATCAATGTATTATCGCATAAAAAACCTTTATTAATTCACGTGCTATCCAAAATTTGACTGATTTCATCAAATATATCGAGAAAAATTTCAGTGTTCAGCAGCGCAGCAAAGTCGCTAGGAAGAATGATAGCTAACCGTGTCTTGAATATATGTTCGACTAGTTTCTGTGATGCATTTTCACACTACAGTTAAGACATTTACAACGTAATAGAAACTTGGAACTTGTTGTGTTGTATTAACACTTTTGTCGTGCGTTTAATTATGTAAAATATCAAGGATGTTTAAGCTGCTGAATTATAAACTGGATCATCTTAGTGTTTAGTGCAGTTATCTTGAATAAACACCAATAGCAGAATACAAATGCTGGAAAAGGTACAAACATGCAAGGCGTTACAATAAGACATGTGCATGTCCCGCAAATAAGAACCGCACTCCAATTGTCTTTATGGCAGTTTTAGCTGTTCCCTTAAGAATTTTCATTATCCATACTCGGCTTTCACTTCTGTCATTCCAGTTGCGACTCTTGTGCCCTATGTGTCCCATCAGTCTGATGTTATTATTTATATTTAATTTAGCTAATGCGACAAGCATTAACCATGTACGTACAAGCATCATGCCCTCATCACCATCTTGCATTTTTTTATATTATTCCCGGTTTGGAGGTTGTAGATAAAAAACCCTAGAAAGTTTTGCTCGTACTAAAATCTTTTGGTTGTCTTTTATCACGTTATACTATTTTTGGAACTCATTAAAATTCGGTCAACAGAGTACTAAAAGTATTTATTTATCTGTTTGGTCGCTTAGTTGCTTGGCGCGTTTTTTAGTTTTGTTATTGCTAAGTTAGAGTTGCCCATTGTTTGACTATTACAGAACATGTATTGAGCAATGTAGGAAGGCAATTCTTGCTACACAACTTTTGTTTTCGCACTCAACTTGATTAATTACTCTTAGTAACATCACCTATTCGTTTTTATTGATTAAGTCCACTCCACAATATTTATTTCTCGCAAATTGCCTGCCCTAGCGGCTTTTCGCAATGGTTTATATGTCTGCATTAAGTTATTATTCTAATTGGCTATTCTAAGGCACGTAATTGTGTCTATTTTCAGCCATCGTCAGTAGTAGAAAGATATGGGTTTTAATGATGAATTGACAGTTCCAGGTCGCCGTTCGTTAAACACAGTATGCTGAAGAACTCTCTGGGCAAATTTGGCGGTGGGTAATGATAGATATCGATTTGGTTCAAGAAAATTCAATGATAAATATTGGTCATGAATGCAGGCGCTGATGTAATTAAGCTTGTTGCAGTAAAAATAAGCAAAACAGGGAAGGGCCCGCGGCTTTTCGATACGGCGGGCGGGGGGGGGGGGCGGAAAAAGAAAATTTTTAACATTTTTTTATATTTGATGGTAAACGTGATTGGATGACTGCGTGAAACATTGAAGACTTGCGTGTACAGATGAATCATACCCATGGCTATTCCGGATTGATCGCAGACCTGAACGGTTCCCCTTCTGAGTCACGAAACAGAAGACAATTCCCCCGTGAAACAGGATTTTATAAAGTCACTTGTAGTTTTGGGATTTGCAACACAGCTTTGCTCGGTGTAACGATTTTCAAAGCCCGCTATTAAACGCGCAGATACGGCTATGTACAAGGCCAAAAAAGGTGGACGTAACTGTGTTAGAACAGTTCGATCATAAAGTTTTCTTTTTGTTGTTTAGTTTGGGCCAGAACCTACATCTACTGCAGGCTGGGCAAAATATCTCAGGCTATATAATTTATTTCCCATTGCCGAGGGCTACGCAGTCACCTTTGCCTGCGCCGTGATAAAGTACAGAGCGCTCAGCACCTTTAACCGGCGGATGGGTGTAACCGAGCGATTAATTGTTTTAAAATGACAGTCAGTTTTGATGCTTTTGGGTGCACGAATATGCACCACATATCGCCTGTTTTTGACCGTTTTATCGTGAAGAACAATTTGGTTGGCGTGTTTGTCAGCTGCGCCCAATGCATGAAAAATACTTGATTGTGGGAAGACGCCTGCATTTTTTACGTGATGCTCGACATCAAGCATACAAAGAGGCGAATAAACCAAGCTAGTTCACTTACCTCCGAGGAAACGAATACCTATTTTGGGTATAGCGTACCTTTGGCAAAGAGAGATTGCATCGAATTTTTGCGCTGTCGATCTCAGTATTTTACTCTCCGATTACGAATATCAATTACTCACAAACAGTTTTTTTGTATAGCAAAGACGCTTCTGCACTGCTGGCCTTTTTTTTATAAGCTGAACAAAGTGAAATCGGCAAAATCCATATGCACAACGACTTGGATTTTTATAGTATAGGTAGTTTCAGACACCGCGCCCAAATTGGGATGCCGTGCTTACCTTAAACAAAGATTTGGGCCTGCTATAACGCCAGGCGCTGCCTGGCGCTATTTGTCATGTTTACGGTTCCGTACTAACACCAAAAGCAAAGCAGTTGGAAACAAGCACACGGGTTTTTTTTGGTGCACGGGTCGCTAAAGACCGCGCGAAAGTTATTGCCGAACGCGCGTGTTTTAGTGGCGCCGTTGGAATTTTTGGGGCAGGTATTAAAGGAAATTAGTAGATGCATGCAATGCAGCACGCGCATTGCGGTTACCACCGATATTGGCGCAGAAGGATTAACTGCTGCAAGTGGATGAGAACTAATCAACTCAGATCAATATAATAATGTGGCCATGGCGCTATTCATAATATTCAGTGTCGAGGACGGCTTTATAACATCGTGCATTACCGCTATATTCAGATGAGGATACATGGATGCTGGGCTAGTAATCGAAGCCAGCCGTTTATATTCATCATATTTTAAATTACAGCCAAAAACTGAGCAGTTAACGCATTGCATCGAATCATCTGGGCTCAAATTTGGACAAAACATCGTCAGCAGGCAACTTTTAAGCCAAGTGCTGCAACATCAATACAACTAACAGTACGAAATACATGAGTCCAATTTGGAATTGAAGGCGAAAACGGTTACAAGCAAACTAAACTCTCAGAATTGATCTGTATTCTTCATCGCGTTGTCGATAAATTGATTGTATACCTGCCAATAGCATTTTTGTATTCATCTCGGCGCCTACACTGAAAAACGGTGTTTAAGTTTACTTGTCAGGTTGCAAAATAATCGAAACTAGTGGCCAAACTGAAACCTTTATTGCAGTTTCGATTGATTTACTGGGATTGTGTTTTCCAGTTGTATATTACTCTAAAAGAAGCGCAAGAGATACCTGCTAATTATTTTTACTTTGGGGAATACGCGCATAAAATTGTGCGTTTGCTATACCAATCCATAATCAGACTCCGCACCCTATATTACCGCAATTTTCATTTGTACGCATTTAATAGGCAGCAATTAAGGCTTTTACTCGCAACAAGTAACTGACGATATTGATTATCCCCAGTGCTTGTTTTAATATTGAAATGCCATTGGCAGGGTCTTTGTAACCTTGCTAAGCCGCAATATGGACCAGTACCCTGATTAGTTGAGTGAGGGTTTATTGGTTTTAGGAATACTGACATGAACGTTTTGTGGCTAGACGTTGAGGCATCAATGAACAGTTATTCTCGTCCTAACTCATCGAGGCATCTTCCAACTCCTGCAAAAATACTGATATCTTGCTCTGTGTGGTAACACCCAATTAGAGCTGCGCATAGTACTGCTAGATTTAAATATATCCATCAATGGCATAGCGCAGTGATGCCCTAGCTCCTTGGACAGATATTTTTTTTGATATATTATGCTGGCTACCTCATGCAATGATGATGATTAAAAACAAATAATGCAATCCTATTGAATGGCCAGAATTGTTCCTGCGTTCAGATTCAGTTTGTTGGCTCAGAGAACACTGATGGGTGCGCAGATTTCGAATAGGCGTAATTATCGTCGCGTTTTTCTAAGCCTATACTTAGTAATTTAAACATGTGTATTTCATGCTGCTGTATACGTTGCATATTTAACATTAAACATTTTAAGCGGCATGCGGCCTAAACAATACGCCTGCAACATTAGGTGTTTCCAACCTTCAAATTTTAATGGGGGCGTTTGATACTCGCTGAAGTTAAATGACACATGAGTATCAATTTCTCCCCAATCGGCAGAGGCGACAAGCTGATTTAACAAAGCGCGTTTTTAACCATACATTAAACGCCAACGCCTGTCGGGCGCAATACATCTTGTGACCACTACACAACATAAAATCACGTCCATTGCGAAACCACATCAAGGGCTATGTTGCAATCGCTTGGGTAACCATCGATAACAGTCAATATTTTTGCTTGGGTAGCCAAGCGACAAATCGCCTCTAACTGGAATAAAATATTGCCTAATGCATTTGACAACATTTGGGCGCATTGCCAGAATAGCAACGTCCCGCTGTTAAGTTTTGTCGCAAAACGCGTCATATTCAGGTTGAGTAACTTGACTCCGTTCTGGAAATAATTAACCACTTCAATAATAGCCCAAGCTCGCTGATAATTGTTGCAAGGTACAATATTGGCATGGTTTGCTCCTGGCCCAATATCATATCTTATGCCAGTTTATCATATGTGATTGCATGCCTGATGCAATGGTATTGATTGACTCTGTTCGCATCACTATTAATGGCATTTTGCTCAACGTGGGACTATTGATGAGTTGAGCAGTTATAATCGCGTGGCTTGTTCGTAAAGTTAAAGCGCTTCATTCGCAAATCTCATAAGCCCTACGATGAATGTAAAGCCTCGTAAACAAGTGATAGTCTTTTACACGCTTTAAATGACCCATTTTGATGCTTTTGGGTCGTTTGTTGCAGCACTCCAAATAGACTGGTTTTCAGGATTATTTGTAAAAAATGGAAATTGATTTTTTTTGAACACGAAACCTCTAGATGAATTTGGTTAATTTTAAAATACTCAGTGAATTTAAACCAACACAGTATAATACGGTATTTAAATGATAATTCCCGAAAAGATTAAGGCGAATACTAACAAAATGGAAATTTGTTTCTATCGATATTAATGAACGTTATACCAAGTAATCATCTGCTGCAAACGCCGAAAACAAACGCCACCAATCGATGCTCCTCTTTTCAATTGATCTACCTACTCCGAGTAACGCATGGACTGAAATTACAAAATTTAGGTGCATAGCCAGCCTCATAGGTCTTAGCGATGATTGTTAGAGAACACCTAACTTCAAACAATTGTCGATGACAGTGCCTATTTCAGCATCGGGTTTTTTTTGGTGCAAAGCGCTGCGGTATTCGTACTTTTGGATTTTTCGTGTCGGGTATTGTTGATCGAACTGGCAAGTTCACTTCATTTGGCTAACATCCTTTGCCTTATATAGGATTTAGATGGGCATTATTACTCTTAGTTTTGGTTTATTAGGGGTTACCATCGTAGGCTACGAAGAAAATTTTCTATGCTTGGCAATTACTGCTGTTAGGCACATTACTTCCGATAAGCATTACCTATGCCCATTTTTAGTGTGGTCATTTCCAAACTGCCAAAAAAATATATTCGTTTATATTTTCGTGTGTGCTTTTTTCCCTGGAGCATTACGGGTTTCGTTAAAGATGATTGCTATGGCGGGCTACTTCGAGCTCGATACTGATTTAGGCTGGGACGTTATTTTTCCAACACTACGTGTTTGTTAATCCCTGCTGGTATTTCTCAGAGCTTTTTTTTAATGGGTTTCACCATTGACGACATTGGTAATACACAAACCTCTTTGGGTTTTATACCTTTCATGATAAGTTTATATTGATGGCAAATAGGTATTGGTATTTCACTCTAATAAAAACAAAACGTTACATGGTTTTGTTAACAGCCATTGTGTTATGTTTAATTGACAGCGTCTTCAAATCGACGGCTTGTAAATAGAGCAAATAGACAACTAAAATGCTAGATATCGTTCCAAGCGCTAAAATTTTTGCCGTTTTATCAAAATGACATCTAAGATATTAGATAATTCTGACTTTACCTTCTCTGATTTCTTCTTACTCAACAGCGAGTTCGTGCGGAAACACTACGCATTCATCACTTTGTTTACATAATAGTCAGGCCAATATCGTTTTTGTTAATTGCTGGTTTGTACTCACGTGGTTGCATTCTGATTTTCTTTTTGGCGTATTAACCGCATCAATACTTTCAATTTGCCTTGTCAATGCTTTGCACACTTCGCCAGAATCAAACGTCATCGACAATCAGTAAGCTGTCGCCAGCGTTAGCGTTTCAATAAGATAGTGAAGACCGTGCACTTTTAATCTCTTTTGATGTTTTTAATTCCCGTATACGAAGATGTTCTCACTGCAATAATGGTCTGTTGGCGTATTTTTTGTATCAAAAAATTTCTTGTACTGTCAATAACCTATCGGAGGCTCCACCTCGCAATCCGATATAAAAGTCAGGAGAAATCTTCCATCGTTTAAAAATTTGCTTGCAGGCGAAACTGTCTTCCAATAATGATTGTGGAGCTGAAATGTAATTTTTACTTCAAATATAAATTCTCTTCTAGGTGTAATAAAATGAATGATTGCGTATGGATGCTAATTTAATTATAACTCTTCGCATTCATCCTTGAGGCAAACAATTATGCTTGCATAGGTCAGCCTTCATAACTTAGCGACATTATAGCGCTATTGCGTTTTGTAAGCTTTATTTGCAGGTTTAATAGATGCGCTTGGGTAAGCTGGATATAAAGTAGCGAATATACAAAGGGCGAGTGACCAGCAGATTAATAACAATTTCAGACACTTCATTTCATCGGCAAACGGATCATTCGGTCCAAAAGCCAAAACTGACCGAGCAGTGCTAAAATGTCCCCGTTTAGAAGAAGACAATAGCAAGCCATGCGCGACCAGTAACGACTCCTTTAATGCCGTTAAAATTCCATTGAGGACAAAATAAGCATCACATGCTGTTGGGCACTAAACTTGTTGTTTGCAGTATTGCAAATATCACTGGTTTTTTCAGTGACTCCATTACTAAACGCGCGATACTATATTAACGCGACACCGGCGATAATTAGGGAATAACATTATGACATCATAATTTTTTTTCATACACCGATCAAAAAGAGGGCCTGTCTTTCCACGCCATGGTCGTGTTTTCCAGTCCTTTTTATCAAGTTCATCGACACAGCTTTGATATTGAAAGCATCAGTTAAATTTAAAGCCGAGTTCCTGAAACGATAAATCGCGCTTGCGCGATAACTTTAGCAACATATTGATGTTCATTAAGCACAATTTATCTCAGCTTCTGAATCCAACTGAAACAACTGCGACGGTGACTAGCGTTGACTAGGCAATTCGTGCTATGGGGTATAAGTACTTTGCCGATGGCTAATTACGCGCAGTCGTTGCTCAATAGAAACCCGCAGTTGGTTGCAAGCGATTTGACTATCAACAATTAAAGTGCCAGTTGTAACGTGTCCCATTCACCAGCAATGAAGTTTTGGAGCCAATGATAAGAATGAACGCTTTTCTACGAAGTATCGATGCCTTGCAAAAACAATCCTTTAATTTATTTACTGGATTTGCACAATACTTCTGTTCCACGAAAATCGGTGCTTGCTAAAACTTGTTCCTGTAAAACGATTCGGGTAATAAGATGGACTCGATTTCACGACTATATGCGGCAAAAATTCCTAAAAAATTTTCTGTTTAAGTTGTCTTCTATACCATTCATAACCGAAGTACTGTAATTATGACGCAATACCAAGAGCAATCCAACGGACCTGAAACAAAATTGGATGAAAAGAAACGAGCTGCGTTTTATTAGACGTTTTTGGAAATATCGTAAACCAATAAAGGCGGATATAAGGCAGTGACGAAGTAGGAAAAACGCAAAGCTCAGTTTTGTACTATTGTTTAACTCGCGGAGCTTGTATTAAACGAGCTTCAAGCGTTAATTAATTAATATAAAGACAAAAGGATCGCAACAAGTGAAACGCTGAGCCGTTTTTTGGTAGATTAGCAACCATTGCTGCAAATTATCGTATTCCTGAACTTATATCAGGTAAAAGGCGAATCGAATTAATCGCTGCCTGAAAAGCAGAAAATAACGCAATCGACATTGTTATTATAACATCTGCGGTCAGATAGTAACAATTTATACTAAAAGATTAATAGCTCAGAAAATAGCATCACGGTTTAACGTAATTTTTGCATAGACCCATTGATTTGAACTCATTGCAGATAAAAAAACAGCGATTTGGAGTCATTCTTTTTAATCAATCATCCGACCAAAGTTAATATATGTGATTGGAAAATCAAGCAACACAATCGATGGAGGAGTTTTGAAGCATATGCCTTATGCTTTAAAATTGGCTTCAGAGTTATCAGCAATTGAAATCGCAAGCACTAAAACCATTGCGTCCATGGGTGAAGAAGCTTACAAGAATTAGTTAATTAATTTGCAACTCAAGCGCGCAACAATTGTCTGTATGAATGTCGTATATTTGATGCCAACAAGATGAAGAGCAGAACGTGCTGAAGCGGTGAAATTTGGCGGTGGAGGTATCATTGTTAGGGCATGTTCGCCTATTGCAATAGGCGTTTCCAAGTAGAAGTGAAAGTGTTTTCTCGAAAAGAGCCGTCTGCTATTTATTGCCTCGGGGAAGTCATTTGACGTACAAGTTCCGTCGATGATCTTACACGTCGCTACGTTTATACGCACATTCGCGACAGACCAAGAATTGCTGGTACGCGGCAGCCTACATTTGCAAACAGTCAATTACGCAATATCGTTAACAACCACAGAGAAACAACTAAGCAGTAATGTCTAATCTATTTTCTGTGCCTTACGCCAAGGCAAATCACTGAATTAGCTCAAATTTATTGATCATATTCAATGGGGGTGAACTAAAAGGCGCCAGCCAATGCGCTGAGTATTGCTAACGCGCGGCGGCGAACAACACACACCCTGGTTCTCCTAATTAGTTTTAATAGAGGACGTCGAAGTGCGATTAACCCTTGAAAAGATCGACCTTTTTCTACGCAACCAAAAACGTCCATGTTCGTTTTTCCTGACTGGAAATATCCCTATGATGGCTTTTTTCAACCGCATAAGCATATTGATATAGAAAGATTAGAGACGCTTTACTTACTAGATAAGAAACAACCCGGCACATCTTCATTGTGCCAATAAATACTCTGTTGCAACGTTTAGCGCCCTGTCGATATATGTTGGCACCTTTAAATGTATTTAAAAGTTGGCGAAACCATTAATACGACGGAAAATTTAAACGAACCTTGAAAAAAAATCGGGCCCTAACTTGTCATGTTAGCCAACGTATGACAATGTGAGTTTTTCAGTGCGTGCAGTATTATTGATTTAATCCCATGGGAGCGATCAACCTTCAGGATTGACTTATTGAATGAATGAAATAGATTCAATCCGTTATTTTGATCTGACCGCAACGGGGCTTAGAGGAAACAACAGAAATACGTTTGCTGCCCTGAAGAGAGAGATATATAACAGATAAAGATCGCGCTATACCGGATTTTCGAGGCGCTGACTCGATAGTTTTGAACTGCAGTAATACCGCGGACAAAGATCGTTTTTTTTTTAAATCAAAGTAAGCAAAGGAACGATGCCCAGCGGCATAGATATATTTCCGTTATTATATATATAGAAACGTCAACCTATTTGATTACCTAATGACGATGCGCCTAATGCTCTATTATGGCGAATTTGCATAAGGATCTGAACGAATTTAATAAAGATTTAGTTGGCAACGCTTGAGCAATATTCGCTAATATAAGAAACGACCATTGTTAGCACCATCGCTTTATATCTTGATGCAAATGAATTAATGACCAGACTTAAACAGTGGCCTATAAAAAGAGAGATATAGAGAACTCATTGCAAAAAACGCAGGCAAAACATATTTTGATTGCCGTCCGATTGAAGGTATTGGATTTGATTTAAACGTGCACGAATCCCCTACATCTCTCTCAACAACAACAGGTC
>Ga0163217_1045429_pt1 | contig 13383 bp, 31 predicted proteins | sample SynspAceP_FD_185933 | JGI IMG/M metagenome (GOLD analysis project Ga0163217, IMG submission 185933) | Saline lake microbial communities from Ace Lake in Antarctica - Synechococcus sp. Ace-P (PacBio error correction) | ecosystem: Environmental > Aquatic > Non-marine Saline and Alkaline > Saline ...
AAAAAGAGATAACATATACTCACCCACCTCTCCAAAATCCAACTACACCCAATTTCCACCCCGCCTCCCAAAAAGCACCTCAACCCCCACCACACACACCAAATCCCCGCCGGAGCAAACCAACCCAAATGCCACACCCCTTCCAACGTACCATAAAAAAATCAAATTTTTAATTAAAATTCCCACAAGCCCCCTTCAGCAAAACAACCTTAACCAAACCACTCAATCCCCCCTCAACAAACGTTTAAACTCCCCCAACTCCACACAGCCACAAATCTCCAATCCGACCGTCCCGACTTCAACCATCCCCAGATACTCACAACCCATACTTCCACACAAATAAACTGCGAACGGCTCACACCCACACAACAAAACTCCCATCCAATCTCACACCACCCGACTCCATTCCACTAACAAACAATTCGTCGCCCCAACACAACCGCAAAACGGCACATAAAACCTTAAACCAACGGCAAACCACCTACAGGTCAACCTAACCTGTAGACTGCACGACACGCACGACACCACACTCTACAAAAATCCAAACTCACTCATCCACACTACCACAAACGTATTCGCTCCTTAAGGACTCAACTTTAAAATCTCCACTAAACCCCCCCGCCTGTTCAAGCGACCGCCTATCTCATGGTCCACCATGTCCAAGCCCACCTCCGATACACGCACAATAGAATCACAAACGTTAAGACACAAACTAGCCACTCCCCCTGCAACATCACGCACAGTAACTCGCAACTAATCCACCCAAAATCTGCCCTCGGCAAACCACCCCGTAAACAACTCTGCCCGGGCCACATCCTGACTCTTGACACACGCCACCCCGCCTAAAATCCCCCACATTCCCCGCTAAACTCCAACCTAACAATCCACTCCACACAACCCCACCCCACCACCACGCAAGTCAACAACCCGAAACCACGCCAACCAGCCCCCACCAAACACTTACCAACCACTGCACGCAAAGCACACACAGGGCTCAACATAACAACCAGACTACACAATGCACGCCATTGAACCCAATAACACAGCCACCTCGCAACCACAAAAAACGAGCTAACCCGCCACGACCATCCACTAACACTCACACCCTCAAACACGTCCACCAACACACCCACACAAGCACGAGCACACCTAAACCCACCCAAACAACCACAACCAAAAGCAACCCAAAAACACCAACCCACACACCCAATCCATATCACCCCACCACCCACCAAATCCTCCACCAAGCAACCCCCAAACGCAAGAAACCAACACCACATAGCAATCAACTTGCACCAAACAGAAACCTGAATACGCCGCATCACCCAAACAAACCACGACACCACGCGCCCGCAAGCCCCCAACACACAGCACAAGCCGCCAATTACACGAACGCACAAATACCGACACCCCACCTCATCGACTAGACCCAAAACCGCCACCAACAACCCCATAACGGCATCATCCGCACACAACCCACACCACCATCACGAGCTATCACCACCAAAAACACCAAAACACACACCAACTCCACACCACCACACCAACCCACACAAATAAAACCAACACGCCACCCACCCACCCAACGAAACACGGCTACACACCACAAAACCCAATCCCACCAGCACATCCCACCCCACGCACCCGAAACAAACTGCACACAACAGCCTAATCTACACAAACCGACCCTTAAACATCCAACCAACCAACCCACACCCGAATACAAAGCACAAAAAACACTACCACACAACCAGATACCAACACAAAAACAACACAACACAACAACACCCCCACATCACACAACAACCAACCAGTAAAAACACCAACAAACCCCTACCAAAAAACCCACCCACATCAACCAGACTCACACAACAACCTCACACCAAACCATCCCAACAAAGCCAAAACACCACACCGCCACCAGTCAAACCGCTCACGCGTCCCACGTGCACAGACCAACTACACAAACTCCCCAATCACAATCCCAACACACACTCGGCCAATAAACAACAACACCACCCTAACACTACCCAACAACCACAAAACAAACAAAACCATCCAAACCCACACCAACAACCCCAAACAAATCCCACCCCCCTAACAACAAATTCGACAACACACCGAAAACACCAACACACCACAACATCCACCAAAAACCCCTTCACCACCACACACCACAAACACACAACCACACCCCAACCACCCAACCCATCCACAAAAAAAAACCACGCACCAACCCCCACCCCCCACACCAACAAAACCCCAACCAAACCACAACAACCACCACCACCAAAAACACCAACACCAACCAAACAAACCCACAAACCACACCCCCTTCCGAAACCCGGCAATCCGCACCACAAACCACAGACCACCTAAAAACCCAACACAACCCAACACAAATCCACAAATCGACACGACCCAACACCCAAAAACCTCAAGCCCCAACAACCCCCATCAGCCCTACCCCCCTACCCCACATAACGTGACTCACCACTACGCGGAACCACCACAACCCAAGCTGCACAACACACAAAACCCAACCCCAGCCAATAACTCAACTCAAACCTTCAACCAAGCGCAGCAAAATACACAATAAAAACAACGCCGAACACAAAACTACACCTAACACACAACAGAACCACCACACCATCAGAAAACACTCACAATAACAAGCGCCATAAAACAACTCACAATCTCCGCACACCCGACCACCACACAACAAAATACCAGACCCCAGCCCAACCCACACCGCAGCACAACTTCCACCATACACAGACGAACAAACCTACACCACACACCGATCCACTATCACCCACAACAACGAAAGACTGACGCACCATCAAAAACCCAAAAAAACCAAGCACACACACACGGAACTACGACAGAACGCCACCCGAGAACGCTGCCAATCCAACACACCACCCCCAAACTCAACTCCAACACCAACCACCACCCCAACACCACCCACCTCCAACAACACCCCTAAAGCAACTCAAACACCACACCAACCACATGACACAACACACACAAAAAAAAACAGCACTCACCAAACACCCACACAACAACACCCGACCCCCGCCCAAAGCACAAAACCACCAAGCACCAAACCAACCACAACCAACAACCCAACACCAGCGAAAAACAACGCACCCGAAACGCTTATCTCAACACCAAAACCCAACCACCACCCTGCACCAAACACCAAAAGACCACGACCTCGAACCAACCACGAAACACAACAACCCCTCAACACAATCAACCTAACACAACATCAAAAATAACCTGACACAACAACACAACGCGCATAACCGCCCAACGACACCGAACACCGCACCCACCCCCGCCATACAAAACCACCCACACCAACACCACAAAACAAACCCCAAACGCAAACACCAAAGTTCCACACAAAAAAACAAGCCAACACCCCACACCAGACACACCACATAACCCAACCAACAAACTCCCGATCAGCACCCGCACACCGAACCAAGACAACCAAACCAATCAACACAACACGCCACACACCAAACTACCCACAAAGACTCACCACACACAACATACACAACCAAACCAAACACAAACCCCCCCCCCAGATCCAGCCTGACGACCTACAACAAGGAAGAACACACACAATCCTTCGATACCAAAGACCAAATAAATTACTCCAACACTAAAGCAACCGACAAACCCATTATTCGCTTTTCCAAAGCCCCGCCCCTAACAGGGCCCAAAACATAATCCCACCACAAAACAGAAAACAACTGGCGCCTCGGAAACGCGCAAACACAAACAACTCCCCCACCAAACCCCAAACTCCCCCACCCCCCCAAACAACCCCACACCAATTTCATAACACAAACTCTCCACACACAACCCTGACCACTAACGTCCCTGAAAGGCAACCAACACCCAACCGACAAACGCCAAAACACCACAACAGAAGCCCAACCCACCCACATCCACCAAAACCAAACCAACAGACCGCCTACCGTCCACCGTTGGAGCCCATGAAAACGCTCGAAGACACTCACACGCACCAACCACCCAGCGCCAAGAACCACAAAAACACAAAACAGAAACCACAGCCAAACTCAACCCCGCAAAAAAACAATTCCTCAAATTCCACCGAACACCAACTGGGCAAGAGACCAAGGGGTGCATCACTTTCCCAAAACCTCAACAACCCTCAAAAAACTCGGGCCAAACAATCACATTTACGACACCTTCAAAACTAAAACATAACTCGATCGCGAGATCCAAGAAGCTCCACCCAATAACGAAGCCCCTATAGGGGAAAATCAAGCAAAAGCCCAGAAATAATACACACAAAAACCAACAATAAACCCCTGAAAAACAGAGCAATATTACTCACACACACCAAAACCTAACACGAACACCCAGCCAACAACCAACGCCATGTCCTAAAAAACCCAACACCCAAAGACAACCAACAATACAACCCAGCATCAACCCTCCGAAAACGACAACGATAGAAAACAACACAAAAACCACTTACAATACTCTTCCGACGAGCAGCACACCCACCACGAGCACCATTGCACCCCACGCAATGGCTGGACCACATAAAAAACAAAAGAAACCAGACACCAATGTTGAATAAAAGGCATGCCGAAACGATCACCATAAATTCGCGACACACCCCACACCGCATGCACAGCCAATCGCTCTCGAAACGGCTCGAGCGCCCACCTCATAAACCCACCTCGCGTACAAATACCAGACCTGCCCGATACTCAAGACACACCATACCCTACCCCCCAAATTCAAATCGACCCACCCCCTAAATCCCGCCCAAGCGCCTATCAACACGCGAATCTGAACACCCTCTATCGACAAACACGCCCACCCGCGGATCGCACAGCCGGATACTAAACGCTGAAAGAAGCGAGAGACCGACCATAAACTCACCCAAAAAACGAAACAATTCAAGGGATACCTCAACAGGCCGATACAAACCGAACCAAGAAATCACTCCCCATAAAAAACAAAAACAAAGTCCCCATACAGACAACGAACAAAGTACCCCAAACACATAAAACGAAAAACCACACCAAAGCAAGAACTAAAAATATTTCAGAAACTGGGTCAAACCAATATAATATAACAACAAAATGCCAGACAACCAAACTCCACCTCCAACAACGCAGCTCACAAGTATAATTAAATCCCGCAAAAATGAAAAATGACCAAACCACAAATCCTCCGCCCAACCCAAACCCTCCGACCAATACAAGCCCAATCAAATTAATGTACCTCAAAACTTATAAAAACAGAAATGGTCAAAGGGACTAACGTACTACCGCTAATATCCATAGTCTGCCTCACCAATTTAATCATAAATCGAAAAGCGACTAACTTCCCGAGACTTTTTCCCATCAAAGAAAAACCACATTCCACCAAAAACCAACAAATGACGAAATAAAGGATTAAACATTAAACACCCGCTCTGCAACTAGCTATCAACCAAACCGATAAATACTCCAACCAACAATACACCGGTTCAACCAAACCCAAACAAGCCCTAAAGACTTGACAAAAACCCTTCTAAACTATCGGCAGAACTTATGATTGCCAACACCCTATCAACTATAAAACTACGGCAAAACCCCACAGGTATGAAACATAGGGATAGCGAATTTGTCAATGGCTACAATCTACTAACCAACGGAAATTACGGAAAGCCCAAATCAAATCACCTGATTCCGCAACATCAGGCCGGCAGAACACATTAGCAACAAACTACACCAATACCTAGTCATTCGGCTTCACCCACATCAAAACAGGTCTCTGAGGGCAACATCAAGCTTCAGAAAGAGCGGATCGACCGGTCACAACCAACCAGACAGTACACCTCATTGACAGTCATATACCATGAAGCAATAGAATACGCCCTATATTCTTCTCAAAGACAGGTTACGCACAGAATCATTGGCTGAAGAAACCGCCCAGATTAGTCAAGAATGGACCCCAACACGCATAGCACAGAGGACGCGGAAAGTCCAATTTGTAATCGTAATTCACATCCAGATAATCCAATTAATAGAAGCGTGCAAATACGATATCGGGCAAAACTCAAGCCGAAAACCTCAATCAAACTTCGCATTGCTACCATTCAGCAAAGACCGAAAAATTGGCCACGAACTTCAAAAGTTCATCAACACGGGACAAAAAAAGGCCCCGGACGAAAACCTCACATAAGAATCCAAAAATATACCAACCGTAAATCGCTAAAACCTCATTAACGCGATCACAAATTGAACAAACCCGTTTCACTGTAAACCAACTTGAAGAAAAAAATCCCAACCAAACCCGAAACCCACTTAAATTCACCCAAATTATCCAACGGAAAGCTGGCCAAAAAACATCAAATCAATCTTTTTGATTGCAAGACTGTTCACTCAATCAAACCACTAATCTTCACCCACACTCCCACATCTGAACCTCACTCAAAACCCACATACCAAAATTTCATTTACTATACTAATCCAATATTATTGTAGAAGCCCATCAATCCCAACCCATAAACCCCCCCACCCAAGTTCCAGTGAACCGGTCCCGGACGTTCGCGACCGGGCTCATAAAGCTACGGATCGTACAAACGCAAGACATTACGAATAAGCAGCAAGGCACTAGCTGTCAACTCTCTACTCAAGCATTACATCCCACTCTGTGGCATCCAAGTCCTATCCGAACGCCACCTACAAGAGAACACCACTTGATCACCTAGGATTATTTCTATATTACCTGGAGTTTCCCCAAAACACCTTCGACACGACCGTAATTCCGACACAGATACTGGTCATAACTGACAACCAGCTTTCGGTCGGGCAATTTTCTTTTCCAAGATTAAACATCACTCAGCTCTGAACTATAAAAGTACGGTTCTACCGCTCATATAACAACTCATCGCTGGATCTTAGGAATCACCGCCTTCATTACCTTTGGGATATGGAATAATCCAATAACCCCAGCCTTCCTCACCGAGATCTAACACTTTCCTAACTGTCCCGGAACAGCAAAGTCACCATCCGAAGATTACCAAAAAATCGATATTACCCATTGGTGCTGATCCCACTCTGGCACCTTGACGCATTTAGAACGTGAAAATCATCCAAACCTGGACTGGCCCGGGGAATCGTACTATATGACAAATGCCATTTCCGCTTGGGCACACCAACTAACTCGCCCATAACCAAAATTCAAAGAAACGCGACAAGGCCCTCTAAGCTTTTACGTCACTTCCGCCATTATCCTACTTCTTCCATGGAAAACAGAACAGAAAATATGGCACCGGAAAACGATACATATCACCCTCGTATGGCAAGTATAGCATCTATTCACCTCGAAAAAAACTTAAAGTGACCCGTCTCCCTCAATTTATTTATTCCCCCTCGCCTGAAAGTTAGCCTACAGCGGGATCCAAGTTCCACGGCTGATTCCTCTGGAAAAAATGGAACGGGAACGGAAAAAATGAAGGAACCACAATCAGTCACGGGAAAAGGACATTAAACAAAAAAGAAAACCCAACATCATGGAACAAAAGCCGAAAATGAAATCGGATATCAATACCTCGGGCACACAATGATTGCCAGACAAAACCCTGGTTACGACTAATCCGATGCAACCCACAATCCAAAGCAACGACCCAAGGGTAAGGATATTGTTATAAACCATGGAAAATACAAAAATATTCTCGACCGTTGGATAACTGGGATGATATCAAGATTAAACCAGCCTTCAAGAATTCACACGATTCGGGATGAACAGGGTACCAAATGGAAAACAGAACAAAATATAAAAAGGAATTGAGAAAAAATTATCATTTCCTTAAACTTACAACGAACGTCTAATCCAAACTCAGAAAACAATACCATCGATTAAACTTCAAAAGACCAAACTCAACACCGAAAATTACAAACGCGAGGAAGCTGAATTAATTGTTCGGAAATTTGAACCATGGTTTATATTATAAATGCAAAACCATAAAAGACCTTACGTCAAAAAGATCATTTAACAAAATTAAAAAAACCAGAAAAAAATACTACAGAAATCCCTGGGAATCCTGGTCGAAAATTTGAAGAAAATTCGGCTCCACAATCACTAACCCACAGTAAAACGGGGCAAGGCGCCCGCAAAGAAAAAGGCAGAGGATACCTCGTCACTTCCAAGAAGAATAACCCAAGCCAACATCGAACCCCGGAATCCAACGCCACTAATGGCCACCCCCCAAATCACACTCGAACTGTACTGGCGCTAAACCGAAAGGCCCTTTACTAACAAAAACCGGGGCCAAACTTACGGAATCCAAGAAATGGTCCTTGGAAACGCAGTCCGTTAACTTGCAATAAAAATCGGAAAAACTCCCCTTTTAAAAATTATCAAAGAACGGAGGACCGGGGGCCATACGTAGAATCAACTGGGGTCAAGACAAAGAACCTGACAGACCACCAGAAAACTCGAATCAACCTAAGCTGGGAGTACTTTGGGATTTACCCCACCAAACGGACGGTTGATCTTTTGGTAAAATCGCACAAGCCCGGGACAGCAGCAATCAGAAAATCTAATATGCGAAGAATGAAATTGTGAAAATGAAAAGTAGTGGGAAGGGTTTACCATGCGTAACCGAAGACAGACAAATCCCAACTATGAATACGAAAAATCATCAAACTTTGGTAAAGTAGTTTCAGAATGATGTGAAAAATGAAAATCAAGTTGGAATACCTTAACAATCACAACCATATCGGAACCATGGCGAATTTGCTCGGAACAATAATGCCCGAAGTACCGGGATTCGCGCAAAGGACCAAGGGAATGATGAAATGAACCCAAAAAAGACGAAAACCTGGGGAGAAATCACTACAAACCTAAAAAAAGTCAAAGCAACAATCAATCTTGTTCGCAATATCACGTGAAAAAAAAAATCTGGTTACACTGGCGCAATTGCAAAAATCCAAAAATACACAAAACCCCTTTCCCCCAAATCCAACAGGCTCCGACCAAAACGCTCTGCAAAAAAGTGACAACGGCATCATTCAAAGCGAAAGCAACTCGGGCAACTCTTCGGACAAAAGGCATATCATTTTCCGGAACTCACACGATTAGGCAGAACCGATACTGGTTAGGCTGGAAACCCTCAACCGTCAAGCCATCTGAGAAATACTAAAAGCAACAATTGTTAAACAAAAGTGCAACAAAAACCAAGTCGGAAACCTGTCAAAAAGCCAAGAAATCTTAAGAAATAAAGAAAAACAGATATCAATCAATTACAATAAAAAACCAACCATGCAAAAAATCCCATGCGGTGGATCGGTTTGATAGAACCAATTTATCTCCAACAAAAAACACCACAACGGATCACATTCATTGGCAAAACATAACGAGCCACAACATTCAGACGATTTTTCAAAAAGTCCTGCAAGACGCACAACCAACACACCGTGTCACCTGGGACACAAATTACCAATGAATGGCTAATAATCATTCGTGTAAAAGCATAAATTCCGGAATTCACACAAGCCACCGCTACCCGTCAAAACCATCCAATAAATATGAAACGAGGAAGTTGAGAACCATTGAAATATACCTACTCGCTTCACGCGGAGCAATCGTACCGAGGCCAACTCAAGAAAATAAACCTGAAAAGGAATCAAATCGAAGCTGGCTGGGCCTACCCACAATATCCGTGTAAAAAACGGGAATGGAAAACCGATCAAAAAAAATATCTACCATTCTTTAGACCCCAAAAATCGGTTAGCAAATCCACAAACAAAGGTATTGTCCTTCACAGCCAGTTATTGACAACTCCCCCCATCCTGAATTCCCAAAAATCACCCGATATCCCGACCTTAAAATAAAAAGAAAATATCCAGAACGATTGACCACTCCGGTCGACTTCAGCATAAGCCATTGATAGTAACCTCTGGAAAAAAGCAAAGTTCGAAACAAATACCCCCAACCCCCGGAGCCTTTAAAACATCCACATCCAATCTTGTAAACATACATTAAAGCCTGCTCGGGATTTCCAAAATCCCTTCCAATTCGTCGGACGGAGACTTTTAAGTAATAAGGCCTCATACCAATCCACGGATCGGGACCTTTCGACCAATCTTGCCAATTTAAATCGGGCACCGTTGGGGATAAACACCAGGGGAACATGGGATACATCGCTTTTTGATCATTCGATCGGCTGCGAATTTGCGGTTGGATGAATCACTCAGCAATCCAAACCATGGATTTTCCTGAACCACCAAGTCTTCAAACCGGCTCCATACCACAATCCCACCTATTACCTTCATACCTCGCTACACCGTCAATATTCCTCAACGTGCAACAATTCTAATGGGATCGTCCGATTTTCAAATACCCAAGTCAGAACCTCTGGGGCCAGCAAAAGATTCCCCACCACGACAAGCACCAACCCCTAATGACACGTACTGTCGCCGAAACGAAGTCATAACTCTGCTTTGGGCGAATTATCCACAGCCAAACATTCTCGGACGAACATGGAAAAGCTCTTAGACAGCCAGACCCGGGCTCGATAAATCAGCTACCTCCCAAAATCACACGCTCCGGTAAAAACTCGCAAAAGCCCAAGACTTTTTTTTCCTGCGGATGAAAGAGAAAGTTATCGAAATCAAGAACAAACATACAAAAACGATACTGGAATTTCATGAATCCATAGAAAAAAATTTAATTTTTGGAAAGATACTTTCACCTCCACTCCTCATCTGATATACCCTTATACTTTTTAAAAACAAAAAATATAGAAAAAAACGTAAATAATTTATCTATATCTAATAAATATTTATTATTCAAATATAAGGAATAACACCCTATTAAAAACTCCGTGAACACCTAAAAAAGTACTTATAAAAAGATGACATAGGCCATAGTTTAATCCTAAACAACCTAATCCCACTAAAATCAATCTATATCTAAAAGAAATCCGAAGAAAAAAACCAACAACCATCGATTCCTTCACCTTTAAACAAAAAAGACCCAGAAAACGCAAAACAAAAAAATGACAAGACCCTGTTACTCCGATTTGGTTCACATAGCAAAAAGCTGAAGGTCCCCCCATCCTTCCTGTCTTCAAGGTATGAAAATGGGCTCCTAGGACTGTTCAAGTCAAATCTTGGATAACTGGCTCCAACCGGACAAGATTTCCATCCTAGTCAATGCCACTGGCAATGACCTTCCACAATACCTTGCCTATACAGCGCACCTTTCCCTATACTATTTTGGACAATTACACCAAATTGCTTGGTCCTGACTAAGGGGACCACTGGAAACTGAAAACTGTGGTGATATAGTGCTCCTTTGCTCCTGCTTCTCATTAAACGTAATGGCAACTCTTACTCGATACCCTAGAAATCGGGGATCTACATCACTATCACATCGCATACTCCTACTGCAATCAGTAAGAAATTTAATCAACCAACATACAAACAACACCGTGACAAATAATAACGCTATGGCGGGCCAAACGGGTAGGAGAAAAGAGCGCGGGTAAGCCACAATCAGCCGGCTACAAGTACAAGCCGGACCGGACAAGGAAAAGCAGCAGTCCCCTAAAGCAGCCATATCGTCCAAGCGAAAATCAAACAGGACGAAATGCGGGAGGCAAGAACCAACTCGGTCCATCAACAGTTACGATCACTCGGAAGCAGCATTGGGGATCGAATCTGCACCAAGATCCAGACTGCAATTCCAAACTGAAATTAAATACCCCAATAAACAATTTGACAGAGGAACCGGTGAATCAACAATCCAGCTCAGAAACTAATCATTTGAATTTAGACCATTTGAAAGAGAATCGTTTCAACTCCTACCCGAGAAAGCAAGGCAGACCGCAAGGCTCCTCGGGGGCTCAAAATCAAACCGCACAAATAGACACCTGAGTTACACGAAGTGACAAACAAGACTACAATATCACACCAACATAAGATCCAGCCAAATGCCGACAGACAGATCTCCACGGAGAAGAATGGCATCAAACTCACGAAACCAAGCCCGCAACCTTCGTACATCCACCACAGCAAAACGGATAAATCCTAAGTGAGGACAAATACCCAACTCCCACAACTCCCGTTAAACACCCTCGATACAACAAAATAGCGGGCTCACGATCCGACCTCGCCCAAGAACTACCAAATACGGGCTCCAGCTACAAAGCTCCCTACAATAAATCAATTGGAATAAACTAGGCTAAAATATACCAATAGCACGATTAACATGCAATAGACAGCTTTTATCCTGACTAGAGTGAATCGAGTATCTAAAAGATTCAAAACCACCAATCTATGCAAACAAACTTTCTCGCCCAGTCTTTCACACTGCACAGCGACAACCACGAGAAACCCCTTAAAAACCGGGGAAACACATCGCCCTATCGAGGCGGAAATCGTCACGCCACAGTACCAGACCCACTATACTGGAACCACCGGGAGCCGAAACTTCAAGCCGGCAAACACGGAAAATATCTCAGAAGCTTGTACAACGCAGTCCGGAGTTTTTCTGTAGCGACCGGAAACCAACCCAAACATCGGTTATGTGAAGGAGAGCACGCCACGGGCGTAATGACCTCTATGTGACGGCGTAAAAATCCACGATCGAAAGACCTGAAAAAACTAAGCGGAAAAACCCACATAGTTCCAGAATCCGATCACCCAACTAACATGTAGCTATTTGCAAGCCCTTTTTCCCTCCCAAAAGCACCCATCCCAACCGAAGAGGAGTATAAAATCACAGGCGGACCCACTTAGAAAGGTAATCGGGTAATAAAGAGCACGAATACTATGACATGAAACACCCCAGAAGTACTCATGCTGCGATCGAGCACACGAAACTGCGTAGTCCCGGGGACGGAAATGATAAAAACAAAACAGGCCAGAAAAAACTGAAAAAAATCCAGAAGGACTCCGGAAAAAAAGGAAAAGCGATCCATTTCCAACAAAATTCGGGAATAAGGGTTTACCTGAATGAAAGTGACCAAAAACGGACTCGTGTCTATGTCTCCGATAGCATGAAAACTGGACCTGGGGCAATAAGATAACCTCTGACTCAAACCGCATGGAACATTGAAATTTTGGGCAGATCCAAGACAAGAACACAGTTTGTTCAAAGTGCCCAAGCTCAATCCATTGAGCGCGAAAACTTGAGCCAAACATGTCACACGGGGACACCGACGAACATTTGGTTAATCCACAAACTCTAAAAAATAGATCCTGCCTAGACGGGTGGAGAACACTTTATTGGGGGGTAAAACTTGTCTAACATCCAAAATCCCACTGCTCAATTCTACCTAATCAATACCGGGACAATCAATTCCCACGGCATCATCAGAAGGCAAGGACA
>Ga0163217_1070207_pt1 | contig 13383 bp, 19 predicted proteins | sample SynspAceP_FD_185933 | JGI IMG/M metagenome (GOLD analysis project Ga0163217, IMG submission 185933) | Saline lake microbial communities from Ace Lake in Antarctica - Synechococcus sp. Ace-P (PacBio error correction) | ecosystem: Environmental > Aquatic > Non-marine Saline and Alkaline > Saline ...
CAAGGAGAGAGATTATCCTGCAATTTTTTTGGGGCATTTTAAGCTTTTTCACAAGAAAACCGTTTTTTTGGGGTTCCCCTTTTTGGGAGGGGGGGCGGAAAACAAGGGGCCCCCCCCCCGGGGCCCGGAGGGCCCAAAATCAGGGCCCAGTTTCAAATACGGGTACGGTCATTCCTACAAAAACCGGCTTTTTGGACCTAAGCGGCCGATAAGAGTTTCGAGACACAGCCCGAAGTGGTAAAGCAGCTTCTTTATGTGCCCGTCATTTTAAAAGACCGCCTCACTGTGCCATTTAAGCACATCGCAAAAACCCCTTTTGCGGCGGATAAATTCGGTTTTTACTCGCTTGGGGCGGAGATTGATCCGCAGCGGCTTTGCCTATCCCCACTAATTGGCTTTCGGTAACGATCTAATCGCCTTTTGTTTTTGTTAATGGCCCTGCGGGTTGGGTTACGGTGGTGACACTTCGCAGCAGACGCATCTATAGCGATTTATTCGCAGTGTGTGCCTCCGAGAGGATGGGTCTTCATGTTATGCAGCCGATAATGGCAACTCGGGGGCGCTTCTTGTTGTGCAAACCTGAATTCGTTGATAACGAGGTTCCGGCAATCCTTGGCGACGAGTGTTTTTTTTATCACAGCGTGCCCCGGAGCGGTCTAGGCTTTCGCAAGCGGAACTGTCATCGACGTGTCGCAAAGTAGTCGTATGGAGTGCGCGATTGCAACAGCCTACGGTCTCAAGCTGCTGCAACCTTTAAACTACCAAAGCGTTCCGAAAAGTCTCTGAGGCGTGTCGCCATTTAAGGCTTACTCTAGCCTGGCTGGAATACGAGGTTACGCGCATGGGCCTTATGGGCACAACCGGTTCAAGGGCGCTCTAGACAGTGTAATCCGTTGTTTCCGACCCAACCCGCGTTCGACCACCTGGTCGCAATGGCTGCGTCTGTGATTGGAGAACTGCCCTAATTCCTGACGTTAAATACGACCACGGTGGGCCAAGATTCACTTCGGACGGATCGGAACAGGGTTATACGAAAAGCCTGTCCAGCGTCTTTAATCCAAAAGGTGTGGGGCCGGCATTGTGCGGTGGAAACAGAACGTGGGTTTCTCTGGACGTCTTGACTAGCGTGCTTTCGGGTCACGCCTGTATCGAGTTGGATTTCAGACCTGCGCACACTGTAGAGACGGCTGACTTTCGGGCCTTCGTTCGTATTTTCCCTCGGCTGGCGGGACTTAGACGAGGCTTTATTATTTTCATCGGGCATGATTGAGTCGAGGAGTTAATACGTTCCAATTCTACAAGCAGTTCGTTCGATTCCGGCTTGTTCCGATATCGACAGCCTAAATAAGAGATTCACCCGTGATCGTGAGATCTTTTCGCAAAACTAGATACGCAAGCAATTCGTGGTGTGTTCGGCAGTCAGGTCCGCAGACGCGGCGGCTGGAGTGTGACCGGTACTTTGGAGTGTAGGGGAAACAAGCAACTACTTGGCATTTCGCGGACAGGTTTTTCCTTGAAGTGGGTTTAGGTGAGTTTCAGCTTCTCGTCTGTACTTACAGAAACGGTTGAACAGGGTAGCACCAGTACTATACTATTTCGCGGACTTCGGGCAGAACTATATCCAATGTTACAGGGTTCCTTGGGTGGACCCGTGTCTGTTTCCGGATCGCGGCCAATACGGGGGGTCAATAGAGGCAGTCTCGTCCACTCGACAGGGTTAATTGTCTAAATTGGTTTATCATAACGCCGTACGTAAGACGGGGTGCTTAAAACTGTACATCAATGGTAGAGAAGTTTGCCGAGGACGCATCACCCGCCCGCTGCTGATGTATCGGGCAGTGAGCAACTGCATTTATAGGTTCAAAGGTCCATGCTTAGAACGCCGAGCCGGTTGGGGAGGGTGATTAGTAGAATTGGCGGTTTCTGAGAAGCCCTCACGTACGAGACTACACACGATGTATAAAGACGAGCTCCGATGTTTAACCGTACGGGTTTCCATCGCAGGCGGCAAGAAGCTAGCGGTGCGGCGGCGAACTTGATTGATGCGAGGCGCAAGGACTAATTAGCACAGGTACAAGACGAAAGCCGATCGCGTTTAAGCGCTCATTCGGCATAAGCGAAACATGGAAAAGTGGGCACCGCAATTGTCGCTCAGACGGATGATCTTGGAGGATTAAGCAATGGGTTAAGGGATTATGGCGCAGCATTGAATTGCGGGCCGCGCTGGCGCCGATCCTTATCAAGCCGCATAGCGCGGTGTAATGGCGTGACGTATAACAGATTCTGGCTGATGGGGTTCAAGGTGCGTTCAGGTTCGTGGCTTTAAAGCCTATGCGTCGCTTCCGCCGGCCTGAATGCCGCGTCGAGGGCGCGCCTTTCGAGGAATTTTACCCAAAAAATTTGACGGGTTTCCAGTGGGTAGTGATTTCGGCAAGCGCCGGCAAATTAGGGCGAGTCGTCGTGATCTTGGCGCCGGTGGGGGTTTAATGATGGGTATTCCTCGAGGGATGCTCAAGCTCGAAAGGTCGGCCGCATAGAATGCGGGGTGCAGTTTAACGCCGGTGCTTGTTATAAGGAACATATGGCGAGGCTTTTGCGCGAGCCAGTACAGATCCGATGTTTCCGAGCTCTGGAAAGATAAATGCGCCCGAGTCTTGCCGGAGGCTGAGGCCGACCCAATTATGCTTTCAATCACAGAGGCTCGCGGCTTACAGTAGTCGCACGCGCGGCGCCTGGGGCGGGTATCGACTCTTGGCCGTGGGGCGGACGGAACATGCAACCGACTTGATGACACGCAAGCCTCAATCCGATGGCTATGCGCTTATCTCGAAAGTGTCGTGTGGCAGCCGCGTAATGCGGAGCGCTGCGGGCAACGATCGAGACGATCAATGAAATAAGGGGCAAAGATCCGGTTGTTTCGCCAAGTCCGCGATCGTGCAAGACGATGCCTGATCGCGCAGCGGCGCAGGCGGTGATCGATCGCACGCCGGCCGATGTGTGAATTTTTACGAGGCTTGTAATGAGCCGCTTATACGACCGGCCTCGGTGTGGTTATCCCCATTGATGGTTCCGGGACTGCAACGCGTCACTAAGCCGCTTGCCTGGTGGTTCGCAGCCCGATCACCGGCCTGCGCTCTATGTCGTGCGGTCGGGGCTCAATTCGAATGTCTCAGGTGCTCGGGGCTGCGTGGAATCTGCAATCCCTAGATCCGCGTATGATCAAAGCGGCCAGGCGTTGCATGAAATTACTTTTTGTCGATCGCTGGGATCGTTCACGGGCCGGCGCGCAGTTTTCACCAGGCGTTGAAGCTGACGCGTTCCCAAAGCATGCGGCGGGCTCGATGGCCCCTGGCGTGCGTTGTTTCAATATCAATAAGGCCGGCGCTTTCGTGTAGTCGGATGGGAGCAGTGAGCGAGCATTAAGCGCATCAGCCTTGAATGCGTATGAATTAGGTACAGCTCGAGCAATTCCGTTCTCGAGCTTGCGCCAAGCAACAAATCCTTGCGGCGAGTGGCGCGAAGAAAGGCCGCCGCGCTGCATCAGGAAATTGACCGACATGAATGCCGGTCCGAGGCGCGAAAGAGCGGCAACTTCTTTTGGTGGCATAACGACTTGGGGCGAATCGTGACGACGCTTTCGGGTGCTTTGGGCTTACAGATCGGTGATCTTTAAATGAAACAATTTTCTACTTACTTCGCTCTGGTCTTTTGAATACTGTCAGGCTGGTCTTGGGTTCTGGCGGATCAAATACGTAAGCGCTCGATCGGACGCAAGCCGATCTCGATTTTTAAGCGGTGTTGAGACGCTTCCAATAGTCGCGGTAATCTGGCGGCATAGGTCATGGCGCGGGAGGATTACGCGTCATGAGATGACCGAGCCTGCGAGGATCTGGCGCGACAAAGAGCGCGACGATTGCCCGTGCAATCCGAGCGTACTGGGGGATCCATCAAGATGGCGTTGTGTTTAGATATGGCGGGATGCCGAAGGCGGCCGTCCAGGCGCTACCCGACTACCATCGATCTCAACTATCGAGCTGCTATATGCGGGCGGGGAATATGAGCTGCGCGTCGAGCTACTTATACTTGCGGCGGGCTTCGAGTTGTAACTGATGATCCAGCCCTCGCGCCTGTTCAGGATCGCGGGCTAGGTCATTTCGATTTTTAAAGCTTATTGATCGCCTCGGCGGTCCTTTTTGCATTGGGAAGAAAGCAAATGAATTTATTTCGATGTCTGGGGGGGCTCGGGCGCCCTATTCTAGTGGTGGTCGGATCTATCTCCGGGCTCTGTCTGTCACTGATCCTGCCAATGCGCTTGGGGGTGCTGCAGAATCGAGACGGTATCCATCGATCGAATGGGGCGGTCGCTGGTTTTTTTGATCGCTGGCCTGTTCGGCCGGATTTCATCGACCAAAAGCGCAGCGGGGGCGATGCGCGCGCTTTGTGTTCTGGGGCCTTTGGGTCTTTGTGCGCGTGATGTCCTGGGGCTGCTCTTTGGCGGGCGGTGGCGAGGATCTCTATTCCGAACAAAACATCGACGGCGCTCGAGTCTGACGAACAGGCCGCAAGCGCGCCAGGGAGTGCGGATTGGGGGCAGGGCTCGAATGCGTGCCGGCGTGGGCGAGCGGCTGGATCCGGAAGCTATCGCGGTCAGGTGCCTCTGCATCGGACTTTCTCGGAGATTGCGGGTGCCCTATGTCGGCAATGGGGAAGGGATTGCGGTGGCCGCATACCGCGATGTCGTCCGGGGTGTGGTACGTCTGCTATGGCGAAGAGCAAAAGGGTAAAAAAGCCTGGCGATGCCTATACCCAGCGCAATGCGAACGCCATGCTCGCGCGCGAGCGTGATCAGCTAACCCGCGCGCGGCTGCACCGCATTTCGGCGAAACGCATGGCGGCCGCTGCCGGTGCATCGCGTAAGCCGCCTACAAAGCCTAGCCTACAATGTCCGGCGTCGGGGGGCAGCGGGTCGACGGCGGTGGGCCGGTTGAAGTCGGGATATCGACGGCGGATTAAGGCAATTCACTGGTGGGATAAGGCCGGCACGGGTTTGGCGGCTGGTTACTGCGCCGGGGCGAGGATGTACTGGCTTTGCATGATCGGGGTCGCATGAAATTGGGGGGTTGTAGCAATGATCGAGGAGTCGCTGAACTTTCGGGATTTTGTCCTGCGCAGCTCGCCGATGTTTTACACGAGCTGCCGCGCTCTGAACTCAAGTGGACCGGGCCAAGGCTTTATCGTCGTTGCTGATGGGAAGCTCGGCCGGGTGATCCTGGTCAAGCTCGGATCAGTTTCCGCGCGCCTATTGATTTGGGTCGAGGGCAGCACTATGGCTTTTGTGCTCGTTTCGCGGCCGGCTGTGTTCGCGTTGCGGTGTAAATACCGGATCATCAAAAAGCTCGAGGCAGCGCTGACATGCTCGGCGGGGGTGCCGGTAGCCCGCTGGGTTGATGGAGCTCTTGGCGCGCTTGTTGCTGCTTGGGGGCTTAAGCCTGATCCTCGATCGTCGCAACGGAGCGCGCTCCGAGTGTCAAGGCCGCGCGCGATGCGCGCTGCGATCCACCCGATTGAAGCGTCGCGCGCAGGCGCGCCTTGCGGATAGATTTGCCGTTGCGCGCTGCCATAGGGGGGCCGTGATGCGGGACCAGGCGAGGGCCGGCATCGGGAGCGGATCGAAAATTGCATTGGAGGTGGCCGATGCGCCGATTGATTCCTGGATATTTCCGGGTCTTGATGGGCTGCTTTGGGAAAACTGAAATATGTGCAGTTGTTGCGCGACAGACCGGCCGAGCTGCGTCGCGGCAGACACCGATCTCGAGCACGGTCGCCGGCACTAACGCCCGAAGTGCGATCCTGGCGACCGAGCATCTCACTTCTGCGCGCCTAGCGAAATGCAGAACAGGCGGCAGTGATCGCCGAGATCCTCGACGCGCGACCGCAAATAGGGGTAGCAAAGAAAAACCGATCGCTGGGGCGACTGGGGTTCTTAGTCGTGCAGTGATACAGGCGAGATCCGAGGAGATCCGATAGGGGGCATTAAAATGCACCATATAATAACAGGGCTAATGCAAATAAAAATGCAAGCCAGTAGAACAGAAGCACGGTTTCGCCCTGCAACGGATTTTGCACGTTGCACGGAAATAAAGGCGGGTGAAAAGGTCGAAAAGGGGGAAAAGTCTGCAAATCAGTGAAACTTAGGAATTTACGCGAATTTCTGAAAAAAGCATTGCAGATCATGAGGTTTGCACCGGCATACACGTCAGCGGAGACGTGGCGAGTGGTCGAAGGCCGCTCCCACTGCTAAGGGAGATAGGCTCGGAAGGGTCTCGAGGGTTCGAAGTCCCTTTCGTCTCCGCCATTATGGCTTTTATGTATTGATATGCTATTCGTTTAATTTCGTGTATCCAAGCTTTGCCAGCCATCCTTGGCCACCATCAGAATCTCATTGTAGGACAGACCTGCAAGGGGAGTGCACTCATCCACACTTTTTTTTTGTGGGGTGCTAATCTGTCAACGAAACTTGGTAAGGTTTACACAGCTGCATGAACATCTTGGTGAAATTTCCGCCGCGATCATGTGGTCAAGAAGTTTACCTTTATACAAAATGACGTTCCACGAGAGGCGCGCCCGATGCCCCACATGGGCAGCGGAACATTTTGTGGTGTGCGTGGCCCAAATGGAGCTATCGTTTTTATGACTGCGACTGTAAATATTCTACCTTCTGTTGAACAATTTCTGTCGTATATTTTCGGTGGTGTCGAGAGGACACGATCTGGCCGGTGGCGAGGGAGGTAGAGGAACTTTCAGGCACTGAGTCAGGCTAACGGCGGCTCAGCACGTGCGTTGCGTATGAGCGATCTTGACCTAAGGAGCCCAGTTTGCCCGTGTTGCCTATCATCAGCTTCCGCTCTGCTCCCTAGCGTGTGGACCCAATTGCCAGAGCGCGTTTCCCTCACTGATCATAAGCACTCTGGGACGCATGACCTCATACATCTTACACAGGACACGAGGCTGCGGAACTTGTTTCGCGGCTGCTCGAGGCTATTGACCTTCGAAAGGACGAACTATGGACTGACGACTTCTTCCCACCCTCTTCGTGAACCGTGAAAGATTCCCTCCAACTACGGCACATTTCCTGCCCCGGTTTGCGAGAACATCCGTAGTGAACATCGCGTCAAGTCAGCTAGGTGCACCCGTAATCGGAATGAGGGTTTGGCGTGTGCCGCGATGGTGCGTACTGTATGGCAAAGCGGATGGGATTTATATTTCTATTAATCTCTCAGTGAATGATGATGAGGAACGCAAGAAGGTTCGCAGTGCGGATTGTTTCATCCGGTCACGTCGTCGGTGCTCGTGCGTCGTCTGAAGGCAAAGGGTGGAAGCGCGTTCTTGACGTCGTTCGACGCGGACACGTAGGGACGCAGTCGTTGCTGCCCGATGAGGCGCTCTTCAACGGGCTCTGCCGCACTGCTTCGGTCCTCTTGCTAGAACGCTGGGCTCCTCCACGAACAGGGTGCCAAGGCGCGGAAGCGTTTGTCGCGTTGCTGTCAATTATGGCGTCGAGGGACTGTTCGTGGCTGGTTCGAAAGTGGGCTGGTCGCGATGACTTTGACACCTATGTATTCGGGACGGGACAATCGTGGTGCAAAAGGCCTAATCTTGGACCGCGACACTGCGGCATCTTCGGTGAGATGTGTGGGGATAAGCGGCTCACTGAACGATTGGAAACAAACAGTTGCCCCGCGCCGTGCGTTGTAACCGCTTATGCCTGCTGCAGTTTTCAACAGGCCCTTCGTTGGTCCAGCTCAGGGTCGCTTGGACTGGATGGTGGAGTTTTCATTTTCGTGTGCGTCTTCGCGCGGCAAAACAACCTGCTTAGCCTGAGCGTTAATCCGTCTGGGGTGCGGCCTAAATTGTCAAAGCTGGCGGACACGGATACGGCCTTGAGAATGCGTCATTCCTGCAGCCAGTGGGGCTGTTCCTCGCTGCTTGAGACGAGTTGCACTTTTGGTAGTCGGCTGTGTGTTGCGGTTGGACAATACGTCTGTCCTAATGGCCGGGAAAGCAGCGCATGAGGCTGTCGCTGGTTAAAGGAGCCAGTTGAATACTTGGTCTCGTGCGAACCGGCTGTCGAGGTTGGCGGAGATTACGCTCTCGAAGATCATTTGGGCAACCGTGGGAGGAAAATTCGCGGGTTCAGGGTCGGTTGATCGACATTGGGAAGCGATGGACAGGGTCGGCTCATATCGACGTCTGCATTACAGGAGAAGTCCGGAGCATTTTTTGTCGAGAAGCTGCTTCAGGCTTCCAATCCGCAATCTGGGCAAATGCCAGTGAGCGGGTTTTTGCGTCGGGAAGTTGAGTAGCAAATATGGACCGCGTGACGAGCTTCCAGGAAGCAGTGTGTCGAATAACGTGGATCGGGAATCGAAGGGGTCCGACATTGTGGGACAATTCGTATCTCTGGTGGTGAAGAGTAGACTCGTGACGTGACGGAGTGACAGTGGGGAAATGCGCACTCTGAATGACCAGAGGAAGTAATAAGAGTTACCACCCCCTGCCTGTAACGGAAAGCCAGTTTCGCCGCGTCCTTGAGCGGTTCGCTCTCGGCTGCAATGGCAGGTGAATTGGCGCCAGCTTTCGGACTGAACGGGTTGGGAAGGGTGAGCGATGAACTGGCATTACTCAGGTTGCTTGGCAACTGGATCGCAGAGCGGATGTTTTCCAAGAGCAAAACCGATTCGTCTGCGGCGTGGTGATCGGACAAAAAAAAAATACGCTGCAGAGCATTTGGATGTTGTGGTGCCGTTGCGCTCAAAGCGGAGATCCGAATGATGGCGGGATTGCAATGATCTATATCCGGCCGGACACGTGGTCCGGGATTCCAGGTGCGGACGGGGGCCTTGGTAGGCAGACGGCTTGCCAATGCCGCGAACATGCTGAAGACGGACAAGGTGAGACACTGCAAGCTGAAGATGGGTCGTAGGCGTCCCGGTCGCCCGAAGTCCTATGCAGTGAGCGCGGTGGTGCTCGACGCATAGCGTTCCGACTAACCTGCGGAGACGTTCCTACGCGTTGGAAAATTCATAGGGAGCCGACAAGGACAGCGTGCTAGAGCACCAGTCCCAGTTCCTATGGGTCCGGTGGATATCGACACGGAGGGTCCAGTAGATGCGAAACGGTTCTAGTTGCCAGCACAAGCTGGCGAACTGACGCCGAAGCGTCTTACTGGTACCGTGGTCTAGCGGCCCGGCGATGCGGCGAGCCGGAATAGCGTTCGAGTGGCGTTTAATGATCTCTGAGCGGTCTGTAAATCCGCGAGCAATCCAAATTTCGCTAAATTCCTTATAAGTAAATCAGCGTAGAGCTGCGAGATTTTTAATAAATCGGAATGACGATGGCGAACTAAACCTATGGCGGCAACCGAGGCTGTCGATTTCATCACCCACCGGATTGCGAACTCAGGCCCACGTAAAAAGCCAGGGCTGAGGTTGCATCTGAAGCAGGATTTCATCAAATCGCACGAACATGAGTCCAGATAAAGAGCCGGCAGCGTTGTACAACTAGCGCTCGAACTCGATGCTTACAGATTCTGGCGAGCGCAATTGGGATAACGATCCGGCGCGGCTGTTCGGAATGGCGATGTCAAGTCGGGGGCACGAGACGAAACGCGTCAGTATCCTGATGAGGGTTCGGGCGCACCCTGTCAGCCGAACGAAAGTCGTATTGGATAAAGACGATACGCCGAAGCTTTCAGTGCGAAACTTGCTCCAACGCTGAAGCGCGTGAAGGCGCATCCGGGGATCTTTGGCAAAATGACAGACCCCACCGTCTATCTTACCTTACTGAGTTTTTTGAAGACTTGAACGAGAACGAAGCGAGCTGGGTCGGCTTTCTACGGCTTGATCATCTCAGGGACCGGATATTCCACAAACCGACGCTGCTCGCGTCCGAAGCCCTGCGCAGTGTGTGTTTTCAGAGTTGTAGCTCTGTCCCGCAGGCTACAGATGGGGGCGGCGAAACTAGAATTTTTCAAATTTGATCCGCCGGACATAAAACGTGGTTGGCTCACGTGTTCTCACACGAAAACGAAACTCAGGTGCCACCATAGGAGTGCCCCTATTTAAGTGAATAGTGAAACTTCTCACCACTGTCACATAGAAAGTAAGTTTATCTATACAAGGGCCCTGAATTGCCCTGAGGGTTTACCCTCAATCATTGTGCATCTTGGCGATACGAAGGGAATTTCGGTGTGACGGTGTCGCGGAAATCTCGGCCTTTTGCTGGCAGGGTTGTTTGCGGAAGAAATCGAAAAATTTGCCTCGGTAACTGGTTGAACGTTTGCATAGTGTTGTGATTGTGGTGACCATCAATACGTGGCATGACGCCCAAAGGCGCTCGATTGGTTTAAGATGCGGGGCAATACTGCTATAAGAGGAGGTGAATTTCAACCCGGCGTCTGGGATGTCGAGCATGCTTGGGAGTATCTTGTGTGTATGAGATTGAACAAAGACATGATGGTCGTCATGGTTTTGGTTGTTGCACGCTCCAACTTTTGCCAGCATCTGTTATGGTGTGTCTGGCAATATGGATTACTTCTCGCCTTCCACAAAGGTGAACTGGAAAGGTCTTCAGGTCAAGTCGCCCGGAAGTGAAGGTGCCGCTTAGGCGGCCTGCAATTCGCCTTCAAGCGTCTTTTTGTCCTTGGGAAACCGCCATGGGGGGCGGCTCTGGTGTTTCGGGGTGGACGCGTCCGAAAAAGGACAAACCATTCTCATCTCGCGGGCGCAAACCGTTCTAGTGCCTCATATTGGGCAATAAACGTCAGCTGTTTGCTTCATCGGCTGTGCAGGCAGCGAATTGTGGGTTTCTTATACGCGAACCCCACGGCGCATCCAGTCTTGGCGGCTCTGAGGATGTAGACTCTGGTGCGCCTCGCCAGAACATAGGCAAGACATATCTACGTTCCGGGCGGATGTCGGTGAAATCGGCTTTCAATAACCCGTTCTTGCTCCACACCGATAAATGTCCCTGGTCGCTGCCTGTAGTCCTCAACCAAGAAATGACAACCGTCCGGCAAAAGCAAATGCATTACGTCAGAAACGTTGACGATATCAAAATCCCGAAACCCGTTCGGGGTCTTTCCTGGTACGAAGAAAGGAACGCTTCGCGCCGTTCCTAACGGGCATAACTTTGCGGCGGCGGCATAGCGCTTCAAGGTATGCGCTGCTGTCGGATAGGTGATGTTTTGTGTCCTTGCTCATATCCAAATAGAGACGCTGGCCTGTTGGCATGCGGCGAAGTGAATATCGACGGAAATCGACAGGGCATTCAGCGTAGGAGTATTAGAACTAAAATCTGCATTCTTAGCGGAAACTATTTTCATTAGATGAAACTTAGCATGGTCGTTTTGACTAGGATGTTCAAACTTTGCGGGCAGGCCGCAACACGAAAATGAACAAAAACAAGGCAAAATCTAAACAATAAGTTGTCACTATAACCGGCTAGGGATTCAAAAAAATGGTTCGAATAGATGAGCGTATCATCGATGTCAAATTGAGTTTTAGGCCGATGAGATCAATATGAAGGCGCCTTACGCATCGGCTTTCGGGTCAGGGGGGGAATGAAGGTGGAGCACAAGACGCGCTCTGACGGCCTCTATATAAGTTTCAGCATATGCCGAGCCTTGGAGTCGCAGAGATGGATCAAGCAGGATCAGTTTGTTCAGTTGGAGAGCGCCCTAATAAGCGTCCACTCGGATGCAGTGCGCAGGCAAATGATAGACCTCAAAGTTGGAGATGGGCCGAACCGAAAAAGAAGCCTGCGGCAGGAAATGAGATTGGTCGGCGTCACGTCCGCGGGTTTGTTTCAAGGAACATCCGCGGCACTCCACTAACCTTAGCTGCCCAATCCTGGCAGGAGTTAGCACTGCAGTAAGAATCATTTTCGCCTTTCACGCCTCTCGCGCGTATGGCAGCTTTTCGAGCCCATTTCTAACTATCGTTGCTTGCAGCGAAATGTCGGCATCTCTTGGCAAGTCAAGAAATTTCGGCGATTTATACAAGCTGGGCGTCGCAACCGGTTTGTCTTTCGCAAGGTTTCTGGTAAGAGGCATCCAAGCGCAAGACCGGTGAGAGCCGGTGCTTCTTCTGGCGCTGATGCCGCCAGATAATTTTTGTATTGAAACCTGAAAATATTATTGCCGAACTGGTCCTGCGCTGGACGTCTCGATGCAGGGTCGTGGAATTTTAATGACATTATCTTACTACCGCAAATGGTCTTGGCAACATCGTGGCGATGTGCTTGCGGGCATCGTCGTCGCACTGGCGCTGATCCCCGAGCGATCGCTTTCTCCACATCGCAGGCGTCGATTCCCAGGTTTGGGCTTATGCTCGTTTCTCGATTGCGTGCGGATTCGCTTTCGTCGGCGCCGACCGGATGAAATCTCGCAGCGCAAGCCGCCACGGCCCGTGCTGATGATTACCCCTCGCCGATCACGGCTGGAATACCTGCTGGCGCCCGAGGTGCCTGGCAGGATGGATCCAATCGGGATGCGGCTTTCCTGAAGCTGGGCGTTCATGCGGCTATGTCCTCGAAATCGGTATGACAGGCTTCCTGAGCGCTGGGATCCTGATTTCATGGCGCAGCTGCCGGAGCTGAACCTTGCCAATCCCGGAGTGACGTATTCTGACCTTATGGCTTGGTGCGCTGGGTGTGGCGATCATCTACCTGCTGCAAGGTAACGACGCGGTGCTTCCGTTGGTCACGGCAATTGTCGTGCTGACGGTGACTGGTTCTTTTGCCATGGCTGGGACGGTGTGCGCACCGTTGGGCGACATGGAGCGCGATGGCCTTAGACATCGCTTCGTGTTCTGGTATCCCCAGATCTCCTGCTCAAATCTTGAAAACCTCCGTCATCATTCTGCCTACGCTCTGGCAGGTTGCGGGTTGTGGTTTGCTGGAAAGCTGATGAACGCAGAAACATTGGTCGTGACCTGACGGAACCAGATCGAGGCGCGCGATCAGGAGAGGGCATCGGGCAAGGGCATTGGCAACACCTCGGGACGCGGGTTCATCGGGGGCCTGGCCGGCTGTGCGAGTGATCGGGCAGTCCGATCATTTAACGGTCAAATCGGTGGCCGCGGGCGGCTGTCGTCCTTGTACAGCCGGTGTCGTGCTGTCTGGATGCATTCTTTGTGTAGGCTCGGGTCGCTTTGGCGATCTGGTGGCGCGCAATTCTGATGCCGGCGTCTGGTGGCGATCTCAAGTTGATCAATATGGTGATGGTCGGGCCGAGTCAAGGCGATGCGGTGCATGTCAAGCGGGTTACTGCTCGGCAACAGGCAAGTGCTAGCATGCTAGGGACTGTCGTCGACAGTCCGTCGG
>Ga0163217_1043502_pt1 | contig 13382 bp, 18 predicted proteins | sample SynspAceP_FD_185933 | JGI IMG/M metagenome (GOLD analysis project Ga0163217, IMG submission 185933) | Saline lake microbial communities from Ace Lake in Antarctica - Synechococcus sp. Ace-P (PacBio error correction) | ecosystem: Environmental > Aquatic > Non-marine Saline and Alkaline > Saline ...
GAGAGGAGATTATATCGACTATCCGTCGCGAAACGGCCTCTGGCTGCGGCCGCTGTATTCGCGGCAGAATTAAACGCAATACAATTATCCAAGCTGTTTTTTACTGTCGCGCGTGCGTCGATGAGTTTTGAGCGCGGGTAGAGCTGCCTATCCCGAGATTGCTCTCATCCATAGGGCTTACAATCTTATCCGCCGCCGATAGCCGTGTTTTTTTTTTTTTCACCGATCATTTTCAACAACAGTTTTTTTTCTTCATATTCAATCACGCGGGCCCGTAAGCTTTTCGCATACGACTTGCGTTATACAAAAGGAAAGTCCCGAGGCCGACCACATGGGACCCGCGCTTCAAAAGATGGTGGCCGCCATTTCGTCGTGAAAAGACGGGCGCAACGCCCCGCGCCCCAGTTTTTGCGTTGAAAAATTGTAATCTTACAACGAGTCTTTATGCCGCGGTCGACGGCTCAAGTAGGGGCGGTTTGGATGAAAGAATACACTTTCCTTTCACGGGAAGTACGCTTCTTCATCTTCTTGCAGCAAATCGCTTCACGAACGATAATGGCCTGGTTTTCTCAATTACATCTGTGTCGACGGTCTGCATAATATGCGCACAACACAGCCCGTTGATCCAAATCCCGCTCATTGGGTTCAGGGTTAACGCACGCCATAAGCTGGTTACTCCCGCCCGACTTATGGCAAGCTCGCCTGCTTCAGCCAATCGATATACTGCGATTAAATATCATCAAGGCCTTCACATTTTTTTTTTGACCCTCAAACAGGACCGCTTTGTCTGGTGCTTCTCGAACCACAAAGAAAGAGAGATTCACAAGTGCGCGCAGATGCGCGGTCAAGCCCGTTTGTTCTTCTAGGCTAAGTCGGCTGTTGAAAGCCACCACCACCGCGCTGACATTTTCCCCAAAGGGTAATCGCGGCAGCCGTCGAAGCGTCAGAAGTTCTTTGGGATTTTTCCGAAGCACCACAATCAAAATGCTGTCGAATTGATTGTTCCTAATTTGGATGTTCACGCCTAGCCAACTCGGCGCTCTATCTGGCGGCGGTTCCTTCGTGTGCGAGATGGTCGCGTTTATAACCGCGGTTACACTCATTTCACTGCCTTTTATTCTGCTCATAACCATCTATAGGGCGGCAGGGTTAAAGAGAGTAATCACTTAATTCGGCCGGAAAACAAGCGATAATATCTAGATTTGAAGGCAAATTAAATGCTTTGCCTGCCACACTTCGCGCGCCGCTGGTCGCGGATCGGCGTTAATGTGATATGCTCGCAGGGGATCGCTGCTGCAGTTTCGTGATGAAAAGCTATGGGACAATAGTGCAGCGCTTAGCAATCTCTCAGCGTCGTGATCCATTCGCGCTTCTGTTCTGCGCTAGCGAGACCGAAGTAATATGCCCGAATCTGATGACCGAGTGCCACAGGGCAGGGCGGCGGTAGAAGCAATGGGAGCGCAAGGCTTCAATTAGCACGATCGCGCCTCTTCCAGATCAAGTCCCGAACTCCTGCTCGAGAACATCGGCCAGGATGCGCCGAATAACTGTGTTCCCAGCGTAAATCGCGGACAGGTGTCAGATCCGGTCTTTCTACCTCAACGGGGTGACACGCGTGATCGTGACGCACGCAGTCGTGATAAGCGATGCGGCTCAAAAGGGGTGCTGCAGGGGTTCGGTGCAAAATGTCCAACACGTTTCTTTAACCCCAGAATGTGGGCCATCCGAATTGCAGAACGCATAAAACGAAACTTCCAAGTGCTCCCGTTGCAACCTTCAAAGATAGCTGTTAACGAGACCTCAACATAAATTGGAGGACTTTGGTTAAACCTCCTCGGTGGATCAAGGTCACGGTGAAGTCGAGACAACGCGCGTTCGCCAGTCGAACGTGATAGCCTTAATAGAAACCTTGCGGAACACCCATGTTTTTTCGGAACTAAATGTGGCCTTTCGGGGCGTTGGTGGCAACACAAAGCTTTTGGTGGCCGAGGCGAAAGTATGGCGGCAACTGTCCGAACGGCTTCTAACGATTTACAACCTAATTATGTTGAAAAACATCCGAGACTGTGGGCGTTCGATCCGGCGAGCCAATGCAGAGTTTCAATATCAGATCTCCGTTGAAGGTACCGAGCGCCTCTGTCGTGAGCATATACGCCACTGGAGTCCCGGATTGTTTTGACTGATTATGCCGAGGCAAAATTTGAGCAAACCTTCTTACGAATTTGGCAACATGAGACATCGAATTTGCCGAATCGCCGTATCTCTCCATGGTCGACCATTTCCACAGCGAGGCTGAGTTTGCGTCACGAGGTCACCGCCCCTCTTCTCCGTTTGCGCGAACAAAACACCGCATATCTGCGCCTCTGCGGCTCGTTAATCGGCGCAGCGGATTCCGCCTCGACGTCCGCTTTCCTCTGTTGCGGGGCAGGGCGCGCAATCTGCCTCCTCCGGTAGCCGTACATCGTTAACCGCGCTGAAAGCTACGGGCCAGGTTGTCCGGCAAGTAACGCATCGACAGCGCCAGCATGTAAGGCCTCCGCCCCCACCGCCCTTTCGGTTCTTGAAGTGCAATGAGGATAAGATCGTCCGCGCTGCGCGCAAAGTTGCTCGATCCACGCAGTTGTCGGCCTTCGAGCCTTCGTCATATCAAAGAAAAGATAACATTAACACTATGGTCCTCTTGCCCATGTGGCGCAAGCTTCGAATCGATACATTCAAAATCAAATCTTAGAATAAACCGAGAACAGATAGTTTTAACCCGTTCCGCCAGACGCTGACTTAGAGACCAAAAGAATTTTTTGTCATCTCCAGGCGTTCCCTTTGGGGGGTCTGCGACCAAGCATTTTAAGGTTAATTGGCGCGAATGCGCAGATCTTGGAAATAACTTTTATAGGGCGTATGCCTAGAAACGAGACAGTCGGGATCAACATTAAGCATGTGGCAACACCCATACGGAGAAAAGGCAAAAGTCAGTTTGTACGGTGAAATTGACGTCCTCGCCATGAACAAGCCTCACGTTCACTTTTCTTTAACCTTTCCCGGACTACTGAAATACTCCTTGCAGACTGCAGAATGCGTCTGAGTACCTCAAGAATAGGCGCTGGAAAATGGCAGACATACTTGAAATGTGCGCCCAAGCGGCGCGCCGCTCTAGACGCGGCCAGACGGCCTGGTCTGCTGCGCGACGAGGCGGTGAACGATGATCACATTGCGTGCGGTGATCTTACACGCGGCAGAAGTCGTTGGCCAGATCCGCAATATTCGTCCGTGCCCCGGATGAAAGGTCAATAAACGGCAAGGTTTTGCACATCTGACCAGCCAGCCTCGCATCCGACGTCTGCGGTTGATTAATCCTCCGCAGTTTATCTTAAGTATACAACAGATGTGTCTCTTTTCCGCTATTCTTTGCGGTGGGCTGAAATGTAATTAAGAGGAAATTGACATTTTTGTGAATCATCGGATAATCATAGTATTCTTTGTCAGAGTTTTCTAGGTTTTGTTTCGGCGAGGCTTCATCCCGCACGATTTTTAGTAAAGCGCATCCGAAAAGTACAGAGTTACAGATCCCCCGTTTCCGGAGGCCGCGTTCGCCGTGATTGCCGCGTTCGCCAGCCGCGAATCTGCAACCGTTTCAGGACATTATCAACGCGTTAACCCAAGCAACTTCCCGCCGTACTTGCAGGGCTGCCAAACCGGTACTGAAAGTCGGGAGCGAGCAAGGTTTTCACACCAAACGGCCCATGAACGCGATCCCTGCCCGTCCCCGTGGCGAATCCGTCACCGATGATTCTGTAACGTCGGTCCCTGTGTGTGGCCGATCTTTCACCATGTTGAAGCGTCACCACGACCGAGCCATGGATTGAGCGAAGGTGACTATCGAATTAAATTAATCTTGATGATGATCACCTTGTCGCGCCAAACTATTCTTTTTCGCATAAGCGACTAATGCAACAAGAAAGCCGTCTGGGCGCTATGCCGTGATTGAAGCTGTGCAGGAAAATCTGGGGTCCCAGCTCTAATTCAAATGCCTTGCTCCTGCCACTGTTTTGCCAGCCGAGCACCTAATCGACTGCGATAACATGTCCTCTGAGGCAGTGGTGCAAACGCTCCTCCGACCGCCCCAAGTGGTCGCGAGACAAGAGGCAGGTTACAATGGCAGCGAAAACACAGCCGCCGCATATTTAAAAAATCGGAAGTCATTGAAGGTGGCGGGCATCACGCGGGGCTGGAAGGTGCCTATGCTGATTTCATGACCGGCGATGAAATGGCATTCTTTCTGCCTGATCGCTGGATTTCTCGAGCGCAGACGAACAACAAGTTTGCGCCGGGATCGCTGAGTATTATACAACGCGACACTGCCAGGCGGTAGTGCGTGCTGGACCACGGGGACTACTTCCTGGGGCGCCGGTACCTTGACTGCGTCCAATGGCGCGATTGTGGGCCCAAGTCGTGATCGTGGCAAAATTGACGACTAGATCTCGCCCAAGTGGGAAAATCCGGGATGAGACAGGCGAACCGTCGGTTGGCCCCGATGAAAATCGGTTGGGACAGAAGATGCATTCCTTGAATACCAGCCCAGCAGCGGGATATCGCACGGGCTCGCCGACGTCATCGGACGGGGTCCCGAGGAGGCAGGCGCGCTGCGCTTTTGAAAACCTTCACGCGCTCGACAACGAGAAAGTTTAAGCAACTTGAGCAGAACTACTTGCAAGCATGCAGGAGAAATCCCGAACCTTGACCGCTTGCAGCAGAATTTGATCTTGTGAAGCAAACACCCGAAGGTCTCGCAGATTCAGATTATCGACCAGGAGGGCCAGCCAATAGTTCCATAGCGGGCGTGCCAAGAAATGGCGGGCGCAACGGATATGTTGATGAAAAATCTGGGGTAAATCTCTGTCGTAGCCTGCCAAACAAGATCACCTTGTCAGGCATACCGACGCAGTACGCTTTGCCGACAGTCGCAAATATGACAACTGGGACCTGGTCCCTCGGACCGCGCGAATGCAACGGCGCCGTTCTTCGAAGGCGTCAGGCGTCCGCGCGTGACCGTATATTGGTGTATCTGAATGGCCGACCCTCGTGCCGTTGGTGCAGAATACCTACGCATTGCGTCAAACCGCCGGATCAACACGTTTCTGTTCAATATCAGAGGCAGGTTGATACACCGCCAGCACCTGCCGTCACAGCCGAAAAGCTTGGGCCAGCAATGCAGGCGGACCAGAAAAGCGTACAGGCGTCAATTGGACGCGCCAACAGACGGCAACAGAATGAACTGCAGTCCTGCAGCGTGTCGCACAAGCAATATTGAACCCTACGGCACGCCGCTGAAGGATATGTCCTTTCTGAACTGACGCAACGAGCGCTGCGCTAATATCAGGCCTCTTGAATCAACTCGCCCAAAGGAAGGCACCGTCGGCTGGAAAAAATGGCCGCCGGGACCGCTCGACAGAGCGGGCGCAGAAATTCTGGCAGCATGGCAATGAGCTCTTCATTCACCATCGGTGTCGCGCTGCGCAGCAGGTTGCGGGTCGCTGGCGGGAAGGTCGAAAGCCTAAACACGTGGCCGGACTCCAGCCCTTCTCTAAGCGCGTAGTTATAAATTTACAGCGCGTAATCTAATGGCTTCTTCCAGAACGACAGAGTCGGACGGACAAGCGCCATCACGCAGTCGTGTCGTCGGACATACAGGAAATTTTACGATCTGATAGCCCTGCCCACCTTGGCACAAAACTAGGTTGTCTTCGCTGGCCGCAGGGTTTAAAGCAGTCTGGTAATAAGACGGTCAGGCATCAGATTCGTTCCGTCAACGACGGAATACGATCATACTGCAGGTGCCAAAGCTCGAAACGCATGCTGCGAGCAAATGTGATCGGGCCAACCCAACAATGCAATTCCACATCGTCCGATCGATAAGGACAATCATCGTGGTTTCAACATCCGAGATCACGGCCACTCTCGCAGCTCTTCTGGAACGTTTTATCTCTAGTCACACACCCACCAAGAAAAGATAGCCAATTGGGTCTTGAGAAAACAATGATTAAACTGCTAGTGCAGGCAACTTGAAGCTTCTTGGTGAGATTCCGAAGAAAATGCCCTAAGTGCTGCAAACTTGCAAGTGGAAAACAAATGACGATTATTTCTGGGCTTCGTGTCGTGCATGGCACTGGGTCTTGGGGTACATGCTCTCGGGGTGGGCGAGACCATGGGCATTATATACCCACGCGCTGCGTTCGAAAGGCATGATGATCGGTGGTGCCGCGCCTCGTTCGTTTATCGCGGCCAAATTCCCTTTGCAATCGCCGGTGAAGGGCGGGCATTGGGTCAGGCTTCAAGGGCCATATGGACTCGGGACTATGTTTGATCTGCCTCAACCTCATGTAATACCTGGGCGTAAGTACAGCAAAAACGGTATGCTCGCGCTGGATGAATCACATTGAAACCCACAGGAAAGTTTCGATCTTTCGCAGTACCCAAGCGCAGAAGATTCCTTTGCCATTGATCTGATCACGGACAGTTTCCGCATGTTGGCGAGCAGTTCGGTGATCCGTATCAGGGCCGAAGACGTCATTAACCGCAAGTTGGAAAAAGCATTCAACCACGAGGCAGCTTGTAGCACGCGCCTGGGCTGACACCGTTTTTCCGACGCCCTTCCCGCGAATCGGGATCGTTGCGGCCGGTTCTGGGGCGTGATCAAGACGAGTCCTCCGATCGACAACCGCCCCCCCCCCCCCGGGCCCCAAAAAAAAACAGTTTTGGGCGCGATGATTGCGGGGCTTTGGTCGGGAATTCTCTGGGTTTCCTTTGCCTTATCTTTTCGTCTCGCCGGTGGCCAATTCGTCTTCAAGCCAATCGAAGATCAGGGACGGTTTTATATGCCCGTGATCCGCGACATCTTCTTTATCGCTTATACGCCATCCTGCATGGCCACTCTCACGGCGATCCTGTACCGAAATCGACGTGGCAACCATCCCGACCAGCCTGCAGCCAGCTTTTAAGAGATGGAAGAAGGCCGCAAACAGATCCAAGGCAGCCTGACCTAATTGGCCGACGCCGCAGATTGCTGCGCCTGAGGCTGATCGGAACAGCATCAAGCAGCAGAACTGGACGCGATCGGAGCAGAGCTGGCGGGTCTGCGCGCGCAGTCAGTCTGCCCTGACAGATCAAAGCGCGGCGCTGACCCAGCGGCGCGATTGAACGACAGGCGGGCGCACCCTGGAAACGTAGGCCCTATTTTTTGCGGGATATCTGTCGTCGGTAGACCAGGCACAACGCGGGCTGGCGGCCGAAGGCGCCGCGTTGGAACGGTCAAAATCGGAAACCTTGAAGAGGCGTTGTTGAGCAATTTTCCGGCGCGTTGAAAACAAACGCAAGACGGTGCTGTCAAAGGCGCAAAGCGGTGCAAGCAGACTGCCGAACCGCGCGAACGGGGGGCGATGGATGACGCGTCGCGCGCAGCTTTTGCCGTTTGCAAGCGCGGCGGTCTCTCTCGACGTTTAACGGCTGGCCGCTACTGAACTTTGACACAACACCAGCGAATTTTTTTTCCAGACATTGCGGATCACCAACACGCAAACCGCCAGCCGCGCAATCAACCCCTGCGCAGTGGGCACCGCCATGAGCCCCTGGCCGACCCGTCGTTGATCGCAAAGGTCAGCCACCACATCTGCCTGCGACGTGGCGACGGATTTAACCAGAATCGAACGGAATCTAAAGGTCACTTATGCCTTTCCGTTTCGAGCCAAGCTTGCACGTCTGGATGGTCCACTGGGCGAATTGGTTAACGGCTGCGCCGGATTGCCGATGGTTCAGCACAGCGGCGGAAGCTCAGGCGCGCAGCTTACACTGCGGTTGATGCGCTGCCCGACGCGCTGATTGTCGGTGTTTGATGCGGTTCGATCACGCAGATGGCCGCATACCGCTAACCGCACTGCGCCGATCAGCTGCGAAAGCGGTTGTCGCGTTTCGCTTTGGTGTGTCCATTTATTCAACAAGGGAGCGCGACGATTTTCAAACGCCTGCGGCGAGACGACTCAACATCTGCCTTGCCCAGTTCGATTCCGGCCCATAACCAGCCTGTGTGATCTGCTGCACCAGATGTTAGCGGCGCTCTCTTTCTGACGACGATGGGGTCCTGCGTGCCTGTTTTCCAAGCTCGGCGGAAAGGCAGTTGGCGCACGACCTGCACTGGGTATCGGGCCCGGCGCGTCTCTTCGGTCAGGCGGGCAGGGTGATGATAATTTCTGTGCCCAGTCCTCGCGGCTAAAGAACGTGATTTTTCCCTTAATGATGGTCGACGATGACCTTGCGATTGTAACCCCAAACCCGTGCGCCCTTGGACCGCTGTCAGAGCTGTCGCCATTGAGTAAATTTTCTCGAACACGACGCTTGGCGCCGGGCGCTTGGATCCTGTGCCGTATAAATCACAACGGATCGAGTGCCAGCTGATCCCCAACGGCGTGCAGCGCGATGAGGATCTCTCTCCGTGGCTCTGAATTTGACCGGTTTGACAGCAAGTTATCCAGACCTGCACCAAACCTTTGGGGTCGCCATAGGTCAGCGTGCCGTCAGCGTTCAGATGTTTCCACCCGACGCAACGACACGGGCGCGTTCAAGCATATAGCTGGTTCGGCACCAAGGCAGTGTTTCAAGCGTGTCAGAACAGGTTTCATCGCTTTTCATCCGGAATCCAGCGTACCGGTCTCCGATCTTTTTCCATGTCCAAAATACCTGTTGTCAACAAGGATCAGCGGTCACGCTAGAGGCGGCGATGGTGACCAGCCCCTTTCATCTTGTCAGCGCAGCTGCCCCGTCGCAAACCCGACAAACACCAGCCCAACGCCCTTTGTATAGAGGTCAGTGGCGTGCGCCAATTCATGGGCTTGACCGTCGACAGGAATTCGGGCTCTGGCTTTTCAAGCCACTTTGCGCTGGCGAGACATCACGGTAGATTGCGATAAAGCGGGGTTCGTCCTGTCGGCGCGGCTGACATACTCGAGGCTGATATCATAGGTTGACGCCGATTTCGCCTCGACTTCCCATGGTGGCACGAGTTCGGGCTTTGATACAAGGCCGGCCACAACGATCCCGTAAGGCTCGCGAAATGCGCGGTTTGCCGATAAGGTCCGGACCAGGCCTTCGGCCGCGCCAGTCGTTGCTTTCGTCGTGGCGCATCAGTGTTTAGCAACGGAACGCCAATTGGCATACATCACAGCATAAGGTCTGGGGTTGAAAGACGACCACGTGGATCTTTGCAGCAGTTCCAACGTTTGTAGAACCGCGCTTCTGACACGCCTTCGCGGGTCTTGGTCAATTGCAGTACGCGACAATCGCAATCTCGCGCAGCTCGCTATCGCCGTCGGTGATCGAATAAGCTACACTGAAGCCGACCCTTTTCCGTCGGTCTTGTGCAGCACTCACTGTGCCTTTCCACGGGGTGCCCGCCTCATGGCCGGCAACACCTCCGACCCAAGAACACAGTTTGCCGGCAAATCCATAAAATCAACGAGCGGCCGTGCTGATAGCCCCTCGCGGACCAGTCCGCAGGCTTGGCACACATACTGGTCGTATCCATGGGTGATTCGCACCTTCTGGTTCAAACATGCAAACACGGTTGGGCTCTACGGTTGCGATAGAAATGTTTCGACCGCAGTTCACAGATTTCCAAGTACATCTTTGCGGGCGTTCGGGCAAGAACGTGCGTTTTTCGCGCAGCTAAGAATCAGGAAACAACAGCGAAACCGCACACCAAGAGCCCCAACACTAGCCATTTGTAGGTGGACGCAATCCGCAGAGCCGAACGCTGCAGGTAAGTTTTCGTAGGGGGCGCGCCGAAGCGAGAATCAGAAAGTTCATGCACGGACTGTGTATTTGGCGGCGGCAGCCAAACGGTTTCCGCCAGACGCAATCGCCTCGGGGCTGCCTGTGGTCCTGACCAGCAACGTGGTCCACGACAGAATGGTTAACGCCTTCTGAGCACGCCGGTTCGTGCCTAACACCCAATCGGGATACAGCATGGTGCTGGCCCAGAAGGGTAGTCCGGATGATCAACGGGGGATATCGGGGCGGAAAATCATCAAGGTTGATGAACCGTCACGGGCCAGCAACCTTCAAGAAACCGCGCGCACGACACCCACGTCCTCCAGTCCGGCCTGCACGCATAGACGACCTCGCGCTGGTTCCCGCCCGAGAAAAGGGCGCGGGGCCGCGATATCGTCGATATCCAGCCGGTATTTGCGAAACTCGTGCAAGGCCACGCTTCCAACCGGTATTTCATCTGCGGACACCCCCATTATGCTGCGCCTGCCAATAATCTGGGAATGCCTGGCGAATATTGCTTGTCGGCGGTGGTAAAGAACGGAAGAGCTGGTTTTTCGTTCATAAACCTGCCCCTCCCACATCTGGGCCGACGGACAGCACGGGCGGGCATTGCTTCGACTCGCCACAACAACGGCCGCCGGGTCCAACGAGGGAAAGAACATCCAGCGCGCCCTGCGCAATCTTGGTGATCTCGTGGCGTCGGTATAGGGCCGCGATCTTGAACGATAGTTCTCGCGCGCAATCCAGCGGCTGCTGTATTCAGCGCTGCTGCATGGGCAGCCCAGCTGTTACCAGCGCGCGTGTGATCCCCTTTCGGAGGGCGAGGATGCGATGGTGATGTGCGGGCCGCGGTTTGTATCTGCGGTCTGTTGTGCGAGAGCCGGTTGCATCGCAACGTTCCGCAACGGAAGCAGCGCCCAAGCGCCCTGAACTCAATCTGCCCCATAACCTGATTTTTCACAATTCTAGCGCCCGCCATAATCTTCCTTTCTGGGGTCATCCGTCGCTTTGCGGACACCGAAAGCTAGTCAAAGCCAGCCCTCTTATGGTACCAAACATCAACGGCCGGTCAACACCACTTGTAAAAGCATCCAATTCGAACGATTCCCCCGCGTTCCCGCAACATTGCTGCAGAACATGGCATCATCTGCTCGTTTGAAACTTTCCTTCACTCTGCTTTACTGCATTTTTTTTGCCTTGTGCCTCGTTGATTGGCGCTGTTTTTGGCAATTGCCAAAAGGCTAGGCGGGGCGGGCTGCGTTGGCAATGGTAACTCCGTTCCGACTTACAACCGCAGGGTCGATCTCGCGAAGCAAGCGCCTGAACTATCCCTTTGCATAGTGCGACATAGCCGCAAGCGAGCTTGGCCTACCCACCTAAGGCCCCGCGACGCGCCTCACATTTAAAGTTTAAATTTGATCTTAACAGCTCAACCGGTGGCTGAGGCAAACCCAAGGGTGAAGACGATGGCAAATTCAAATTTCTAGAACGGGCTCCACGAGCCAACACATCCTCCTTGCGCGATGCGGTACTGGGCACCATACTTGGCATCCATGTTTTCTGGAAAGCGTCCAAGCCTCGCGTTCTGGACATCAACCGCCGATAACACGCGCTTAAAACTCGCGGCAGACCGGAATGCATTGCGCCCGCTATGTCCATGCCAAGGACGCGGACCCGAACGCAGGCAATCCAGTCAACGCGCTTCTCTCATGTGCAGGATATTCTTGGCCACGCCGCGTGCCGCACCGAAATGAATCCAGGGAAGGAAGTGACGCCCCGTGCCCCGACTTTAATCGTGATACCCTCGACCCGCATATCGTTCGTCAGCACTCTTGACCTCGCGCGCGGATGCGATCCCTTTCCTGGGTCAGTTTCCCTCCCGCGCCGATCTGCGCGCTGCCCCTGTGCCCTCACCGGGGTCTTGTGGTCTGCGCGACGGGGATGTCATCATGCACGATGGAGAAACGGCGCCCGCCAGTGTTCGTTGGTGGCGCGCCTGCCGTCCCTCGGAACAGCTGATTGTGCGGTGTTTCGATTTTTCTACCCAAGGGGCAGACGCCTTCAACTCGCCGATGCGCTGAACAACGCGACCTTCAGCCGAGATCGACACCTTCGTGACTGCGCTCGGCACGATGAATTCGACCGCGCTTTTTGGTTCGGCAGCGCTGCGGTGTTGCTGGCCAACCTCAACACCCCGCCGCGACGCGCTTTGCTCATGTGCTCGAACCCGAAGAAGCTGGAACCGAGGTGTTGTGCAATGTCGGTGCAGGTCCTCAAGCTGCTGCTTGAGGAATTGCCCTGAACGAGCTTGTGACTTTTTCTTGTGGCGTAAGCTCTATCGTCGTGAGCGCAATGGCGGACCAGATGGGGCCCGCACATTGGACGCGCTGCTTCATGGGGGCGCGCCCTCTTAGCTCTGTGGTTCCCCATGGGGAAGCCGCCGCCGAAACAATCTAGACCCGTGGGCTAGAGCCCGCACCAGATGATCTGTCCCACATCAGCGGTCGTTCGGCGTCAAGCCCGACCCGACAGACGTTGCATAGATACCGGTGCCGCTCGTCACGATGAAACTATCAGATGCAGACGCACGCCACACACATCAGTCAAAGCGATGCTCCGGCCATAGGTTGCGCGGTTTGCAATCAAAACATCTGACCAATCCCGCCCGCGGGGGAGGACACTGCGGATTTTTCGGTCCGTTTGTCAGAAAGCGCGATGCCTTGCGATATACGCACGTGCATGTCTCGCCGCCTCCAGCAGCAGCGTGCGCAGACCCTTGCCGGGCAAAACCCAAGCGCGGGCGCGTTCGCCGTCCCCTGCCACCTGCATGCCAAACGCAACGCTGTCGCATTCGGATCCGACAGCAGATGCCGGATGCGAATTGCGGTGCATTTCCGAGGGGGCAGTTCGACGTGCTCTGATATGCGGCCGTCGTTTTGATATAGGTGAGGTTCGGCCGCATCGTGAAGATGTTCAAACCTGGCAACGACTGAATCGGATGCGTATCAATCCCACCAATTCCGCAAGCGACACGTATCGCCCCCGGCAAGCGTTTGATATCATAGGAACCGACGCCGCCACTGGCGAATTCATCCCTCCGCAGACATCAAGTGCGGCGTCCCAGACGCAATGCGCCAAATTGCCGTTGGCATGTCGTTTTCTGTTGGTGTACGCCAGGCTTCCGTCGGCAGAGAAGCGTCCGTGACCATAGAAATGCCCGCCCCTCCGGCGCGTGCAGTGTGGCCGGTTATCCCGGCCCGAACATGCAGTCGATCACCAAGACGCGAAAATTCCCGGGGCGCCGTGCAAAGGCAACGGTTGGGGTTTGGAAGGATTGGCCGCAGCCGCGTGGCCGCGACCGGGCAAGGAGCTGGAACACACGTCAGGCGCGCACGATCCACACAAGAGCACAAAGTGCATCGTCACGGCCAGCACCGCGAGAATAGCTGGTCGCCCGCATCGGCCCAAGTAGGCGCGGGAGAACCAGCCCCGTTGCCACATCCCTGCGATAAATGCGGCGGTTGGTCACGGTATCAGTTCTCCGTCCAAGGCGTTAAAACCCGCGA
>Ga0163217_1046692_pt1 | contig 13382 bp, 4 predicted proteins | sample SynspAceP_FD_185933 | JGI IMG/M metagenome (GOLD analysis project Ga0163217, IMG submission 185933) | Saline lake microbial communities from Ace Lake in Antarctica - Synechococcus sp. Ace-P (PacBio error correction) | ecosystem: Environmental > Aquatic > Non-marine Saline and Alkaline > Saline ...
GGAGAGATTCGTTGGGCTTGTTTCAATTATCTTCTTTTCCAGATAGACAAAACTTTGGAAGGTGTTGCCCGTTTTGTTGCGTATTTAACTTCATTGGAATGAAACCGGCCAAAATAAACAACTGCCCGGCAAAAATGAAAAATAGTTTTTTTTTTTGGGGAAATAACTTGCCCCTTTTTTTTTTTTGATTCCCTCAAGTTTTTTTGCGAGATTCAAAAGCTTCATCTAAAGACTCATTTTTTTTAAATCCTTCGTCTTTTGTTTTTCTATAAACCAACAAAAGGGATATTCCATTTTAACAAAAAAGTACAAAAAATGTCCCCCAGGTCCTTCGTTTTGCTTTTAAAACTTCTAAACTTCATAATTCTTCTGATAATGCTGGAAATAAACGTTTTTTAATTTCTCTGTGGTTGGAGACCCAATCTTACTACTTTTTAAAGTAAAGCCTTTAAACTATCGCATTTGTATGGTTTCGTGAAACTTTTCCCCAAGTGTTAAGTAATCATAATACCTTTTTTCATTTGTACACGCACTAAACCTCATCGGTACATTTTTTTAAAGCGTTAATAGCTCCTTGAATATTACCTCTAGAAAATTTATAAGGAATCTCCTTTGTATTCAAAACTGTTGATTTTTTGGTAGTTGCCTCATCAATATATTTCTAGTAGACACGCTAAATAGAACATCTTTTTCTTTTAAGGTTTTGCTTTGGAGAAACATAATCCGCCAATTCAGTTTTTTGTAAAAAAACCCTCATGCTGGAAAGTTTTGCTGAATCTGAATTCGTTATATTTTTGGTGGTCATTGAACGTTTACTTTTTAGCTAGAAAAATCTCTTTTTGGAGAAAAAATCTCTTTTTTGAGAATTGAACCATTTTTCGATTAACCGTACTTCTTAAAATATCAAAAATCATAATTAAGAATCACGTAATCAAGTAATTTACAAACAATTCTTAAAAGGTTTACGCACATACACACGTTATCCGCGTTTATATACCCTTTTGGGAATTAAAGGTTCTTTTTGGGGAATTGAAATACATCGTATTTTATTGCTGCCTTAACTCGACTCCACTATCATCGATACCGGTCAAAAAATAAATATCTAAGTTCCTTTTCGAGCTTTTCTTGTTGAACTCGACCAACCAATCTATCAATAGATATTTTTAACTTGAAGGCTCTCTATTTAAATCTCCTTCAAACAAGTCCACAAAATGACTCATTTTCACCTCTCTTTCGGTTGTTTTAAGTAATCCCAATTTCCTTCTAAATCAATTGTTCCTAAAACCCTCCAATTTCAGCTTTTTTGGATTCTTTAGTTCAAAGTAGGCATCTGCAAGTACGTATTTTAATGCTTGCTGTTCTGCCTGCCTCTTTTAATAGCTCCTTCTTTTTTTCTCTAAGGTTTTCAAGAATACCATCATGACTATATCAGATTTTCCTTCTTTAATTGACTGAAGTCAATTATCTCAAAACGTTCCTAGGTTTGTTGTCATCACCTTCTTTTTTTCTGTTCTCCACTAATAAATGCGGCAAAGCAGTATCGGCTACCTCCCGCATTAATACTAAGCTCTACTTGAAAAAAGTCCCTGTTTTGGAGTAATCTGCGTTCAGGCTTACCTCCTGAGAGGTAATTCTAAATATTTTATCTACACCCGTCCGGAACGTTCTACAACCTGTTTTTTTTTCAAGAATATCAGTAGCACTCTACTTCTTGGCCACACAACTGACCGAGATTAGATTTTTCCTTTAGTTTACACCTTTTTAGGAAACGCCTCCTGCATAAAATGGTAATTACTTCGTCAGGAAATTGCTTTAATGGACCGTTTCGCTATTTATCCTGTAATCTCTATGCGCAATGGCATTTAGTGAGCCTCTCTAATAACTTCTTCGTTAAAGTATGCGCAAAGTTCAATTTTATACGGCCTTCGCTTAATTTTGTTTGTCTTTGTTTCTTGCCGTTCAAGTAAGCCCCAGATTTCATCAATCGCGATAAATAAGGGTTTAAGAATTGGCTTTCTTTTATCAAAATGGTGTTTTGACTAATGTGTTTTCACGATATTCAATATTTAATTGGGCATTTGGTAAATACTTTTTGTAGTGGCCTGGTTTCGTTCCGACCAAATAAAGGGCAAGCGTAAGGTTATACCTTCGTCTTCGCTAATTTCAAAATCGGTAAGAAATTTGTGAAATTGGGAAGTTTTAGCAAAAGCTGGGTTGGTTTTGCTTTCTGGCATATTTCTCTTTGAGTTATTGTTATTGCCGTTTCCTCTAAGTCAAGATGGACTGAGTTTTCTGGACAGACCTTTGCCTGAAAAACTCTGGCTCCCTGTTCCGAAAGAATTTTAATAGACTTCCTCAATCGGTCATATTTCGTAACTGTACACCCCGTTCTCATTAAAGCAAACGCCTTCAAACTTTTAAAGTGCGGACCCTAAAAGGTCTAGAAGGAATGGAAGTAAACCACAACTCTATGACCAGCCTTCATCGAAGAGCTCTTCTTATAATGAACCGAATGCCTAATTTTTCATAAACAGCATCCTCAAATACTCCTATTTTTCCTTCCACAAAATCACTCCCAACAACATTTATGTGGTAGTTTTATCTGCCATAACCAGATCAGATGACCAGCGCCACCTCATTAGCCAAGTGGACTACATATCCTAAAAAGCATTTTCTCCTTTTCTTTTTGCTCCGGTATGGCTTCCGCCATTCCAGGAAAATTTTCTTTAGCTCTTTTGAATTCAACTTTGTCTCTGATTCTCTGAGCTTTTGTAGTTCTTCTAATTGTCATATTTAAAACTCCTTAATTTTTTCTTTGATTTTTCGATGTTCCACAAAAGGATGCTTTCCCATTTCCCAGAGATTTGATATGTTCGTAAAACACAAACATTCTAAGTTCATGGAATTATAGTATCAACAATTGAATGCTCTGTTGCAATCCCATTTAAAACTATCTTTTTTGAATGATACAACAAAGACTACTCTTGCCGGGCTAAATATGAATATCGTGGTTAATTCAATTTTGGCGTAATGACATGTACATTAGGAGCTGACTTGCCATTGTTGAAATATGAATTTTACTCAACAGATTTGGTGTTGGATTAAACCCTACGCAGACTAGTTTTTGCCCATTTAAAGGTTGTACAACCTTTAAAAAATCAATATTTTGGATTCATCAACTCTTCTTCTTCTTGGCTAAAAATACCTTTCATAGGAATCTTTGCACAGCGCCTTTTCAAATCTTTGGGCATGGATTTTTTTACCCCCTAATTATGATGTGGTTTGTTTTTTAACGCCTGTTGCAAACATTCAGTAATTGAGGCCATCCCTTTTGAGTATGGCGTTTCCTGCAAGTACTTTTCAGAAATCGCTCTTAATGCAGCTTCTTTAGCATCAACAATCTTCGTCAGCTCCCAAAGGAAATTTATACCTAAAATGTTTTCTCCATAATTTACTTGTTTAGTTGATTAGAATTCATTGTCATAGCTTTCTTTAGCTCTTCAATAAACTCATCAAGATATCTAAAAAATTCTTTTTTCTTGGCGGCATCGTAAGTTTTTCAAAAAGGTCATCGTTGGGAGTAGCTGGCACTATCACATTTCAAAATTATCTTCTAGGTTCTTGGCTTGCCAATCAAAGTATCCTCAATGCGATACTCGTCCTTTCATTATGCTTTGTGTTTTTCTGCCGCTAATAATGGGGTCATAGCCAAGGCCACTTGGCATTTCTTAATTTCGTTTGTGTCTCCCAACCTTTCAAATATTTAAACCATGTCTTTTAGTTGTGAATTTTTTGCGCTTCTCTTTTTTATACGCACTCAACTACTTCTTATTGGGTCGCTTCTTCAATTCTTGGATTTTTACCGCCCAACCCAAGGATTTCCTTCATCTTTCTGGAAAATAGTAAGATTGACAAATCTATATGAATAATCTGCTTTATAAATGATCTAACACATTTTTTTACGATGTTGTGGGAGGCAGTTGATGTTGCTCATTTAACGGCGTCCATACCCAAGTCTGCAAGGTTGTACCATTCACACCTACGGGACTTAAAATAATACATCGTCCTAAGTCACATCGTTATCCTTGGTCAAGATAAGTGTCTCATTTTATATGAAACGCTGTTCCAGATTCTGGCACATATTCAGGATGATTTCTTTTTAAAGTAAAGTTTTTGATTCTTTCTCTTAAAACTTCTTTTGAATTCATTAACCGGTTCTCTTATCCCGCAGATTTTAGTTTTGATCGACTAGTCTAGAATAGTTATTTACAATTTGGCCATACTTGTTAGTTTTTGAGGTTTTTTTTTGTTTTAGCTGATGGATAATCAATTCCACCTGTTATTATTTTTAATACTGATTAATAGATTGGGCATAAATTTGATATTTTGGCACTCGCCATACTCATTAGTTTTTTCCAGTTTAATTTTTCTTATTCGAATCCATCCATAGCTATTTTTAAAAACTACTGGCAGCTTCCCTCTTCGATTCGAATGATATTCAAAACTTTAACGATTTTACTCTTCCTTTCCACCAGCATAAATGCAACATAAATTCATGCAATGCCTTTTGACATCGCGCTCGCAATCATTAAATCCAAAATTCTGATTTTTGATATCCAATAAGAAATGCACCAAAATGGTTTTATGAATTTTCCAAATAATACTTTAGACTTGTTCATTATAGTGTTTGACCTGTTCCCATAGAATATAATTCAATGTCCTTATAAGCAATTTGCAAAGCACAATGAGTTCGGTTAAACCAATAAGCGGATTGTTTGGCGAAAACACCACATCAACGCGCATTAAAAACTCTTCTTTCTCTTTGCCGTTATCTTAGCTCCTCATGATTAGAAGTATGGATGAAAATAGGTAGGAGCCGCAGCTGTGGCCCAAGGCCTACTTTGATAAGCTTGGAATAATGTAAATCCGTTACATAATCATCTTCTGTGGTGTTTTAAATACCTTTGGGTTTTTGCATTTATAAGGTCTAGCCCCGTAATGCAAACTCTAGTACTTACAATCTGCAATCCGAGGTTCAATATCATTATTTCGCTTTCTTAAACTTCTTCTTTACAAGATGTTCAAGTTTTTTGTTATTCATATTTTGGCCTCGTCCTAATACCAAAACGCCATCTTTTATAGAGTGGAGGAAAGATTAATTTTTCTATTTTCAAACATAGAGTTGCTGAAATTTCTTATCGATGGAGATTTTCAGAGCTAAAGTCCAATGCAAGGTATTCCCCTGTAAGATGTTCCACAACTTAAATCGAAATGTTCCCAGCGATAGTGCGCCAAAGACTTGCTTCAAGTTTTAGTAAAAACGACTAGCTGGATATACACCTCTTTATGCCTCCTCCGTCAATAAGACATAAATTTTAAATTTCCTATCACTCATCCTGTCTATTTTAAACCCTAACTGCACCTGTAGCAACCTGTTGCATCAAGCTCTATTTGGTTTGTTACGGGTTTTTAAGTTGTTGGTTTTAAGTAGTTCCTTATTACTTTATCAGAATGGAAGAGCTAAGACTATTTTTTTTTTTGCTCATCGATAGAAAGGAAGTAGTATTTTAGTTTCTTAATTGAACCCTCTACCAAGATTTTTTATAGTTGACCTGTAGCCATTCTTTTGAAATTATTTAGAAAGTTGTTAAGATTGGAGTTGATACCCACAATATTTTTTTTGCAACATCTTATTAATATTCAAATATGCACACTCTTACCTAAAACATCTTCTCTCCTTATAGTAGCAAGGTTTCCAAATGGTCCCGTTGATAGAAAGTAAAATCGGTGTTTCGGACATAATCCTTCTCTGCTTCAAAAGTTTTCTTTATTCGCCAACCGATTTTGTGTTTTCAGTTAAATTAATCCGCCCATTTTTAAGATTATTCCCATTTACAAATAAATATTAAGTGTTTTCTGTGTATACGGGAAGTTGTATGTATTCCATCGCTTATCTTGGTGGTTAAATTGTCAAGCTCAACTTTCTCCCACTCATTCATCAAACATCAAACGCTTTCTTGCCAGTAAACAAAACCTGCATCACCACCATTTTTTAAAACGTTTCTTTAGCAACATTAATTGTTCTTTTTGGTATGAATAGTCTTAATCCCATGTACTTAGAAATTTTTTGGCGATTTTTGTTGTTGGCCTTGGGAGTAAAGCAAATTGACCTCTGATAAGAACCTACCATTCGTTAAAGCCCTAGTTGTGAAAGAACTTTTTCTACATCATTTCTTTTCTGGCCAGTTTGTGTCGAAAAAACAGTATTTAGCAAATTTAAATCTTAAATCTATTCATTGGCGTTGGTCTAGCTCTTTAGAAGCAAAACCACTAAAAACCCCATGTTTCAATATCCTCAGTAAGTACTGAGGCGTATGCAATTTCGTTTTCAAACGGTTTCTGATGTTTCTAGTTAAAGAACACTCTCCTGTTTGTATATTAATCCTTATCTATTTCATTGTCCCTTAAAAAACTTTGCCTTTGACATTTTCATTATCCAAGGAAGTGAAATAAACAAGTCCATATCATGTGCATAATTGGAGTTTCCATATCCAAAAAATTTCCTTTTTCCTATTCAATCCATTTTTGAAATCATATAAGTTGCCCAATTTTGGTATCGTCCCAATCATCTGGAATCCAACCCAAAATGGTCTTCTTGTAGCCCCTTTTTAGGATTATTTAATGTTTTATCAATATCACTCCATTATATATCCCAATTCTTTAGAAAATCCTTCCATCTCAAAGCCCGTTACTTCTACCAGCTCTTTCCAGCTTGGAAATTTTAATTTTTGTTTGCTCAGATCTACGGGCTCTCTTCTTCAAAAGTGTCTACTACTAGAATATTCAGATTAAAATCTTTCTCTTGTATTTCGGACAGAGCGGCGCATGACTGTTTTTTCGATTTTTTCCGAAAAATCAAGATAGGTAGCCAAATCTTTTCATATCCTCTGGCCGTCAGTTTTTGTTTTCTGTTTCTTGCCATCTTCGTATGCCTGCTAGCAATCAATAAACAAGGTGTTTTTTCGTTTCCTCTTTGCCTTTTGGTTAAAAATAAGTACTGGCCGCAGGTTGCCAGTACCAAAGAAAGATTGGTAGGCAGCCTACAACGCTTTCTAAATAATTATCGTCAATCAAACCGTCCTAATTTTTCTTTCGAACCGCCTCTAAAATAAGAACCGTGTGTACTTATTTACGCAACTCTACCAGTTGGTAAAAGTGGTTTCTATCATATGCCAGAATAAACGCATAATCCACCTTAGACTTTGGCGAATACCTCTTTAATATCTTTTGATCTGTCAGATTCCGGCTTTTTTTCATGTCCGCCATTTATCCAATGAAAAAGGAGGATTAGGCAACCAACAAACATCAAATTTCCAATCAATCCGTTTGCCTTCTACCAATTGCGGGGTTATTTAAGGTGGTCGCACATTCTATTCTGGCTGCATCCATGCCGTGACACAAGAAGCAGTTCATTTACTCAGTGCCCAGGTGTCTCATTGCTTCTCTTGCCCGTAAGATTGCAAAGCATTTGAAGGGTTTCCGTCTTTTAATCTTTTACTTCTTTCGGCCACTTGAATCAACAAAGATGCAGAACGCAAGTTGGGGTCAAAGTGCGAAGCGCCCTCTTTTGGTGGCTAAACCAGTTTTGCCAATAACTGCGACACTTCTTTGGAGTAAAAAATTCTCCACTTTTTTGCCTGCTCCGGAATGCAACTTTTCGAGCAATACATGTAGGCTTCCTCCCAAACATCTTCCTTGTCAACTCACAAAGAAGGGCGAAATCCAGTTTCTGGCTTTTTGCAAAATCCATTAATAAGAATTTAGGCAGTCTTCGATTTCCTATCCTTAGTTTTGCCCCAAGCTTTTCAAGAATTGAAACTGATGTTTCTGAATAACTCCATTTAAGTTTTTCTAAATCTGTTTTCTTCTATTCTTGCAAGAATTTTATCATAAATTCCACCTATGGTCCGCATCAATTTTCTTTTTCATAGATATAAGAAAAGCTGCTATTTTTCAGGCAATAAAAACGCTCTCTTTTTAGTTTTTCTAAGTTCAGTTCGTCGTCATCGCCATACTGTTCTTGATTATTTATTATAAGGTCTTGCCAAAACATGCTTAGAATATTTTAAGGAACATAAATACTAAGTATGTAATTCTTGTCATTCCGATGAATCAAATGCCCCTCTAAAGGTGTCGCACGCACTCCAAAGGGCATTATTTATTTGTTGTTGTTTGTGTAGGTTTGCTTTAGTTATCATAGTTCCATTTTTATGTTGTCAATAATTGTGTTTGGGATTAAAGCGACTTCCTATTTTCTATTAGTTGACGTGTATAGAGTTTTGCTCTTTAAGAAGCCAAGGAAGCTATTTCTGGCAATTTTTATTTTGTTGTTCAATTGAAGCAGTAAAATAGAAATAATTCTCATGTCTCAATCGGTTAATATTAGTAGTGTATGTTGCCAGTTGCTGGGACTCTGATACTTCTGTACCTTTTTCTGGTTAATATACAGGCTACATAATCGAATGGCCTTTTTCTCGATCTACATTCGTAAACAAAAAAGGCGAATGAAGCCAACCGACTCTATGGTCACTTTTTGGATTATATACATTGCATAATTTTGTTTGCACCCTTAGAGGTAAATAGAATATCACCTTGCTTTTACATAGTATTTGTCTTTGACCTTATGCCTTTTTATAAAAATATGCACTCATTACCAATTTCCGTATAATCAGTTTTTCGATATCTTTGAGTTGGAATACTTGAAGCTTGCCATCAATACGGCCTGATTTTCCCCTGAAAGAATATCCTGAGAAAATTCCCCCATAGGTGACCAAGCTCTTTATTTTAAGTTATATTTTTTGCGCATATTAATATTGATAATATTTAAGGATGCACAATATTATTGAAACTAATTTAAACAATTTCAATTTTATATGCAATAATTGTTATGAATGCATAAATTGTGCTGTAGTTCTTGCTTGTTATTAATTTTGTTAATATTTTTGAGCAATATCGTCCATCTAGCTTCTGGTTATATTTCAAGAATGACCTTGTTAGTAAGTTACAATTCCTCTTATACTTGGATATTAGGATGTTTTACACGGTTGGCTTCGATTCATTTCTGATGATTTGAAACTTGGTCAATACTGGTCCTATGTGTTGATAATAGACGCTGCAATATGTCTTTATTTTGGCTTTCTTTTCTTACCTTTTTTTTTACAGCCAATTTGGATGCTGGTCTTATGGCATTTTTAAAGTCCGGCGGCGGTTCATTTGATAATTATATTTTGCTGTATTGGATCTGCGCCACCAAAAATGTATAGTCAAAATTTCTCATGTGTAGAGGTGTCATGCCGCATAGGGATTTGCTGGTACTTTATGAATTTGACACCTGCTTTTCAAATTGATTTACCTTACTTTAATAGATGTTGATTGCGGAAGACCCGTGATTTGTTTTTTTAAAAATAAGAATGTAATCCAAACGAAGTTAAGGTTCTCAGGTTTAAATCGGCATTTTGGCTTTTATGTCTAATAATAACCTGCCTAATAAACCTCGTTAGTTGTGGCTTCTAATAATAGTATCCGATTGTAAAACTGTATGCTTAGTTTTTCTATTTCGCTGACTCAGCCCTAAAACCTTCCGTGATATATTTGTGTAGGTATTATTGGCGTAGATAAGTCAACTGATTTCATAAAATCTTAAATAGTTTGGGTTTTTTATATTCCGAACAAACCCAAGCCTACGGAAGTGGGCAATTCCACTACATCCTTCTAGCGGATCACGCTACGACTGTCCGCTAGGGAATCCCTTTCCGTTACGTTTTGGCTCGACCTTCGCGGCACTGGAAAGCAAAGTGGAGAAATACCCCTTGACCTTTCTTACCCCTACCACAGAATGTTCTTTCAGGTTAATATGTTCATAGCCTGGTGTTTGTATGGAGAACATTGGAAAACTTTCTGATATATCCATGCAATGCTTTCTCACGATATATGGATTATATATAAATATGATAATATAATTTATATGGAAATATGTATATCGGTAATATGGATTTGCGTATCGGAAGGTTTTTTTGTTTTAAAAATAGGACAAATCCGGAACGCCTGTTTTGAGTAAAATACCATTAAAAAAATTGAATAAATACTTAAATCTTCGGAGAAGATAGGCACGTTATGTTTTAAGCATCTTAAACCTACCTTCTGGACGAAGTGAAAGCCGAATAGAAATATCGCGAATAAAATGGAAATCAACAAAGGCGGGAGGAAAAGTTTGGGGGAATAAGAAACGGGAGTCCTATCCTAACGTGTCCCGTTTCAATATCTGGAATACGATTAATTAAGTAAATATGGCGAAATCCTATGACTTGAATATTTTGGTAAGGGAAATGTGATAAAGTACTCTTTTAATTTTTCATAGGTACTCTTATCTTTAATAGGACACGGCAAAATCGATGTCCTTGTAATTCTAGACTTGGTGAAATCTCATTTATTGCCGTCAATCCTTAATCAACGGGGACCGCACCACCAGTCATAAATCAACATGGAAATTTTTTAAAACCTCCGTTCAAACGCCAACATTTCTGAGAAACTCGGGTCTTTGATGAAGTTGTTTAAAGTTTATCCTGTAGGTACTCATTGTTATATTTTTTTTGGCGTTTCCGTACAACGGGTTCTCTCCTTTCATTATTAGGTCAGCGTAAGCGAGCAAAGGATGAACCGCATCTTTTACCTCGGTATTCTTTCTCCTTCCAGAATTTTTCGTAGTTTTGGACATTACAGCTTTGACTAGGAACAAGTCTATAATTCTTCATCAGTTTCGTTTCTTCGGTTCCGTGGTGGTATAAGGTCATCTCCGGTCGAAGGTAATTAGTATAAATATCCCCAGCCCGGGTTCTCCTCCGCCAGAATTGTTTTTTCTCTCTTTTATTTATGTCCTTCCAATTGAAAAAGTATTATTATCCGCAAAACGATAATGTTCCAATTGCAGATTGTTTCAACTTTTTTTTTCATAGGCCAAAATCCCATTTTTCAAGGAGCTTTTTTTTTTGATTGGTCGAATTATATAAGTGTCCTTGTTAAGTGGAACAAGGAAACCGTCATCCTTGAGGCCATTGAAGATATCCGCAATAGTGGCCGATACTGTATCCGTTTTATCGGCTTATTTTTACGCGTAGGTTTTTTGTTTGACCCATGCATGTCCAACAGAAACTGGTGAAAGACTTTTTAGTCGGTTTGGTAATGCCCTGTTGGTGTTTTATTTTTTGATCGGGACGGGTTCGTTTGGCATCCAACCAAAGGAAAATTTCTTTTTCGCTGAGGTACATTGTTGCCGTTCGCCTCAAGGTAGGCGATATTCTATTAGGAAAGCTCTTTCTTTTATTTTAGGCAAAATATACGTTGTGCCACAATCATAAACGGATCATATTCTTGGCGAATGCTTCCAATTTTGGTAGGTGGAATATTTCTTAGCTCTTTTTTAATTTTCCTATACCCCAACTTGATAGTGCTGCCGTTTCAACGGTGAGTAATAATCGTCACCGTCCCAAGGGCTTCATTTGGGGGTTTTAATCAATGCATTCGGGCTTTGATTTTTACCGCGTTTTCTGAAGTTGGTCAATGCATATTGTAACAATCCTGATAATTCATTGTTCACTTTATATTATTGTTCACGAAAACTGAACCCCTTAAATTATATGAACAAAGTACATGAAATCATTTTTTCAAATTTGAGCTATTTTCAATGGTTAAATTAAGCGTAAATGCGAACAGAGATTATAAGCAATTACACTATCTAACGGGCATCGTCCAGATCTTTATTTATAAAGTTTTTGTTGGTAGTCATGGGTCGTTTTAATATCAGAATGATTGTCAAGTTTTTTGTAAGACTTGTACGGAATTGTCCACGGAGAAATTGCCAAAGGAATGGCGCGATAACGTGCATTGTGATTTTCTTTGTGATTTCCGCTTTGTCGGCAATCTTGCGCTCCATAACCTGTTCAATCTTTTGTTTGCCGTCTTGCTAACCTTAAAATATCTTTGCATTATCGTTTGCTTCCCGCAGTTCTGGAAAAATATAATGCTCTGTGAACTTTTTGTAGGGAGGTATTCGTGTCCAATATTTTTTCGAAGTTTCTCATGTATTTTTTGAGCGAAAGGTTTTTTTTTTGATTCTTTATTCATGGTATAGTAATCCGTTCTCCTGCAATTTTCCATTTCATCTGAACCACATCGGAAACCCCGCATTCCCAGGAGAATAAAAACTGAAAAAGAAAATACATTTCGAGTTGTGGTGGCTGTTTGGGTATCGGAAAGGTCTAGTTCCTTCAAGAGGTTTTTGATTTCCTCCGAAAGAGACCCGATTTTAATGGATTTTGGATTCTAATTTTAATCTTTCCATCCGTGGTTTCCAAAGGAATAACTGTCCTTTGGAGACAAGGCCTTGTTGGGAGCTCTGTTGTGCATGTACGTTGAAATCAAGGTGTTTCGATGCTCCTTCCCACGGAAGCTTTCGAGCTTCCCTATGGGAGATAAAGCTCGCAAAAAGCGGGGTTATTTCTGAAAGGTCAACTGTTTTTGCTCTTGACGGGTCGCCTTTAATTGCTATTTAATAAGGGTTGCTCACAATTAATGCGAGAATACTTTTTATTCTTTTCTAATTCTCAAAATAAGCCTTCGTGAATGATAAAAAGAATGGCTCTTATCCTTGTTTTAAATGGTTTTTCCTGGATTTCTTTCATTTCGAGTAAATTGGTTTAATATCGCTCTGATGTCCAAAGTGATTTATTGAATTTCTTGCTATTTGGCCGATTTAAGATTGTTTAAACGGTTAGCAATAGGATGGATTTTTTTTGACTTTGTTTTTACGGAGCTCCAGTATTTTTCATCAACATATTGTCCTGTAATACATACTAATGGAATTTCCTATTTTGGTAATTCGAAATAGAAATAGATAAAGCCCAGCGTTATTTTTCTTCTTCTAAGTGTTGCTTGAATAGTTAGCCATTGCTCGTTTTATATAAAAGATACAATCTGGGAGAACAGTAGTACAAAAATGAGGTTTTTATATGCCTTTTTTATGGTTTTTTATTTGATTTTTTTAAATTTTCATAAGTTTTGATATTAAGTTATTTTGGTGTTTTTGGATGAATCGGCAAAAAATTTAGGACTAAGTGCCCGCAAGGTGTGAGAGTTCGAGTCTCTCGCGCCTGTATGAGTAAAAGCTCTTCGAAAATGAGGAGCTTTTTTTTTGAGCGATAAATTTTGTAAAAGGAGAGACGGAGAAGCTGTCCCGTATGGGCGGGAAGTTCGGAGTTTTATCCTGCGCGCAGCCGAAGGGCCTTAATGAGTAAAAGCTCTTCAGAAATGAGGGGGCTTTTTTTTTG
>Ga0163217_1084081_pt1 | contig 13382 bp, 23 predicted proteins | sample SynspAceP_FD_185933 | JGI IMG/M metagenome (GOLD analysis project Ga0163217, IMG submission 185933) | Saline lake microbial communities from Ace Lake in Antarctica - Synechococcus sp. Ace-P (PacBio error correction) | ecosystem: Environmental > Aquatic > Non-marine Saline and Alkaline > Saline ...
GCATTTGCCGGAAGTCAAGTGACATCAAATTTTCGCCACCTTACATTTTTCAGGCATCCAGCGAAGCTCACTGGTAGATTTTGTATTGAAACATTACCAAGTCACAAAGACTCCCTTTGTTTTCCAAGATTGTATGTAGATTCTCGGTTAATTGGGTAGCCAAACTATTTAGTATCGGGATAGTCAAGCTTATAAGAGCTTCTCTCCATTAGGGTCTCAAAATTCTCCTATCTAATAGACATATAAATTATTTCCAACCGTCTTATGGGTAATTTCCATGTGCCCCACGGTGAACCTCCTGCGATGATCCCTTGTAGGTGCTAAAGCCGCTCTAAAAAGACCATATTTGAAAAGTTTTGGGGCTCGCTTAATCCTTAATTTCTCCTATAAGATGGAGGTTCTCGTTGACAGAGTCATCCCACAAAAAGTGTGAGGTTCACCCTCAATCTGCACAAAGGAGTATTACGCAGATACGCAAGGCCGCTGCAAATCATCACTTTATCACGCATTTGAACAGCGATTACCTCATTCTTCTTCTCAGATTTTCGGACTTATTACCAAAAGGTAAAAGGGCGAGCAATTCTGCGTAATAGAAGAGCTCTAGACAAAAAATCTCATAGAGGTGCTTGACAGGAGTGAAAGGTTCATTCAGTCCCTGAAGGTTTCCCATGATCTTTCCCTGAGGATACTTTCCAAGACCGTTTCCAATGATTGGTAAAACATTATACGTTACAAATCAATGAAATTCCCTGAGCTATCTTCGCCGCAAGGTTGAAGCGCAACTTCTCTCTCGGACGAGTGATGCTTCGATATATTGCTCCACCCTCAGGGCCCCGGCCTTTGGCTTTGTTACACTCAATTCCCAAGAAGCTATTGTTACTTTTTTGTTCATCGCGTTCTGTACAGATGGAAGACGTGGTTTTCAGGACGTCACCACAAAGTCAGCAAATCGCATGTCTTGATTTGGTTTCAATATCGGCGTTTTCCATATATTTGGACTCCCACGCACTCAGACCTGCTGACTCTTTACCGGGGCCAATCTGAGCTGGAGCCCCTCCTTCTATAAGTTAACATCAGCCAGCCGGCTCAATCCTCTACTAGCAACGGACCCTGCCTCCGACTGTCATACTGCAAGTAGATTCAGCGCCCGTAGCCCGTCCTCTCCGCCACCCTCTCTCTCCTTTATTTCTGCCACCACCCTCTTTCGCCGCAGACCACCCGAGTGACGATCTGCTGCACCCGGTAGCTCCAACCCCGTCTCTTGCGCCCTTGTTCCACCCCACCTTAACTACGCCGTCACTACCGCATGAACGCTTACTACTGGGCAGCACTCACACATTGCCCACCTTCTAGCGTAAAAATTCCTCTGGTCCGAACCGTTTGACTCTTCATAGTGGTCTCCTCCGGTGTCGTTATCTCTAATGCGATCAGTGCAGGTCGCACAGAGCACTCTCCCCGATCGCGTGCTTTAAGTTTTAGGCCCCCCCCCCCTCCGCCACCCCCCCCTCCCCGCCCACCCTTTCCTTCCCTCGCTTCTATCCAAGCCACAGTCACCCTCTCCCACGATCCGCTAATGTCCCCGCCCCACCCTCCGGCTCCAGCCCACGCACCCTTCCCTTCGCTCACAGCACCTCACTTTCCCACCCTCCCACCTACTATATCGACCGCGGTCAGCTCCCGAGCCATTCCCCCCGCTCACCATACACAATTGCGCGCGAAACCACAGGCGCAGGGGTTCGAAAACCTCAGACCTCGTCACGGTCCAAATTTCTAGCACGTCCCTGCCACGCAACCCCACTGCACACATACGAGCCCCACCACCGCCGACCCACGTTAACGCTGACTTCTCACGACACATATAAATATTCCTTACGATCGATCATTATATCACTCCGTCCCATCCCAAATGCTTGTCTGCTGACCTTGCTCACTCCCTCCGCCCGACTCCGGCCGCATCTTCTTCTCCGGCAGGTCCGCTGAGACACCGAGCTGGCATTCGCCACTTCTTCGTCTCCTCGTCTTTCTGAACACACCCGCCCCTCCCCAGAGCAAACGCCCACACACAGACAACCACCACAAGCTCCCATCGACCCTCCCCCAGCACACGCGACCACTACCATACACACACACAGTGCAGATCAACGAGTATGCAACTGTCTCCTCTCCACCAATTCCCCAATTCCCTCATGTCACGGGCTCGTTCCAGAGCGGTCTCGCCGCCCCCGGCCCTCAACATGTCACGCCCCTTGGGGAACACACGCTCCCTCTCCAACCCAACTTGCATACCTCCGGCAGTCGCACGACCTCACTCCTTTGGGACGCTGTGCCGTCGGCCTCTCTGCGCACCCACGTCCTTCCCACGTTCTGTCTACGCAACAACCCCCACCACTTGTCTCGTAATCTCACACTCTGAGGTTGGCATCTCGATTGCTAGTGGAGGAGGAGTTCCAGTATAGATTAAGCCATTTTTTTGAAACGGTCGCAGCAGGTAGTCGCCGCAGGCACGACTATGCTCGGCGTCGCGGCGGTATTAGACTCTGAGCACATTCATAGACGATAGGACAGCAGGAGAGTATGGCGGTGCCCTCCGTGGCCACCGTCACTGCGCCCTCCCCCTTCAGGCTCCCCCCTTTGCCGGCTAGGAACCTAGGTCATTCAGGCGATCCTAGTTCACACTTGGTCTGCTACATATGGACACACATCACCATCTCACACACGTCGCACAGATGGATTTCATTCACGGGCAAGACGGTAGGAACTTTCACCAATGTCAACAGCGATCCGCTAGACGACCATGCACGGTGCAACTGTGGAACACGTCAGCGGTGTGCTACGGCTCGCCGGTGCTCGTGCTGCACCACACCTCCCATAGAGAGTTAGGTCGCCTCATCACACACACTCAGACGGATACATTGCACGCTACGACCCAGGATGTACTTCTAGCCGTACGCGGCACGATTCATATGGATGCACCGCCAGCGCACGGTCACTTCGCCCCAATCAGTGACTTCTTTACATATGACCTTACTCAGCAACTGTCAGACAGTGCTGTTTCCACATCGCAGTATATTGTTTCGCACCCACCGCTGATGGCGCGGTCAATCCACGCAGCATATAAACTGGCTTCAAGATCCAGTGATACCCGCTGCCCGTAGGTGCTCCGCGTGCGTGGTATGAGACAGTGTTTCTACGAGCGCTCCAACATGAGCCCGATCGGACTGCCTTCGGTGACACACACATATAGGGATGCCTATAGGTGGAGGGAAACGATCAGTATACGCAGCCACGAGCGCTATACAGGCTGCGAGCCAGTCATTATACTATAGACAGGCACGAGTTATCAGCACGGTACGACACTCTTGGACCATACGGGCTCGTGCCGCGCAGCTGTCATGGGCATGTTGTGCGTTGGTCCGAGAGAGCTAGTCGCGGTGGTGGCTGACTATCAGTTTATTTCGAGAGCTTACTAATGCGCACGGTGACATAGACCGACCACCTGTTCCTTTCGCATCCGGCCCAGCGCATTCCCCACTTCACCCTCCCACTTTCCTTTACCGGGTTCACACCTCCATCTTGCACCCTTCGTACCAGCCTCCAGAGTTCCGCCACTCGCTCCCACCCCCCTGCATCTCGCTCCCTATGGCCCTTCCCAGGCCATCATTTCCACATTCCCTTCGCGGTGATGCGGCTTGTTCCGGCCCGTCCATGCATTCCTCCTTTGGGCCTGCGTCTTACTGTCGTACGCTCGCTGGTCGCACAGGCCCCATCCACGCGCCAACCCGGCCTCCGTTCCTGGGCACCCCTTGTGTGTCTAATGGATAACTATATCCTCTGCCTGAGATAGCGCCCTGGGCGTTCCAATTCGGGTCTCGCGGGCCTGCGCACCACAGCACCCGGGACCAGGACCATTAAATGGCGACGGCCGGGGCGGAGATGGTCCGGTGCTTGTCAGTGGATTCAAATCTGCAAGCCGGGAAGTGCCGCCCAGCAAGCGGCGCTCAGAATTCAGGCACCGAAGGGAAAAGCATTTTATTCGATCCGTAAAGCGCTGAAAGCAGCTGCAGGCAACCCCTAACTAGGTTTCAGCACAGCAATCCGCAGATGGCGCTGTGGCCACAACGGAACGGTTTTGATCAGCGGCGCCCCCGGGGGGGGGGGGATGGAGCGCTTTTAACTTCTCCAGCCACTGGCCTTGCCTGAAGCATCAGTTCGGCGAATCTGTGGCCGATAGGGGCCTGCCGTTCGTGCGCCTGGAGCTCAGAGCTTGTCCCAGGGGCCTGGAAGCCAAGAGCCGCTAGGACTCAGAAAAAACGTTGTTTGATCGCTGCTCAGCAGAGCCGTCCAGGTTCGAAGTCACCTCAAGCAGGCCTCCTCGAGTGGGCGTGAGGCTGCCAAAGCCTGGGCACGCCCAAGCAGCAGGGCCGCCGTATCCCGGCCCAGGCTGAAGTGGGAGCCTGTACGTCCGCCCGGATGGCAGCGGGCTTTCAGCGCCGCGGCCTGTGACAAGGCTGCTCGCCGCCTGTCGCTCAGTGAACAACAGATGTCACGGCCCCTCGGCACGCGGCGTTGCAGAGGTTGAAGCTTGCTCATCCATGGCGACCAGCGAGCCCTGTAGGGGTCAACGAAACAGAAGGAGGCTGAAACGTGGCCTCAGTATGGGAGGGCTTCCCGGTGAGCAATCGATGCGACGAGGAAGGACAGGTGAATCAGGCGAAAATCGGGTCAACGGCAGTTTGCTTGGAGAGCTGGGGCGTGCCAGGTACTGTTTGTGCCTTGAGCGAGTGCTGGCTCTGGGTCAATGGGCTGGTGGAAAAGTCCTGGGGCGGCCATCCGGTCGCACGATCCTATGCGCCGCCAGCTCTGAGCTTGGCGGCTCTGGCCGAGCAACAAGCGTGCCCGCCAAACGCTTCGCACTTTGCTGAATTTGGAGAGAAATCCGCAGGCAAGCCCTTCTCCAACGAACTCGACCGGGCAAAGCCACGCCAGGTTGACCAGGCTGCCTGGGGCCTCTTGCCACGCAAGCAGTAACCCGCGAGACGCCCGAACGGGCTACGTGCGCCGTGCTCGAGGAGCTACGCACACGGCGATCCCGATCAGCCGCGCCCCTGGCGACAAGGCTTGCTGAAAGCAGTTGCCGTTCTCCCTGGTGGGGCAAGCGATCCTGCGATCAAACTGCCGCGCGGGTAAGTGCACCCTGCTGCAGAGGGCTGAGCTGCCAGGCGCCCTTGGGGCAGGACCCCGTCCCACTGCGCAATCCCCCAGCGAGCGGGCGGGCCGTGCTTTCAACCTGGCCGGAATCAACCTCGTTCTGCTGTGCCGGTGTGGTTCTGATTGCTTCGCGAGAGGCTGTGCGCTGCGCGGCAAAACCCACCACTGCCCCCTGCTCGGCCCCCGCAGCTTCGGGGTGATCGATGTGATCCTGCTGATCGGCCGCGGTATTTGTAGTATGCTGGGCGCTCCTGCACCCACTGCTGATAGGCTCCCCTTGATCAATGCAGGAGGGAATCCGTCCTGCTGGCCGTGCTATGCCCAGGTGGGTCTCCCTGGCTCGAGGGCTGGACCGGTAGCGCTCGCTTCTCTACTTAGGCTGATGGCGGCCCCCTGTGCCATTCTCAGACTTGATTGCCTCACCGGTGAGCCTCCAGGGGCTGGCTGCAATACCGCTGCGACCGCCTGGTCCTGCCGTTGGCTCGGCGTTCAAGGGCTTCCTGATCGGTGTCTGCGCCTTGGTCAGCCTGACGCTGGCTGCAGCATCTGTCGGAGCGACCCGGGCGGAAGCAATCCCTTGCTGGATTCGTGCTGCGCAGGACAGCGCTGGACCTCTCTGCTTGCCTCACGGCCGATCGTGCTGGCTCCTGTTTGAGAAACCATTTTCCGGGGGTGTTGCTGCCGGTATGGGCCCGCTAAGCCTTGGCCCCGATCCGGGGCGTGGTGCTCGAGCAGTGCGATCTTCGGACTGGCCCATCTCAAGCCCTCGGCGAGCCTCTCGCCGCCCTCGTTCCGCTTTGCCCTTGGATGGCTGAGGCTCTCGAGCGGCCCCCGGCTGAGCTCTCCCTGCATCTGGATCAAACGCGCCTATGGAAGGTCTCAGCCTCAGCAATCTGGTCTTGCTGGAGCTGATCTGTGCTTGCTGACCTCTAGGTTGCATGGTTCACTTGCACAGCTCCCTTTCAGGTTTCAGTGGTTGCTCGGGCCGTCGTCGTCCCCCACGCTCCGGCCATCGGCGTTCTCTTGACCTTGCATCCAGGGCCTCGATGATCGGCAACGCAGGTGGCCAGGGCAGGATCGCTACCCCGTGCTGGGCCTGGCCTGCACCGGGTTGCGATGGCTCCTGCTGGCCCCTGGGTTGGATCGATGATCCGGCCCCTTTCCGGTTCTGAGCGCTTCCACTGGCAGGGGGGCTCCTGGACCATAAGAAGTTATTCAACAGCTTCGAGGCAAATGCAGACCACTCGAACATGCGCCTCCCAGGAGTCCACCTCCCACTGGAAGCGCCACCACGCTGGCGATGGCTGCGCTCCGAGGTCAACACGTTCCCTTACAACCCATCAAATACCATAGAGTGCCATCTTACCTTCCCGCACTGCGCGGGCCCCGGGCCCCGAAGGTAGCCACGAGTCTCGCAGCCTGTTCGCCTCAAGGCTGGTAGCACCTTTGCGGAGCAGACAGTGGAGGCAGATCATTACGCCTGATCCGTCCGGGCTATTGAGGTGCTCGACACGTTCATCCCGGCCCAAGGCCCGCTCCACCGCCAGGTTCGCCATCCGGGGGGCAACTGATCGGGGCCATCGAGAGGCGGCACGACACGCCGGGTGATTCATTTCAGCCGGTTCCAGCGGCCCGGCTGTGCTTGTTTCTGACTAATGGCCCACAGCCCTTGTGGGGCTGTCGAGTTCCGTTTGGCTGGCTGCAAGGTCCAACGGAAGGTGACCAGCTTCAGGCCCGCCAGGGCGAATCCAGACCCAGCAGTGCGTCGATCGGCACGCGGCGCCCGATCATCGATCGACAGGGCACGTTGGTGGCCCTTGAATGAGGAGCCGCTTCACCTGTGGGCCTCCCCGCTTTACTTCAATTTTTCCAGGTGAACGATTCCACCGCCATCCGCGCGCCCTTGACGTGGCGGATGAAAGCCTCAGAAGTTATGGCAATACTGCGCTTCCGATCTCATCCGAACCAATGGGAAGCCAGCGCAGCGGCATCAGCTGCCCACTAGACCTTGACGGGGAGACGCCGAGGCGAACCTGCGACCCTCGGGATCAGTGGACTCAACCTTGAGCGTTCCGGCAGCGGATCTTACCCGAGGGAACAGTTGTTCGCCAAATGTGGTGGGTTTCCTGATCAGACCGGGGTCCGCCCAGGCCGCCTTGAACAAAGCAGAGACAAGAGATGTGGCGCAGGAGAGCGCCCGCTCGATGAACGGGGGGCCGAGTGGCCGCCGCTCCCCTGGCCTCGAGGCCGGAGTGCTCTACACCGCAACGACCTGCGACTGCAGCTGACACTCGACACCCACGCCCTTGCAACAGGTGGCCTACAGGCCGCTTGACCCGCCCACTCAAGGAAGTGAAAGCGAAGCGAGGAGTCGCCATGGTATGGATTTTGTGGCGCAACGGCGAGATGCTGGCGCTGGCCCTCTGGCGCCCCAAACCTACAACCCGAAACCGTTCTGGACTATTTCACTCCGCCCTGGTTCCGGGGAGTTGGGTCGGTGCAGGATCTTAGAACCGGCTTCCACGTTTTCAAGCCGATAACCTGGCGGATCGCTCTCGCAGGAAAAGGCGTCCAAGCCCAGTCGACAAGATTTTAAACGAATTCGGGCTCCCTGATGAATCGGAGGGTGGCCGAGATCTGTTAACCTGACCGCGCGCGCAATGGCGTCATTGATTTTCCCACGCATCCTGCAGGTTGTCCGCAACGTGCCATGGTGCAGACGATGCGGCAGGTCCACACCCAGCCACTTCTGCAAATGGCTGAGAGAATCGGATCGACACGAGTGCCTGACACTACGACTACCCGGTGCGGTGCCGGGCAGCTCAAAAGCCGGCACAGTTCACCAGCCAGCCGATTGAATCCGGCCACCGCCTCCTTCGATCCAGCGGTTTTTCCGCTGACGTCCCCTGAAGTTGCTTCAGCTGCACGGATGCCGCCAACGACGGCCAGCTGGTCGCCCTCCTCACCCGTGGTCTGCCGCTCCGCGACGCCTTGGCTGGAGCCGCCGGTCCCGGCGAAGGGAATCCAGCTGGCTTGATCCGCCGTAACCCGTCAGGTGATGGGCTGGAATGGAAATAACAGTGGTCGAGGCGGAGCAGGGCGACGGCGGTCAAGGTGGAAGGGTTACGGATCGGCGGCAAGACGGGCACAGCCAGAAGGCACTCAGGCGTCTACATCCCCGGAGCCAGGATCTGCAGTTTCGTGCAAGCCTCCGATCGATGAACCGCCGCTACGTGGTTCTGGTGGTGGTAGACGAACCAGGGGGGCAATCCTACGGCTCCACCGTGGCGATGCGCGGCGGCCAGGGAAATCAATTGACTCTCTCCTGGTGATCGAGAAGGTGCCGCCAAGCAAGCCGAAGGTAGGGATGATCCACCCGGAGATGGCCGCAGCGCCCAACCTGTTTAAAGTTGAAGTCTCGACAGAACGCTTCGCTCCATGGCCCAACTTGCTTTATCAACTCGCCCTGATGACGTGTGGTCGCCCGACACCGGCGAACTCGAAGCCATCAAGCATTCACTCCCCAGGACGCGTAACCACCACCCGTCCTGATACTGGCGGCAGCCCAGATCCCCCTCTATCAGGGTTGATCGACAGCTCCTTGAAGCTCACGGACTGCCTGGCCCGAGCTCCAGCTGAGAGCGTGGTGCTTGAAGCCCTCGCGAAATCCTGCGTCAATTCGGCAAGGAACATCCTGCAGATCCGTGCCTGTGCGGGTCTCTCACCGAAAAGTGACGCCAAGCTCAGTTTATGAACCGCTGCCTGCCATCACTCAAGGGCGCGGCAAAACTATCGCTCTCTCAGTCACGAAGGCCGCATCGCAAGGATCGTGCCTGATCAAGATCGCCTCCACCTGGGAGGGCATCAAGCTGCAGAGCAGCTTGAGCTCGAAGGATACTGCAATCTCACCCTCCTGTTTTCCGCTTCACTCCAGGCCGTGGCCTGCGCTTGAAGGCCAAAGTCACCCTGATCGTCCCCTTTGTGGGGCGGTCATCCTCGATTGGTATCAACAAACGACACCTGGGACGTGATAACTCCCCGGCTGAAGAGATCCTGGCGTGATCTCCGGTGACCGCCAATCTTCAATTACTTCAAACCACGGCTACAAAACCGAAGTGCAGTGGGGGGCCAGTTTTTTCGTAATACCGAGGAAATTGTCGAACTCGCCGGCTCGCGACGTGCTCACCATCTCCCCAAACTGCTTGACCAGTTACGCAGCAGCAAGGGGAACTGAGCGCGGCTGAATCTTTGATCCCGGCCCAACGAAACCCCGTTTCACGCTCAAGGCCTCCGTTTTCGAGCAGCGCATGGCCGCGGACCGCAATGGGCCTCACGAAAACTCGATGAAGGGCATCGCTGGCTCAGCAAGCATCGAAAACCGGCCCCGCTGGCCCATCGCTCGTGAGCTGGAGGGTGAAACGGCCTTCGCCCATGCCGCCCAGGAGATTTTTCTGCTCACGTATTTCGATGGTGATGGTTTCATCACCCGCGAAGAATGGGCTGGGCAGCGATCGCGGTCTTCGATCTCGCTCTGACAAACCGACCACGACGGCCGTCTTGCCTGAAGACGTGCGCGGTGGCCTGGTGTGGTCGCCGTCTGGCGGTTTCCGCCGCTGCCGACAGCCAGCTAAGCTTTTTGCCCGCTGCTACCCCAGACTGTCTGCTGATTCAATCTCGTTCTCCCGTGAACGCTCTTCGACACCATGCGCAGCCCCTCGCCGATCAAGGCGAAAGTTCGTACACTGATGAGCCGGGGAAAAAGGTTTTCAGTGCTGGAGAAACCTGCTCGCATGTTCGGAGTTCTTAGAAAAGCAGGTCCAAGCTTCAGCTGGAAGTGGCGATGCCGGCCCACGAGGAGAATCGAAGCCTGGGCGCATTTCCTTCGAGCCGGGGCGCTGGTGACATCCGATCACGGGCCGTTACGGCGCATGCAAGGCCCCTAACCCGCGTGCCGGATCTTGGGATGAACAGGGAGAAGTTCCTGTTTGCCTTCAGGAGGCCCATGTTCGCCGATCGAATTGCCTCGGCTCGATCGACCAAAGTCCGCCTCCGGACAGCTCAAAGGGATTGCCTGGAGCCCGCTGGACAAACAAAGCGGCGGATTCACGCGCTGGGCCAATATTCGCCGTAGCCCACAAATCTCGCGCGAGAGGATCTGGACAGAGCGGGGAGCGGTGGCGGCTTGAATCCCCAGTTGGTAGCCGAGCTTCGGCACCCGATAAGAATACCTGGCGATCCCGTCGTCCCAGGCCCGACTGCCATTCCCAGCCGCAATCGGCCGGGTATCCCTCCAGCTGCCCCCGGTCGCCGACAGCCAGTCTGTCGGGAGGCAGCGGGCTTCTGGTGCCACTGAGCAGGGCAGGCCCTGAGCCCCTCGGCCAGGAAGGGATCACAGAGCGAGCGCCGCAATCAACCGACGACCGAGCACACCAGGACCATGTGCATCGGTGGTCCGGCCATCCCAGACCCCAGGGGCCCAGGACCGCGCCACCGGCGTCAGCCGCTGGCACGAGGCTGGGCAACAGCGCAGCCATCACTCAATGCGGCATTGGCGCAGAAATCGCGTCCAGGAACGTGCCGCCCCTGATCCTGTAGCCTGCCCTTTGACGGGGAAAGCCAGCAGAACCCATGGCGCAACCAGTCCGACATTCACAGCGAGCACTGTTGGGATCGCCAACAACTCCCTCCACCTCCACCCGAAAGGGCGGAGGCGTAGCGGCTTGAGGGCTTCCGAGGCCCCAGTGGAGCGGTTTGAGCGCACTGCGGCCGTTCGGCGAACACTCACGGCACGGGCGAGCAGGGTGCTTGCCCTGCTCGTTCCGCACGCCGCCAGTGCTCGCTCGCTCGGCTCGATCGACACCAACCGGCGTGCCTCGAGTAGATCGGCACAAAGCCGCCACGGCTTTTGTGCCGCCAGAAAGGATCCAGCACGTCGAACGGCCGCACGATCAGAACGGTGATTCGCCCAGAAGTTCGCCACCGACGGATCCTCCAAGGCACCAGGTAAGCCGCACCTGGTCCGATCACTGATCGACAAGCAGGGGAAGAATCGAAGGGGAACCACTTCTGCACCTGACGCGCCATGCACGCCGCAGGGCTTGAGGGCTTCAAGCAGCTTTCACCTGGCGCCCCGGCCGCCCAGGTGATAGCCGCCGCTGAGCGTCGCGCCACAGCCCCAACGACGATCACATCGGGTCAAGCGCTCAAACTTGAAGAATTCCCGCGTTCCTTCTCACTGAGAATGCTTACTCCGAGTTCGGCCGTGTGCGTCCGGTGATCTCTCTGCACCTTCTCTGTTCCCTGCGCGGCTTTGATCCCTCGAGAGGTCACCGTCCTTTTCCTGTTTCTTGGATCTGGTCGAATCGCCCTCACGCACGAAATGTGCGCAACGACACCTTTTCCCTCTTCGCGTACTTGGCAGGCAAGTTTGCAGACTCTTGCGGCGATCTTCGGTCAAAGGCGGAATGTTGATCCGGAATGACCTTTGCCGTCGTTGTGGGCGTGAGCCCCAGATCACTCCCATGCGAGCCTTTTCAATCACGGGCCATCGACCAACTATCGAACGGCTGGATCTGAGGTCCTGGGAACTGGGGTCGAAAGTGTAGCAGGAACGCAAAGGTGTTTTCCGCGCCGTAATACTCGACGAGAGCTTGTCCGAGCAGGGAGGTTTGGCACGAGGCCCGTGCGGAATTGTGTTGAGTGCGCTGGGGTGGCTTTCCACCGACTTTGCGCATGCTCTGCTTCGATATCCCATAGTCCATACGTTGCAATGGGGAGTAGAATCCAGGAGCTAGCCCGGCCGGTGAGTGAATGCTGGTCCGATCGCTCCGCGCGGCGAACCGCTCCTGCCGAATAGTGCCCTGAACCGAACAGATCGAAAACAACGATCGGATGGAGTAGTCCTTGGCACACGAGGGCGATGGCTGTGCTGTCCATCGACAGCCAACTCCCCGCTGAGCACATCCTCTATTAGGTAAGGGTGTCGTATATGGAAACGGCATCCGGTGATGGGCCGGGTCTCCGGTCGTACAGACGCCATCTCACCTTGGCTGGCTTTGTAACATGCCAACATCGGCGTTGATTCGGCGGCCTCAACGCCCTGCTAGCGTGTGGTGAAGAAAGGGTCTTGCCCGCAACGCAGCCCCAACACACCACCACAACGGCCCTTCTCCAGGTGGCACGATGGCCCGAAGGAATTCGACAGACGGATTAGGAGCTCCGCCAACTCCGCATGTCGATTGGCGGTCTGTCACCGGGTGGAGCACACCCACGCGCTCCAAGGCACATTGTCAGGTGATCGCCGTTCCATGACTGTGGCCCGCATGCCCACGTAATGCAGCCGTGCACGCTCCAGTGCCGGCGGCCGAATCCTTTAAGCCGCGGAAGATGTTGCCTTCCACCCACCACGATGGCCAAGCTGGGTCCAAGCAAACAACCTCAGGCGCGCACATCGCTGGCAATCGCTGCACGATGCGCCGGATCGATGCCGTAGCCCTGATCTCCATCAACGCTTCGCCGCTGAGCCTGAGGAGGACTCGCCGTAAGCATCGTGTTCAGCGTCCGCTCGTCAAACCGCGAACAGTAGGCAACGCTCCGGCTCAATACTCGTCCGACCTGCGCGTTTGACCCCTTCCGCGACATGGGTGGCGCCAGACACAGCCCGCATCCCGTGACCAGGTCGGCAGCTCCAGCAGGGCGGCGGCGCCCCACGACCGGTCAAGCACATGGGTGAGCTCAGGGCAGCCGGCCCAGGCCTCCAGCCACCTATAAAAGCTCCAGGTACCCAGTTTTCCGCCACGTCACACACACACACACCGGAGCCTTCGCGTTGGCCATCCGGCCAGATGAGCAAGCGTACGCCTGCCGAGGATCCTCCTGGACTAATGGCCGTCCCTGTCGAGGTTCTGGGTTTCCCAGGTGAAGCCTTCCCCGCGACTCGCCAGCCTGGGCAATCCGCCGAAGATCTCCAAGGGCTTTGCCTCTCCCTGCCAGCCGCCCGTTTTGATGAACTGAAACGACGGCCACCCGCTCGCCATGGCCGAGGGTGCGCAACACCACCAAGGCTTGCCGTTGTCTGCCTCGCCATCTGCCGTGAACAACCAGCACAAGCCCCTGCTCAAGAAATCGCTCCCCACGCGCTGCTGCTGCACCTCCTTGCGGCGCTCCATCGCTCG
>Ga0163217_1113660_pt1 | contig 13382 bp, 4 predicted proteins | sample SynspAceP_FD_185933 | JGI IMG/M metagenome (GOLD analysis project Ga0163217, IMG submission 185933) | Saline lake microbial communities from Ace Lake in Antarctica - Synechococcus sp. Ace-P (PacBio error correction) | ecosystem: Environmental > Aquatic > Non-marine Saline and Alkaline > Saline ...
ATATAGGGTCTGGGAAACTCAGTCATTAAGACAATAGCCATGATGTCCTCCAACATTTATGTCACACAACCCGCAGACTTTACTTGATAGTATTTTGTCCAATACACAGTATTGAACAATTAGAAAGGTGGATAGAGATGGTATAAACTCTCGCAGCCCCTACGGATTATTATGATTCCAGGCCAAGAACCTAGAGTCCTAACATACAAGCCGTTTAGCCGAATTCCGATTTTAAAACCGCTGACGAAAGAAAAAACCTTGGCTAGCCGTCTTTATTATCAAGAAGACCTTGAAGCCGCGGGCGTACCTTGATTCGCAATTTAAGGTTTGTTTGTGCATATTGCAAAAAGTTACTCTGGCTACGTTTTTAGCCCAAGGTGATTTGATTCAGGAAGGCAATGTTGGCTTGATGAAAAGCCGTGAAGCGCTTTAATCCTGAAGTTGGCGTGCGGCACTTGTTTTCTTTCGCCGTGCATTGGATTAAAGCCGAAATATCCATTAGAAATATTAATATTTGACCACACTACGGGCTGTACTCGTTAGAGTAGCTGAACTACGATAATTGCGCATGTCGACAAAGATTAATCTGTTAATTTTGCGCAGCCAAGCCCTCCTAGTTTTTTTTATTTTGCAAGCAGCAAAAAGAAACAGCTGTCCTTGGAGTCATCATATAAGATCAGCACTCCGAAGTCCTCTGTCAGAGAGCTAAGCGATTTAGAGACACGTAACGCACTGACGTGGACGGTCTAACGGTATGGTAAGGTTTGGTCTCCCGTTTAAGTTCTACTGATATGGGCATTCGATGGCTTCAGCCACCTTAGAAGTCTGGATGATGAAGTGAAAGTGCTTTAAGCGCCGTCACAACATTTGGAGGAAGATGCCAACGATACAGCGGATCCTAGCGACTTACTTGAAAACGGTAACTTGGGGAAGAAGACTCACTAATTCAGCGACTCGAAGTGGCTATGTCTGATCTTGAATGACACAAGCCAGCCGTATTATTCTTGTCCAGCCCCCGCTAGGTATGTACTCCGATGCGAGATCAATCCTTACAATGAGTCCTGGGAAACCGATGAAAATAAACGCGAGCTGTCAGCAGAACGTATTCGACAACTTGAAAAAAGAAACGCATGATTAAGAAACAAATACGTCGTTGCAATGGTGACGTGTCAATGTGAATGATGCTAAATAAGTAACACGCACATATATTAGTAACAGTATCGTATTATATGTCTCTCCATTTCGGGAGCGCTCTTTTTTGTGGCTGTGCTTTTATTGATGAATAGGGTTTGCTTCGAGATCTATTGGCTTTTGTAATTGTCCCGCGGCAGAGCTAACAAATCGCCATGTTTGCGAATGATTTTCCAGTTGATTCCACTTCTTTTTTTAACCCTCGTTGGAATATAACTCTGAAAAGTGTTTACGCTAAAAAGCGGAAGCGAGTTAGCAACGCGCGGCATCATCTCAATAACTCCAACGCCTGAGGATGAAGTCACTATCATATCACTCCAGCGATGACCCTATTAGTGCGCCTTTAACAGTAAAATATACTGGCTAAAGCGCAGCTCCTTCACCCACGAGGTGGTTGTCAGCTATCGAGCTTTCTTTCTGGGTAGTGTCACCCTCGGTTTGCCTAATGTGCGAATTGCGATTCCTCGTCGCCAGCCATCATCTAGGTAATTTCCGAGTTATCAGGATCATAAACCACAATTAGCTGCAATGGCTGAACACTTGGCAGAGTGTCGTCTCTTTGACGGCGCTCTCCGCATAGGATTGACCATTTTGTTGGTTCGAGTAAGGCGCCTCTAGATATCGCAATATGCATTAGATAGAGAATGCAGCTCGGAAATTTGTGTTTCAACCACGAAATTGAGGTTCTTCAAGGGTTCGTCTTTTTCTGCACTTCCTATGCCTATTTCAAAAAGACGGCTTTTTGGTTATATTGATGGGCACTCAATCAAGACTGTGGACTCAGTGCATCGGTTCTGCAGATGCCAATTGCTGTTGCACGGTGGTCGAAATTGTGTCTTGCAGAGTCGTATCCGATAAAAACGTGAGTTTTCCTCTGTGGTGGTAAGGTGCTTTTTCCTACGCAGCTCAATTATCCGCTTGCCTTGTTTGTGATTTGCTCGGCAAATGAAAGTCAGCATCCTTTGGGTGCTTTCGTTGTATGTTTGAACCAAGGTCCAACTTCAAGCGTTTCTCTCCTGGCTTAGGCGCTGGACAGTTCAATAGTACGAAGCCAAATCAGCATAACCATCATGAGCATCAAGTGAGCGCTAATGGCAACGATGAAGGAGGTTGAACGACAGCCAAACTTGTCCTATTGTTCCGAGTGGCTTGGATCCCATACGTGAACGACTGAGACTAAATTTCTAGTGGCTTCTATCAATGTCATGGCGATATTCCGTACGCAACAACAAACGACGTGTCTTAGCTATTTTCGACGGACAGGGCAGGTCTTGGGACTGTTCACCATAATCTTGTGAGAAATAAATCTATCAAATCACGCTAAGCCCGACAAACATTAATCCTGCTGCTCTCTGTAGTGATGGATATATACTTTGGATCACAAATCCAACGGTCATGATCGTTAGTGTCGGCCTTCCCACGACCGCCTGCCGCTAGGTTTTCCTCTGGTCCTCGCCTGAGCTGAATTCGTGCCAGCGCAAAAGGTACAGGCTCCCCATTTACAACGAGATACGTTTAATCAATAGCCTTGGTTTATATTCAGGGATTAAACTTTGCGCCATAAACTTTGCTCCGTAACGCCACACTTGTTGTTAATGGTTTTTCGCATAATATCAAGCTAACATTGAATACGGATTCAGGAGTTTAATCCTGCGGAGAAAATAGAGCGTACCAACACATGCATGGATTCGCCATCTGTGGTTTAAAGATTCACATCGCCGTGTTCTTCCTAGGGAAAGTCTTTGAGAGCGAGAATCGGCGCCTCGGGTTAACCAATACCCCGAGGACAGCCATTTCGTGGAAATTGGGTGGTCATAATAAGCTTTTGTCATTTGCAGTCGCGTAAGCCTTTTGGATTATTGACAACAAGAGCGCCGTCTCTTATCTGCTTGTTCCCAAAATCAGGGTCTCCGTGAGACGAAATTCACTATCTATAAGTGGCGGGATCTTTTCGCATTTAGAAATACAACATCCAGCTCCGCCATATATTGGCATTGCGCGCTGTTCTAGAATCATAAAAAATGAGCCGGGTCTTTATGACATTCAGTGGGCGAGTCAATGGCACTAGACGCTTTGGCCATGTGTTCTAGGAATAATAAGTCTTTTTGCTCCATGTAATAAGTTGCCAGCCCTTTTCGGTCCGCAAGCCCATAGCATGGCGAGTGACGTGTTGTTTTTTGTAGTTAAGATGAAATTGGAATCCCATTACATGCGCGGAGCTGGGAGATAGTCCCCATAGAGTGGTTCCTTAAAGCGAAGCAACGTTTTAGTGCGTTGAAACGTTCCTGTTAAGTGAGATATTGATGCTATAGAGAGTGGGGGCAGCATGAAGAGAAGAAAAAACACCCGCGACGTGCGAGAATTAGGTGTTACCCGTTTGCGAAATCAAGAATACTGAGCGAGATGCTTTGAATATAAAAAGTTCACCGAGCGAATGAAATGCATATTTTCAAATGAACGCGAAAGGCTTGTTTAAAGGTCACGAGAATCACCTGGTTATTGGTTATAATAAAATGGTGCCCGAAATAATGTGTGTCTTTCCAAAGTATGCTGCGCCTTTTTTAAATGTAATGAATTACCAACTTCAACTCATTTTCGCCACCGCATCAATGAGACACGGCGCATCCTCTTATAGTGTGTTGCTTAGTGCTATTTTGTATGAGTGGAGTTTACGGGTGAGTGTAACAGGTAATCCATCTATTGTATCGTATTTTTCAGGCCCCCGCTTTACGACTCATCAACGGCCAGGCTTGGGCGACCCTCCGGTGAGTCGCTTTGTTTTCTGAGCAACTTCCATCATTAAAACCAATGCATCTGAGGCCGGATAAATAACGAAAAGCACAGACATCAGCTCACCTTTTGCATAAAGAGACGAAATTCAGAGAAGAGTTCAGCATAGTCTGCATTTTACGTAGTCTTGGCGAGCTTGGAACAGCTCATTTTCACTATCCCAGTACGTCTAGCAGTGGTACGACGCCCTAGGCGAAAACTTGTTTTTCGACTGGCTATATTATTTGAGACTCTTTCGTAGCAATAACATAATTGCGGATCTCGTTCTTCTCTGAGAGCCGTTAGTGGCTTACGAGAAGCGCCCATGCACAGGCGACGGTGAGTTCTTGCCTTGCTCTTCATAAGGATCGTGCGCGATTTCTGAGTTTGTTGACACATTTTTTCTGACTGCAGACCCCTCTTTTTCTTACGTTTGCGTTGTGCACCAACCTCGCGCTGCACACAGGTTATAGTTTAGAGCGCACCATACCCCGCGGAGCAAAGATATCTTAAGCCTGGGCCTTCGCTACCGTCTATATTATTATTCCATGTCCCCCCCAGCTCTACGACAGGTCTAGCTAAGGGTAGTGTGTCATGTCATTCGAGGGGTGGATTTTTGGAGAACTTTCTGTTCGGCAACATCCACCAAAATATGCCCTCGATTCGTCATGCGATGAATTTATTCCATTCAGGTGCTTTATCAATTGAGCACGAATCCAGCATCCTGTCTGGCCAGAGCAAAGTTCCGTGAGAGGTACAGGCGGGGTATATTATGAGTATCTTTTAGGAGTATGGACAACTTCTCCAACGATATTGTAATCAGTATACTTTCCGCTGCAGGTTCGCTATTGACAGTGCGCCGCGAAGAATGAATCAGCGTGTGCCTTAGCAAGACGAGCGGTTATTTTTGCGCGCGAGAGTTGACAGTCCATAATGCCAAGAATCAACTTTTTAGTATTTTGCCCCGTAAATAGCTGATCTTCGGGTGGCGAAAGCTTCGGTGTGTTTTTAAGTTCAGTTCGCGCGAAGAGTAATCAATGGAAGTTCAAGCGAGAGTAATTCTCATGAAATAAAAAAGTTGGCGTAACACCGTTGATCTGACCTTTCGAGTGCGGTATTTTCTTACTGCAATCTATGCGGCAGCGCCAGCGCTGGGCTTCCTGCTCACTGGAACAGTCCGTTCCACTTCTCGTTTTTGTGTCGAAAAGCCCATATGGCAACTAGAGCTCTAGAATTGTAGTCGACAAGTGTTAACCTCACAGGCGAGTCAGGAAACGGAATGTCATCTACCGAGGTAACGCTATTGTCCGCGTAGGTGGCCTTTTTCACAAGTGTCTCACTATCCAGCGGAGATGTCCTTGTCAGCTTGCGGAGAGAACGACGAGCTAACTCAGTGCGTTTCTCTTATTTCAAGAGCGACCAGCGGTATTCGATTCACAATAGATTGGTCTAACGGTAAGGGCTGTTTTCTATATTGCGAAATTGTTATATGTGCGTATTGCCGCAGTTGGCGTCGACATTTGTGGGAGAGTAATTGCATGATGCGGTTGGGTCGCGCTGGTAAAAATCATATGTGAAAAAAAACAGCGTCCCTAGTATAAACCGTGCAATCATAACTAAATCTCGGTAATAACACCTGCGAAAACGTCATGCGGCAATTTGTGTGCGCTATCGTAATATGTCCATGTTCAGCGGCGTGCGCTTCTCAACCATTGTAAACAGAGCCTATTTTAATGACCGAGCGCGTGAAATCAAATTCTTAAGGTTGATTAGCGATTCTGATGTCGGAGCTTAACGCTCACTAACACCCGGGGTCGCTAATGCTGTCTGATAATATAAACTATCGAGCGATTAAGAGATCGCGCCACAAAAGTATTAATAACACTAAGAGCCAACCCACAGGAGCGGGTTTTCAGTTCCTTAGTACTCTGGGCTCGCTATATAGAAAGTACCCCCAAAAAACCATTGTGACAATTTCAGCGAGTAAAATTGCGACTTCCATCACAACTATTTCCCCGTCTTACACGACCACTCTCAGGTCCTATGAGTAAACAAACAGCTCCCATTGGTGTAGCCAAGAGCCGAATTGTTTGTTGAGCAATCGTTCAGAGGAGCGAATGTGAGCTATTTATTGAGACAAACACTTGAGTGCATTGAATTGTTCGAGGATGTTATGTATTAACCATGTTTCAGTTACAATTCACGATCCAAATCGCTCATTCTAATGGCGGCACAGAACACAAAAAAAGAGGACAAATAAACCAGTAAAGCCGATTCCAGTTTATCTTCACAATTGCCGTTTTTCGCGGAGCACTTTGACTTACGTCGACCACATTCGCTCGCCCGTTGCGCTAATTTGGCTACTTTTAATCTTGAACACAAAATTGGCTTCGTAGGGCGACTTCTCGGCCTCGGCGTTCTTATCGTAGATTATATAACAATCACCGAGGCGTTCACTGAACAAGTGGCTGAAATGGCGTAGAACGCCAGCTTCGACTGCTTCTTTTGAAATTAGTCATAACCCCCATTCTCGCTTCGCCAGCCTCGCACAATGTTTGCCGCGAATGGTTAACTTGTATTAGGGTGATTCAATATTCAGAGCTTCCAAAGCCGGCAATACGGATGTTGCGCTAACGTTTCTCTACATCAACCATAAGGTGGCATTACAACTGACCTCCTTTCCCGTTAAAGACTTTAATGGGATGATTGACTTTAATCGTAGCACTTTGCATAAAAATGCTGAAGGTCGACGAGAGTCCAGTTGTAGGGTCAAAATGTGTGTACGTTTCTCATTGCACGTTCTGTAGCGATAAAAAAATTCTTGGAAAATGAGGCAACCGTCATACTTATCCCTATGTTTCCTAATTAGTTTGAAAAAGAGGTACGACTAATAAAAAAGCCCTTCATTGTACTGCAAGGTCCTGAGGCATAGCTGTGATCGTGGTGCACACTATAGGACTGGCGGCGTATCACAATCTCAGATCGCGGCTCGGCACGCCCAGTAGCGAGTAGATGACTATCATTGGGGTCGCGACGACGAGAATTTCCACTTGGGAAAAAAACCAGACAAGCAAGAACGCATTACGCTAAGCCGCCTGGTTTATAAATTTTTCTGGAAATTTTTTCCGTTATAAAAGCCTTTTCTGTATAAACTCTCTGTATACAGAGTGACGTTGCAGAAGAAGGCTTTTTTTTATTTTCACCATCTTTTCAAACAATCAGGAAACATAGGCTTATCGCGAATCTCCAAAACTTTTTAATTACGATAGCAGAACTCAATGAGAATACGACCCTTGCCTACCTGATTCGTCCAATTGTCAGCATTTATGCAAGGCTACGGATTAAAAGGTCAGATCATCCCATTAAAGAGTCTTTTAAAACGGGCATAAAGGAGTGTCAGTTTAGATGCCAACCTTATGTGAATGTAACGGAACGTAGCGCAAAACCATCCGGTATTGCCGGCTTTGAAGCTCCTGAAAATGAATCAACCAAGTACAAGTTACCATCGCGCAAACATTGTCCGAGGCCGAGCGAATGGACTAATGGCTTATTCAGCGCTTAAAAAGCAGTCCGAAGCCGGCGTCCTACGGCCCATTCAGCCACTGTTCAAGTGAACGCGGTGAAAGTTAAATTACAAAGACAGCCGAGCCGAGAAGCGCTTACAGCATTGGCAAGCAAGTAGCAATTAGCGCAACGAACAATGTGGTCGAGGTATTGTCCCCCCTATTGTCCTGTGCGCCATAGAATTGAAGCGATGACTCGTGAATTGTCCATGAAATGTTTAAAGCTAACATTGCAATCACCGTGCAAAACCCATTCGCCACTTTGAACGTCCAAAACCACAGTGTTGTTTTTACTCAATAGGACCTGAAAGGTGGTTTAAGCCAGTATGAAAGTCCAACTCGCTGAAAACAATGGTTTTAAAATGCTATTTCTTTAGGCCCAAGAGTACCTAAGAACTGAAACCCTCCTGTGGTTGCTTCTTAGTGTTATTAATACTTTTGTGGGCGATATTTAATCGTAATTAATATAAAAGCCCCAATGTTAGAGATCAGCTAACAGAAATCGCTTACCATATTCGGGCATAGAATAGCGTTAGATTTGGAGCTGAAACAATTTAAAGGACAAATGATCGCATGTTTTACCGCAATAGTTATGATTTGCCACGGTTTATTGGACAGGCGACGGAGCGAAGCGCGCGATCAACGTCGTACATATTGAAGAGGCAACGTATAAGATGCACCCAGAAGTTAATATGAAAACAACAGCCCTACCGTTAGACTAATCTATTGGCGAATACCGCGAGTTTAAAGAAAACACTGAGTTAGGCTCGTGTTTCCGGCTATTACCGGGGCAAGCGCGAGACCATCTCCGGCTGGAATAGGGCGAAAACCACTACGCGCGGACAACGGCTCCATCGGAAGACATCGACCTGACATCGCCGAGAGTTAACACTGTCCGCTTTAATCAGCCCTCTTTTCAATGGCTTTCGGACACAAAAACGAAGTGGGAAACGACTGTCCAGTGAGCAGAAGCCCAGCGCTGGGCTGCGCTGATTTGCAAGTATGAAAAAATCCGCAACTGAAGTCGCTCAAGTTTACGCCCAACATTTAACGATACCGTGAAGCTCGTTACTCCTTGACGAACTGAAGACTTAAAACATTAGGCACGAACGCAGATTTACGGGCAAATCAAACTTAAAAAGTGATTCTGGCATTGGACGTCAATCAGACCTGACCAAATAACCGCTCTCTTGCTAAGGCACACGCGAATCACTTCGCGGCAATCAACAACCTGACAGATGCGGAAATGTATTTAAATATTTCGTTGGAGAGTTTCCACCTAAAAATCTCATTTTACCGTACCTGATGAAGACTTGCTGCCAAAGGATCTGGACTTCTGCCATCCAATGAAGCACTGAAGAAAAACCCAGCCAATCGATAGGGGGCATATGGGATGTTGCCGCAAACAGAAAAGTCTCCAAAAAATCACCAAATTGCCTGACAACTACCCTAGTCGTGAACTTTGTCGTAGGCGGAACATGGAATAAATAAATATAGACGGTAAGCGAAGGCCCAAGCGAAGACTTGCCGCTATGGTGGCGGCCTAAACTATAACCTGCTGTACAGCGGTGGTGCACACACGTAAAAAAGAAGTTCGCGTCAGAAAAATGTTCAGCAACAGAAATACTGACGGTTCAAACCATAAGAGACACAGAACTTCAAACCGTTCGATTCGACCTGTCATGGGCGGCTTTCGAAGCGCACCTGAACGGCAGAAAGAACACATCCGACAATATGTTTATTGCTACGAAAGGGTACTCAATAGCGTACGAAAAACAATTTCGCCCTAGGGCGTCGTAACACTGCTAGACGTACTTGATAAGTGAAAATGAGCTGTTCCAAGCTCGCGCCAAGACTACGTAAATGCAGACTATGGATGAACTCTTTTCTCTGAATTTAAGTGTCATTTTTTTTTTTTTTTAAATGCAAAGGTGGCTGATGCGTGCCTTCGCTATTTATCGCCTCGTGCTTGGTTTTAATAGAGTTTGATAAAAAACAAGTCACCACCGACGGTCGCCTACCAAGCGCCGTGATGAGCTAAAAGCGGCTGAAAATACGATATCAAGAGGATTCCTCTACATCACCTCAAACTCCACCAACAAATAAGTAAAGCTAAGAACACACAAGAAAGTGAAGCTTTTTCTTGATGCCGGTGCAAATGCAGGAAGTTGGAATTATTAAAAAAGCGCAGCATACTTTGAAAAACAACACATTATTGGCACCAATTTAATAACAAAATAACCAAGATTTTTACTTTTAAAACAGGAGCCAGCATGCGTCACATTTAAAAACGATGCTTAACAGCTGGTGAACTTTTTACATCAAGCCATCTCGCTGCAGTAATTCTTGTTCTCGCCAAAGGTAACTCATCTGCACGTCATTGGGTGGTTCTTTCCTCTTCAGGACGGGCCCCCATATTTCTATAGCCATCAATATCTTGATTAACAGACGTTTTCAACGCACTAAAAACGTGCCTTCGGCTTTAGGAACCACTCTATGCTATCAAGCTACGGCATTGCTAAAGGATCCAGATTTCATCCATTAACTACAAAAAAGACCACTCACTCTTCCGCCATGGCTATGGAGCTTGCGGGCCGAAAAGGGCGGCAACCTTATTTTACATGGAGCAAAAAAGCAACTATCTTCTATGACAATGGCAAAAGCGTAGCCATGACTCGCCACCTGAAATTGTTCATAAATTGACCCGGCTCATTTTATGATCTAGGTGATAGAAAGCAAAATGCCATATAGGCCCCGAGCTGGTGTGTACGATCTTAATGCGAAAAGATCCGCCCATTTTGGATAGCGAATTCGTCACTAACAGCACCATGTTTTTGGAACCCAGCCAGAAAGAGCGGCGCTCTTGTTGTCAATAAGTCCCAAAAGACTTACGCGACTGCAACTGAAAAGCTTTTTGCGCACAATGCGCAATTTCCACAATGCTGTCCTCCGGTTTGGTTCCCGACGCGCCGATTTTGCTGAAAAGCTTTCATAAAGACCGGCGATGTGATCTTTAAAACACAGATGCATGTGGTGGTACGTCTTATTTTTCCGCAATTAAACCTGACGATTCAAATGTAGCGTTATTATTGAAACACTTTAACAACATGGCGTAAGAGCAAATTATGGCGCAAAAAGTTTTATCCCTGAAATAAACAAGGCGATAAAACGTATTCTCGTTGTATACATGGGGAGGCCTGTACCTTTTGCGCTGGCTACGAAATTCCAGCATCAGGGCGAGACCCAGGGAAAACCTAGCCGTCAGGCGGTCTGTGGGGAAGGCCGACCACCTAACCGATCAATGGACCGTTGATTTTGATCAAGTTATCTCCATCACTAAAAGAGACAAAGCCCTGATTAATGTTTGTCGCTTAGACCGTGATCTGGTGATTATCTCACCGAAAATTAATGTGACAAGACCCACACGCTGTGTTCCGATGAAATTAGACACTCAATTTTGCTTCATATCGCCATGAACATTGCACACACAGCCATTAGAAAAGCCGTCTTCAGTACATATCAGCATGCGAATCAATAGATGCAATTTTCTGTGGACTCTTCATCGCCATTAGCCGCTTCAATGTGCTAAGGTTATGCTGATTTGGGCTTTCGACTTTGAAACTACCAGCGCGCTAAGCAAAAACGCTTGAAGTGACCTTTGGTTTCACATCACACAAGCACAAAGGATGTTGACTTCATTGCCCAAAGCAAATCGACAAGCAAGCCGGAACTGAGCTAGTTGGCGTAAGAAAAAGCTTACCACCATATGAAACTCACGTTTTTTATCGGATACGATTTCAAGAAATTTTCATCCCCGTGCAACACAATTGGGCAATCTGCAGAACCGATTGACGAACCAAGCTATAGCCACAAATAAAGACCAACAAAGCCGTCTGTTGATAATAGCCAAGGAATCAGAAAAAGAACCCAAAACCCTGAAGAACAATTTCGTGGTGACTAACACAAACTTCCGAGGTCAATCTATCTAATGATATTGCGACTCTAGAGGCTTACTCGACCAAACAACGTCAATCCTAGCAAACGCCAAGATACGACGAACTCACCTCAGTTTTCAGCCAAAGCAGCTTGGTACGCTCAATACTAGATGATTTGGCGGCGGAGAATCGAACGCATTGGCAACATACACCTACCCAGAAGAAGCGAAGCGCAACCACCTCTTACTGGATGAGTGCGCTTAGCCGTATTACTGCTAGATGGACGATGATATGTCGTGGAAGGTACTTATCAAGCTCCTCAGGCGTTAGAGTAATATTAGATGATCGGCCGCGCAGCGAATACGTTCGGTTTCTAGACTCGAACCCTTTCAACGTCGTTTTCCAACGGAGTTAAAAAAAAAAGAACGTGGATCTAAGCTGGAAACAATCATTCGACATTTGGCGATTTGTTCTGGCGACCAATTACAAAGCCAATGATTCTCGAACAACTATTCATCATAAAGCACGCCACAAAAAAGCCCTCGAAGAAGGGCTTTAATCGTCTTTACTAACAGGCGGTTTAATTAAGCATCAATCAAAATTGACCAATCCACCCAATTGCAAGAACGTATTTTTTTTCATTGCGTTCTTTTAAGTTGTCGAATACGTTTCTGCTGACACTCCGTATTCATCTGGCATACTCAATGGTAAGGTTGATTTCGCATCAGACACCAGACCGCTGACAAGAATATTACGCGCTGCGTTCCATCAAAGATCAGACCATAGCCACTTCGAGTCCGCGATTAGAGTCTTCTTCCCGTTACCGTTTTCCAGTAAGGTCGCAGGATCCGCTCGATGATCTCTTAAATAATTTGTGACGGCGCTTTAAAAAGCACTTTCATCTCATCATCTAGCTGAAGCATCGATGCCATATCAAGAAGAACTTAAACGGCCCTTCCAATTTGCGTACCACGTCAGGCGTTTACGCACCTAATCGCTAAGCGACAGACTCGACTTCTGAGGTTTACTGAACCAAGACCAGTGTCTTTTTCGCAGCTGCGCCCACATAAAGAACATTTTGCGCTGAGCTTTCTAGTCGCTACTTTAACATACCCAGTTCTTTCAAAATAAATTCTGATTTCAGCTTTAATCCAATAGCAGCGGCGAAAGAAACATAGGCGCACGCCACTTCACTGATTAAAGCGCTTCACGGCTTTCATCAACGCCACATTGGCTTCCTGAATAAAATCACCTTGGCTAAACCGTAAGCCAGAGTAACTTTTTGCCAATATCACAACAAACCTAAATGCGACATAAACCCAAGGTACGCGCGCTTTTAAAGGTCCTTCTTGAAATAATAAAGACGCCTCAGCCAAGGTTTTTTCTTCGTCCAGCGTTAAAATCGGAATTCGGCTAACGCTTTTGTATTAGACTCTAGGTTCTGGCCTGGAAATCATAATATCCGTAGGCTGGAGAGTTTTTACCCATCTCTATTCCACTTTCTAAATTGTTATACTGTTGTATGAACAAATACTATCAAGTAAAGTCTGCGGTGTGTGACACATAAATTGTGAATAAATCAATGGCTATTGTCCTTTAATACTGATTTTAAGCCCTTTAATGTTCAACTGCAGTTCAATATTTGTTAAATGTGTCGATAACGCAATCCAACGACCCGACCACTCACCAAACAAATGCGCCTAATAGTTTAAAACATAAACAATCTCATCTGGCATTAAAGTTCTGCAGCTGAAAACCACTTTGATAGAGCTCGATCAATCTTTCTGCTGGTGCGCCTTTACCCACCAGGCTAAGGCAAGAGAATAATAGACTGGCAAAAAAACGCACTCAGCCACACCAACCAAAAACCCATGTACAAAAATGGTCGATCGAATTACGCATCGGTTGCACCAACCAACTCAAT
>Ga0163217_1001890_pt1 | contig 13381 bp, 13 predicted proteins | sample SynspAceP_FD_185933 | JGI IMG/M metagenome (GOLD analysis project Ga0163217, IMG submission 185933) | Saline lake microbial communities from Ace Lake in Antarctica - Synechococcus sp. Ace-P (PacBio error correction) | ecosystem: Environmental > Aquatic > Non-marine Saline and Alkaline > Saline ...
TCTGCAGGCGGCGGATGGTGAATTGGTGCTCACGCCAGATCCGGGCCGAATGGGGCAAAGCTGCGACTCGGGTAACCAGACTTCACTCACCCGCCAGGACGTCAACGGAGATGCTGCTGCGCGAACTCGCCAGGCCCCGACCGCTGGGGGGTCAAGGTGACCCGGGTGGAGCTGCCGCGACATCAATGCCCTCGCCTGGCGTTTTCAGCAGGCGATGGAGATGCAGATGAGCAGCCGAGCGCGAGAAGCGGCGGCGGTGCTTGGCGCTCTGAAGGGCCTGCGGGAGGCCGAGGTGAATGCCGCAAAGGCCGGCCGAGGCGGTGCTGGCTCGATGCCGAAGCCCAGGCCCAAGCGAGAGGAGAAATGCTGGCCAAGGCCCGGGCCTGGCGGCGGCGACTGGCCCGTCTTCGTCGAATTCGATTAGCCGTCAGGCTCCGAAGCGCCTGGCTGTTTGCTGGCCGCCGACGTGGATGCACATGGGAGAAGACTCAGCAACGTTATTATTATTGGTTATTGTTGTGATGGTGGATCCCAGAGCGGCCTCCAGCTGCTCCAACCGCCCTGCGCGAACTGCCGCAAGGGGTGAGCGGCCGCTACCAGGCCGCCCAGGCTTCAAGCAGCTTCAGCCCGCCACACCGCTTCAGCCCCTTTTTCGCCGTAAGAGACACGGCGCTGCAGAGGCATGACCGACCAGCCAGCAGAGCCTCGCGCAGGGGCGGCACAGTTGCCAATAGGCGCCGATGGTAGGTCGACACGCAGCAAGCGGGATGCAGCAGGCCGCACGCAATCGCCAGCGGGGCATCGACGCGGGCAGCAAGCGCCAGCAGGCAGGCCGGCGGCAATGCAGGCTGAAAGACTCGAAGCAAGTTCTGAATGGGCCCCAAGCTGGCCCGCTTGCCCCAGGCCGGCAGGCCGCTCGAACATCGCCGCCTGCTTGGGGCAGCCAGAGTCGGCGGGTGGGAAATCGGGCTTGGCGTTTCGGCCTGCCGAGCGGAACCAGGCTGAAGACCACCACGGGCGCCAGCGAGCAGCAACGACAGCCGGAGATGCGCCGGGCTGCCCAAGGAGACAGTGGCGAAAAGGGTGCGAAACAATGGCGGCTTGCGGAGGGTCCGGAGGCCTCCTTTCTAGTAGCTGGGCGCCCCCTCTCGGCCGCGCTCCCTTGCCATGCCGACAGCTACTCCTTTGACGTGTTTCGATTTCGATCGCAGGAGCTGGTGAACCGCCATTGATCAAGGCGCGCCGCGAAGTGGGCTCAGCGCTACGACCTCAAGGATTCCAACACCGAGCATACCGAGCCCTGGAGGAAGCCATGCCTGACGTATCAACCCGCAGCGACATGACCCTGGAGGCCCGTCCACCGAACGTGCTGCGCCAGAAGGCCACCAAACGGGAGCTGTCCTTGGAAGATCTTCCCGATTTTCAAACGCCCGAGCGGTGGGCGCAACCGCGTCCAGCAGGTGGTGAAGCTGCGCAAGGGCTCAGCCAGTGAGCACTGGCGCATAAAAGACTCTCTGAAAACCCGCGCGCGACCAGATTCAAGAAGGTGACGTGGCCATCGCCAGGGCGAGAGCTGCGGTCACCGGCAAAACAAAGGAGAACGTGCACGGTTTGATCCAGGCTTGCGCCGCACGCGCCGAGGACCTGGAGCTGCCGCTGCAAGTTCGAGAACTATGAGCGGCTGAAGCCAGCTCCTGAAAGCTGTGTGCTCCGGTTTCCGGCTGGCAGTTCTGGATCGGACCGGCAGGCGGGCAACCATTCACCAGATCTGGTCGGCGCGCCCCCGCGGCCGAGCTGGTGGTGCGCAAGGTGCTCTCCGAGCAACATACCGGGCAGCCGGGAGGATCCCGCCGTGGGCCCTGCCCATGCGCTACGCTGACTGGGAGGTGGGCGCTGGCCTGCCCGCTGCCGCCAGGGGCGGTGGAGGAGTGCGTGCTGGGCACCACGGTTTGGCCACCCTAACGCCCTGCTGGAAGGGCCCAGGGCGCCCCAGAGACGCTGCTGTTTTTTGTTCTGAGGGCACGCGCGGATTCGCCGATGCGCTCTGGATTCGGCGACCAGCCACCGCCCCGATCTGTTTGGCCTTGGCATCGAGCGTCCGGCTGCCTCCCTGTATCGGCAGGTGGCTGGAGGTGGAGGGGCGGGGTCTGGGCGCCCGTATGGCGCAAGGAACTGGCCCCCCTTGTCGGCTCGATGCAACGGGAGATGGAGGAGGCGAGTAGCCTTTCAGGCCCGGACCGGCGGAATAGGCAGCTGCCGCCGTTGCCCTGCTTTGCCAACAGCCTTGCCGCCATCCCCGCAGGAGCGGCAGCTGGGCGAAACCTAGGCTGACACGCGGGCTCCTAATCTTCGACTTTCACCAGGTGGTGCTCTCGCCCTACCGGGATGGGCCTGCGCCCCCTGCTGCTGCCGTCCGCGCCCAGAGAACTCCGTCGTCGAGGCCTTGCGTCGCCCCGGTTGCTGGCGCCTATCTGTGACCGCGGCTGCAACGCGAGCTTGGGGCCTGGCATTGGCTGCGTGACGGGTGATGCAGTCGGAGCGGGGGGGATTGATCGCCCCGGAATTCTGCTTGCTGGCGCCAAGGACACGGATCTCTTTCACGGCCCCGCGGTGGCCTGGTGGCCCGCGTCAAGCTGGCGGGAGGGTCACGCCGATTCGTCGGTTTTTTTTTGACATGGGCTCGGCACCTCCAACCGATGTGTTCATGCCGAGGGGGCGGCCGTCTTCGGGCCGGGAAAGTGGCGAAATGGACGTGGCGATGAGGCGTTTGCAGAGAGGAAGGTGCATATTGGAGCGGTCTGGAGAGACGGAGATCCGCAGTTCGGTTCGGTCTCCCTTCCTCACACCGCTGCAAGTTTGTTGCACCGGAGGAGAACTTGCGATTTCCAACTGCTACCCATTTCACAAAACAATCACCCAGTGAGAGGGATCAAGACAAATTGGTTTGAGAGCTTACAGAACACAATTGGCGGACGGCTTATTGAGGCGGTGGGCGCACTCTCTTCTCCTTTCCCGAGAGATGGGCACACTCATCTTACGCGAAGACAGACTCGCGCGGACATTAGCCACAAAGAAATCGATTTCAGGAATAGGGCTTATGACGTTGCTGGCTGGCACTGACCTAAGAATACAAGCAGCAAAAGAGGTTCTGGAGCGGAGTCTGTCTCCCCACATCGGGAGATCCACAGACGTGAGCAAGATTTCCATTGGCCGGGGTGTACCTGCAGCAACAGCGATAGAGAGTAAGAACCCATGAGCTGGTCTCGAGAGGTCGCCTAGAGGGAACCTATGACTCGGTCTGGGATGTCAGCATGCGGGGAAGAGCAAAATCAGCACTATCAAAGAGCGATCCAGATCCACTTGGCATCATAGCGATAAGGTCATGTCTCGGTAATGTTGATTAACTGGTGCCAAAGTAATATTGAGCGGCTGGATACTACGAGTCAATAAGAGCACCGCGTCTGGAGAGAGTATGCTTATACAGTCGTAAGAGGGTCTATAACATGAGGCAAATTCGGCGGACCTAATCGGAACAATGAACTGGAATTCTGGGCTTCTAATTGTTGAGAGGCCCTTGGAGCGCATGTGGCCGAACGAAGAGTGCCCCGAGCCATCCCAAATCTCAAGTTCTGGCGATGCACTGGTCACGAGTGCAAGAGAATTGCCAGCCGAGACGACAAGCCACTGGACGCAGCGGGCGCACCTCAGTGTGTGGGAGATACGGCAGAGGATACTCGCTCGCCTCCGCCAAAAACTGCGGAGATCTTCGAGATAGCACCGAGGAGAGACCGGATGCCATCACTTCTCTCACACACCTGCGCACGTATGATCTTCCTTTCACAATGAAGCTACTCAGAAGCGTTCAATAATGTTTTGTTCCGGATCAAACTAGCAAGGTCAGCCGTTCTTGTGCCTTTCGAGTATAGATTACCAGAAAGTACTATTCATTTGCCTAACGTTTTTAGCGAATTCTCCAGCAGGAAAAGTTTATGGTTGGGTCATGTCTGTCGGGCTCAGGTGCGACACACACGTCACAGGCAATGAATGGATATCGTCACAATTTTTCACCAGATTATTCAAAGAACTGCTTATGCATAAGGAGTCACAATTAGGTCCCACCATGATCCAGGGATGCAGCAAAATAGCACTGTGACATTCCTAACGCGGCAATGAACAGGCAGCATACGACGAGAGGCGAGAACATGATATAAAAGGGAATGACCACCGAACACTACTGTCCATAACAGGAAAAATTCATCTCGAGCCGCGGCACGAATATACAAGTTGGGGCTATGTGGAGTTTTACCAACCAGCTGCAAAGCCACCGCCACGCCTTGAGCGGAGCTACCAACCTCAACGTAATAAGGACGTCAACAAGCGGCGGGCTGCTAGGAAAGATGTATCCGTAGTCGCTGCGTCGTGACGGCACTCAAGTGAAATTGGAGGATACATTGGATTCTTCTTCGCGTATGAGGCGAATTATCGCACGCGATGGATCACCCGGCTGCTCGCGGCGGGGAAGAAATAGATGACACTATCACATCGCACGCAAAGCACGTCAGAAGCGGGCAGTACAAACTAAATTGTCAGCCAATAAATTAACAGTTCGGCTCTTGAGAGAGTCTTGAAGTTGAGACACAAATTTCAAGAGAGTTGGCACGCACTAAGATCTATGAGTAACGGCCTGCTCTCGTCACCGCCTATCACAACAGTGTCGTGGCATCCTGCAGTGCCGGGACCAGAGAGCATGTGAGAAAGTCGTTACTGCTGATAGTCGAGCGGGGTCTTAGAATCACTAGTGCAGGGACGCGGCTGGCAGCGCAAACCTGACACGGTGTTGCGGAGTTACGCCTAAACACCAGGGGACTAGAATCAGGCGACAGCCGCGCTAGGTCCATGATAATGAGAGTCAGACATTGGGTCGCTGCAATCACTTTTCAACCAGCCGAACTCTCAAGGCAAATGCAGAAATATTTCGTACCGATTTTTCCAGGCGGACTCAACGTGGTGATTCCCACAATTCAATGGGCGATCAGCGGGACTTACGTTTTGGTGCGAGCAATTCAATACATCCAAAATGGGACAAAAAATTCCAAGAAGTGAGCAAATTCTTAACTTCAGCCTAAGTGGGAAATGAATTGACGCATTCAAGGTTTGCAGCAAGGAATCCCAGCTATAAGACAAATATCCGACTCTTTCAAGTCCGGAATTTTTTTGATATGATTATCTATTTTCTTGCCTATAGATATAAACTTAAGTTACTAAAAATTTGGTAAGACTGAACTTTATCTACTTCGTCATTCAGTCTTCCACTTTTGATCGAAGGGAAATAAAGTTTCCTGACATAATAAACTGTAATGTCTTTACACGGACCATTCTTTGAACGCGCTATTAAAAACATCCATCACCTCAATTCCAATCATAGCCCTTTTGCTCTAAAAGTATGAGGTAAGTGAAAACATAAGTCAGACTGCTTCGCTAGAAACAAGTCCTTGTTTATCTATCTTTCGCTTCGATCACGATCTCGCACAGCTTCCTCACCTACTTTTTGGCTTATTTTAATTGATGCTTTGGCAAACAGGGAATGGTGTTAAAGGATTTGTCTGAAAAGGATTATTTCCGTCCTTTTGATTAAGCACGAAGCTGATCTATAATCCACGTTTTGAAGCATTGACTTCGGTCCAATAGGCACGTAATCCGAACCGGTAAATGGCAAAAACTGGATACCAATGGATTGCCTTCACTAAAATGGAGTCCCAATCACACCTCGCCCGACATAACTTACCAGTTCCAATGAAATACCCGAAGTCTCTCTTTAGTCCACAGCCGCCTTTGCTTCGCTATAAAATCACTTCCCTATTTTCCAGAGTTTTGGCCAAAAAGCCCGCTTCATTCATATATTGCCTTGCATCAGCACTTTCCCCGCCTGATCGCATCCTGTACGATTGCTGGCACTAAGCCATTCATTTATTAAAATCTATGTTTCATATCTCTAAACTTGCGGGTTTTCCAAAACCCCGAAGTTTTGAAGTATATCTACTAATTTGCTTCCTATCAGATGAATAAAACCTTAAGAAAATCTATCAATTATTAAAAAAACCTTCGAGGAAATTTCAGTCGTTCCACCTCCTTCAAAATAATACCCTCAAATGGTTGTTCACTTCCTTAACTAATTCCCTCTTCCAATCAATAGCCCTTTAATGCTGAACGGAAAAAAAAATCCCCCCCCCCCTTTAAAAATGGAAAATAACTTGCTGCCAAAGCTGCATCAAGCTTTCCCGAAAGGTAAACACATCTTTGAAATCGCCATATTCAGCACCACCAAGAGGCATTAACTGAGAATAGATAACATCGAGAAATCTCAGCTAAAATCTCATTGGCAAACGCGACTTTCGTGCCGTCAATGATCCATGAAGTGAGCAAAATCTCTCCAGCACCACGATTCGCAAATTCCTGTGCCCCAGCTTGGGTCCGAAGCAATGTAGCTTTTCTTCCCATGTGTGAATGCACAAAATCAATTCCCATCCACACTCCAGTATCATCGCCACAACCACAACACTGCGAAACCAAATACTCGGCTGCCCATTTTCATTGAATGATCTGGGATATTTTTCACCGCTGCTGAATTAATAGAAACTTCTATCTGCACCTGCATTTAGTAGCACTTCACATCTTCCATCCGTGAAATTCCCCTCCGCCTACAGGTAAGGGAATGTTGATTGCCGTTAGCCCACTTTAGTCACCAAATGTCAGCCAGCCGTCTTTCGCTTACCACTGTCGCAGTAATGTCCCTTATAAAGACCACTACTCATCTGCCTCTATTCAATTCCCGAATAGCATTTATGGCACACATCCACCGGATGCCAGCGTCTTCGAAGTCTACATAAGTTGACTCCTTTCAACTGTGCGGCCCATCTTTGAATATAATAATGGCAGGGATTAATTGCTTCTTTAGTTAACATTAGTTCAATTCGATCATTAAACTTCTTTTATTCATCATTCGATATCAACATTCATCATCCTAACAGAAATACGATATGGGAATTTACGAACCTTTTTAAGCTTACCCACTATTGAATAAAATTGAACTTATAAAGTTAAAATTTGAGGAAAACGATTGAAGTCAATTCTATCTCGTAAATCAAAGCGTAAATCGTAAAATTCCAATCGAATCCTTATCACACAAACGCTGCTACCCTCCAACGTCACTTCGCCCTTCATAAAATCGCCTTACCAACTATAGTCCCATAAGACCCGATTTTTTCTAGTTCCCTAAAGTCCTCTATACTGATTTACACTGCTCTCCACTCGGCAATCAACTTTAATCCATTGAATTTCTGACCGAATTTCTGATAAAGTTCCACAGATTTCCTATTGATTACAACCGTCCTTGGCTACATCAGTACAGATACGCTAGCTTATGCCTTTAGATTTACATATCTTGATAAAGGGAATCAAATCTCGATGTAGTCTCTTCCCATCGCCACACCTGCTATTTTCGGTCTTTGTGCATCCGCACGAAAAGGAATGATCCGCGCAGTTCCGTGCTTTCGGATCCAAATCTCGAAAAAAGCTGATTCTTTAACGGCCATACTTCACCAGTCACTTGAAGTTGCCTCCTAATCAAAGGCCTTTCTATATCTTCATTAGCTTGCAAATCCTCCACCAAAGTCCAACATCCAAACTAGTCTGAACTGCAAAATTCCCTTCTAAAACGGATGCATTTAGATTTTCCTTAGCTTTCGCACTATCCAAATCTACTAAGTGAGCAATCGAGAATTCCCGCACCTTCGAAGCGCTTGGCCATTTCCGAACTGGATCGTCATGGTACTCTTTTTTGGACTGTAGTCCGCTTGGCTTAGCCGGATCACATTTACCTCGTCAGGTCGAGTGCTGGAATAATATGCATTTTTTAATAGACGTTAGAAGCTAGAATCAAGAATCAGAGCATCTTTTAAGGTTTGAAATAAAGATTGAGGTAATCCTCCTTTTAACAAAGGGGGCAAGGGGGATTCATATCATACCTAGAAAAATTGATAGGATTTTTTCTCCTATCCAAACCACTTTTTCCGTGAGCTTGAATGGCAAATAGTATTATCCGTTGCCAGCATCGGCAGAAAAATCATGAAAATGTAATGCGTACCGCAATAGTTTCAGGTGCCATCGCAATAGAAGCTATGTACATAATATACGAAGGATTAGCTGGGAGATCTTTCAATAGCGGATTGGCAGTCAAGTTTCAAGCTCATTCCAACCTAAACTGAGGCACTTAAACCCTGTGAAATTCTCAGGAATAACTTCATTTCACTTTGACGGGGAAGACACCCAAACAGGCAAGTACCGTTCCTCTTCGGATTTCATCAAATAAAACTGCAAACCCAAACAAACCCAAAGAAAGGTTGCTTCAGTCCGAGAGAGTTGGCTCAGATTCCGTATTTCTAGGTACTTCATGGCAGTACTGTGCTTCGCCTTGTCCTTGGAAATATCACCTTGTCTGCTCCCAGCTGATTTTCTCGGGATCATCCGTAAGTTCGGACACACTTCTCTCCAGGCGCTTCCAGGGCGTCAGTACAGCTGCAAACATTTTCCATGATTTGTAATTTAATTACCGCTACTTTCAATTAATTTGAATGTTGGATTCAACCCCCCCCCCCCCTCGTTGTCAGATACCCTATGTTGACCTGATAAGGCAACAGAACAACTAAACTCGTTAAATTTGCTTAATTGCTATGATTTTCAAATTACCTCAAAATTTACGGCTTCAAACTCTTAACGGTTCGTCGGACATTGAGCATCTCACATAAAAAACATCTCATCCGACATCTGGCAGAAGTCAATCTTCCTAACTCCCAACTTCTAACTTCGTAACTCACCAAGCATTTCGTCCACACAGTGATCGATTTGCCGGAAGAGATCCGAAAAGCTGCTCTAACTATCGAAAATAAGAGTAAATCGAATCTTGGAATTTATCCTTCCAGTAGCGTCTGATCAATTGATCGTACGGAATCATACTGGTAAGATGCAGAGGTTCAAGCCCGAAAGACTAAACTTGGTTTCCCCGCCGAGCTCAAAATGCCAGCGCCGTAGATCTTCATTCTCCCATTTTCCCGAATCAAACCCAAACTCAATCGTAAACCAATAATTTTCTATAGAGAATATTGATCGCAAATGGATCTTCAAATATGCTTAGGGGCAATACCCCGAAATCTTTTCTAGAAATCCCTGTGTAATGTGGTTTGTCACCAAAAGGCATTGAGCAAAGCGTCATGAAAAACTTATCCGGCTCCTCTAGTAATTCCAATTGCCTCCATTTTAACGCATCCAACGTCCGAAAGAAGGAAAACGCTTAGATTATCTAAAGCAAACCCAAAGAACAGATCTGCATCAATTAGTGCCCTGTAACCCGAACATGCACTTCCACGCCAGTACTCAGCTAATATTTTGTTGAAGCCTATCAAAATTTGGCTATCTCATCCGCATAAACCTGACAATATCTTACGCCCTCCAAAGTAAGTTCTAGGCTGCTTTGGGAAGGTTCGGCATCGGCGCTCGAAGAGAATCTTCCAGAAACTTGAAATCTTCAGGGGAATTCAGCGTAAGTCCTGCCTGAGGTCTGCAATCTTGGTCTGTAAAAGACCCAGTCTTTTGGTTTACTATTCATTTCTAATTGGGTTATAGCTATCTAAAGTCCTCGAAGATCGATTTGTTCGGTCATTGCTTTCGCTTCACTCGCAATGAACGTTAACCAAAAAGACCTACTCCAAAATAGGAATAGGTCTTGCTTAAGTTTGCAGCCAAAAAGCCATAATCATCCAATATTCCTTCATTGAAGACAGTTAGTTGGAATGATGAGAGAAGTTTCTTGGGCGTTGGATTCAGAAGTGCTTAAAACGAGAGGTACAGGATGTTACAGGCATAGTAATTGTTTTACAGAAGGTCGAAATTTTTCCGCATCGCAAAGGCTCTGTCCTGAATCCAAGAAGCTAATCTAGCAACTTTGTGCAAAATCCAAAGTCCATGTCCGTCAAATAGGCCTTTCTGGAATTTCATGGATTCAAAAATATGTACCATCGGACCAAGCCAATCAACACACCTGAAAGTGGCCATTTGGGTACATACTCCCGAATCCTATTCTCGTGTGAAGGATCCACAATACACAATAGATTTCTGCCTTTCGAAAATTGGAATCGCCAATTGCAGTCCAAGTATTTCTAGAAGCTTTTTCATAGGTTCTTTCCCCGCTCGCACAGGATCAAGCTTTCATTCCTCCGGAGAATACATACTCCGCAGACTGAAAAGCAGACTCTTCTAACGTGCCGGAATTCCCGCTGATCATCGACGCGGCCGTTATCTACTTTCCTAATTCGTCGATAGTGATTGAATTCTGCGAATCTCCGCGCTCCTAACCTGAATAATATCTACATAAGGGACATTTCTCGATTTGAGAGTCTGCATCACTTCTTGACGATCTTAATCCCACCGCAGACGCCGATACTTCATTACCAAAGCTTCAAGCCTCCAGACCTAAACCTCGAAAAGCTACGGAGAAACTCGTGGCTTAAACACGGCAAGAGACCACCCGCCCATACAATGATAATCGTCTTTCCTTAACGCATGCTGTACCACTTTGCGGATTTGTCTCCTCGATTCGATGAGCAGGACCGGTGAATTGATCGCCATTTCGCCATCTTAACAAAGCATTGTCGCCCCAAAGTCCACGGAAGTTGGGCTTGGCTTTCCACTTCCTGGAAAACGAGCTTATACTTGCATCCCGAACAACATGAATATCTGAAGATCTCATCCATCTTGGCCGATTTTCCGGATATCCCAAATCGATTTTACCGATTCCGATAGGTTATCACCCACTTTTGGGGTTTTTTTTTACATGGGTAGTTTTATAGCCAATGCCATTGACTTTGGCAATTCAAATTTTTCCTTTTGTCCTTCGGGAAATATCAGCTGAGTTGAATAATCAGTGATTAATTAATTACAGAATATGAATTGTATTGCTGAATGTCAGCATCCAAGATTGTTTTCGTCTTTACAGTTTAATAAAAGCGCCGAATCCGTGATTTGGCGCCATTACCTATAATGGAGCATGCTAAATAAATACTCCAATCAGAAATCCCCAAAACTATCAACCTTGGGTTTTTCAAATTCATGCCTGTACCCACGTTCAAAATAAGTGATTTGCTCGTCACTGAATTCCAAGTTTTCGCTCTGGATCTGTTGGAAATACCTATAATAGATAAAAGCCATTGGTTTATCATCGATTCCCGAATCCGCTTTTCACTGGTGCCGTGAGATCAAGAACTATTTACTAAACCATAACTGATCGAAGAGGGTTTATAATCCTCCAAATTTGTTGCAATCGGTAGATCAGGTAAGATCAAAGCCACAATCCTACCTCCTTAACATTTCTTGCAGAATTCTTTCCATGCCAAGATGAGGATCGATTTAAATAACCCACTCATACGACCAGGAACATGGATTTTTTTGTCCGAAACCAATCAATGGTTGAAAATAATTTTTTCAGAGCTCATGCCATTTCCAAGGCCAATCATATTACTGTCTTGAATCGTGTCCGTCTGCGAAATCGGGTCAGAATAAGGTACTCCAATCTCGATAATATCTGGCCCCTCCCGCTGAATCGGCTTCCATTGTCGGCACCATGGGTCTTCCCAATGGGGGAAAGCCAGCTGTAAAGTAAATCGAAGAGCACCCGCTCTTTTTAGAATTGAATAGGCAGTGTATTCGGTTCAATGCTTTTTGTTGTAGGTTGACCGATGTCCGATACCGATGCAAACACCGGACCATCCGTACATCTGCACATCAAACTTTAGTAAATTTCCGCCTTAATATACGTATCCAAAAATCTTTTGTCGCCCTCTGCTGAAAGATTGATCACCGATCACATCGTCCTTCCGATATTCAATCAGATTCATGCCGTGATCGGCAATGACTGTTTCCAATTGGCCCTTGGGATGATTCCCTCCATTCTGCTAAGTTCATTCCTGCCCTCATGGCATCTTCAATCCCCACAGCCGACGATTCCGCCTGCGATATCAAACAAAATGAGCATTGGCATCTGGGTCCAATACAAGAAATTCCAGACCCGCAGATATTGAATGTGGCTCCCACTACCTGACCCACTCCTTATCGGTCTGCATCAACAAGTGTTTTTGTCCATGCAAAATCCCTGGTGTACGCCAAAAGCCGTCGTAGCAGCGGATTTCCCCAGAATATTCCTAAATCCCTGCTGCTCTGCGGCAAATTAGTCTGACTTCTGGCGTATTGTATAAATGGTAAAAAGACCCTGCATGCAGTTAAGAATCCGCTCCAACACAATGCAATGATTAAGTCCCGATTTTTCACGCCCTTCTTTTTTTTTCAAGTGCCATTTTTGATCTCTTCCGAAATAACATGATTGAAACCTCGCAACCCTTTCTGGGTAAGGATGTGCACACACACACACACACACACACATGGTCCTCCACGGGATTCATTGATCCATCACTGCAATGCCTCAATTTCGTCGCATCCCTTCAAGCGTTTTAAGATCCTGAGATGCGGAACGATTTTAAGCAACCTAATATCGCATGTCGTTCTACATTGGACGTTGACGATGTATGTCCAATTCACCCATGTACAATCGTGCAATCCATACCATGCAGCGGCACAAAACCGTAGCGTTGCAAACTCCCGTGCCTGTCGGACCATGTTTCTCGGCGATGGAATCTCGTTTTTTTGCCAAGCTTCTTGCTAGGAATAATCTGTCCGATCTGTATATTACTTTATGCGCTCCGGTATGACAAAAGATCTCCGCGTTTGAAATAAGATTTTTGCAAAGACCATACTTCCTGACATTCGCCTTGCGAAAATCCCAAGGTCCGGTCGCTCTCAAAAGTCACGTAGTAAGCTTTGAAACTCATCCTGACTCTTTAGTGGCCGAACATCGCCCTCGGTAATTTCTCGTAGCTCTTCAAGTTTTGGGTCAACATCTCAGGAACTGTAATGCGCCTCCAAAATTTCATAAAAGGCCCTTTCGTCCCACTCTGAATCATCATTCTTCACGTTTTACACCGATAATTTCTCGATGTGTTTGTATAAAGTATTCAGTTTTTTCAAATACTTTAATCCGGAGAATGCCGCTCAAAATTTTGAATGAAGATCAACTCCCTGCATCAATGGGTTTGAGACGCAAAAGACGTGATTTCATTCCAAGCTATTTTTCCGTCCAATCCCTCCACTTAATAGAAAGCCTTTGTCGAAGGCGAATAATTTCCAAAAACTAATATCCAATCGAATGATTTCCGACCAAGTACTTCCGTGTTTTGGGCGAAGCCGTATCAAAACAAAAACTTACGAGCTACGTAATATT